>ENA-UOYL01000753-UOYL01000753.1-marine-metagenome-genome-assembly--contig:-NODE-753-length-11365-cov-2.267984_pt1 | contig 11365 bp, 12 predicted proteins | sample MGYA00238173_ERZ767189 | MGnify/ENA primary metagenome ERZ767189 (study PRJEB28943, sample SAMN06267163) | marine metagenome | isolation source: Columbia River Estuary | place: USA:Columbia River Estuary... | reverse complement strand
TGCCCACAAGGTCTGCGCAACGGGAAGATTCTCTCTCTTCAACGCCCAGACTCCAACAATGATGCCCAGCAACATTCCGCCGGGGATCCCTAGTCCACCTTTCCAAATTTTAATGATGTCAACAGGGTGATCAGAAAAGCGACCCCATTCTGTGGCCACGTGATACAGCCGTGCACCAATCACGCCCGCTGGCACCGCCCACATGGCGACATTATTCACCTGCTCGGGACCACCGATACCGATCGAAGTCATCCGCTTACCCCATAAGCGGACTCCCAAAATCACCCCTAGAGCAATCATCAAGCCATAGGCACGCAACTGCAATGGACCGAGGTGAATCGCCGAACTACCGGGGCTCGGAATGTAGGAAAGGAGGTTCACCCTGTCACCTTGGCGGTAAAGGCGAGAGCCAACTCATTGATTAAATCCTTGTCATAATCTTGCGTCGCCACATGGAAACTGCGCTCAAGCAAAATTCTTTCCACAGGTCCACCCCACTGCTCGGCCAATTGGTCACTGGTGGCTGGATCAACGACGTGATCGTTCTTGGATGTGATGAGCAACATCGGGATCGAGCACGAACCATATTGCGACAGCATCGGTCTGATCCCATCTTCAACCATGGAAACCAAAGGCGCCAAAGGTGTTCCCGCGTACGAACTTTCTTTCACATTTGGATCAGCAATGTCTGAACCAATACCTGGGAATACTTCGGTTCCTTCAGCAAGCAAACCTTTGACCATTGCCAACATCTCTTCTGCTTGTGGCTGTGAGGCGGGATTGATACACACGATGCCAGACACAGTTGGTTGGCGCAATGCAGTCCACAGAGTCAATGCTCCACCCATGGACAAGCCAGCCACAACAACTTTGTCAACGCGCGTAGCAAGTCGCGTGTAAGCCCTGCCACTTCTGCGCTCCAGTCGCTCCAACGAGTCGGAATCATGTCTGAAATATCAGTTCCATGACCTGGAAGACGCGGAAGTTCTACGTCGTATCCCGCGCCAGCAAAACTCTCAGCCACTCCGCGCATTGATGACGGATTTCCTGTGAAACCGTGAATACATAAGGCGCCAATTCGAAGGTTTCCATTGTGGCTCCAAGATTCTGCACCAACGACAACTGCGGCTTTGTCAACATGTTTGCTCATGATCTATTTCTACCGCATGAGGAAGATGAAACTAGGGTCGCCAACGGCTCAGGTATGAACAATGCGCATGAAAGCCTCAACGACCGCCGGATCGAACTGAGTTCCAGCGGCGCGAACGATGTAGCGCACGGCATCATCAACCGCCCAAGCTTTTTTATAGACCCGTTCGCTAGTCAATGCATCAAAGACATCGGCCACGGCGCAAATCCGACCAGATAACGGGACTTCGGTTGCCCCGATCTGACGCGGGTACCCAGTTCCATCCCATCGTTCATGGTGGTTCAAGGCAACTTCTTGCGCTAACTGCACCAATGGTGAATGACTTCCAGACAAAATCCGAGCACCGACCGTGGTGTGCGTCTTCATCACTTCAAACTCGGCTGGACTCAGAGGGCCAGGCTTCAAAAGAATTGAATCTGGTATTGCAACTTTGCCGATGTCATGCAATCGCGCTGCTAGTCGTAAGCGCTCGCACCATGCGTGGTCTTGACCTAAGAGCTCGGCTATTTCTCCACACATGTCTCCCACGCGAGTCGTGTGTTCACCCGTGTCTGTATCGCGAAACTCTCCCAAGATAGCCAAACGCTCAAGAGCCTCTAATTGAAACTGCTCGAGTTCTGTTGTGCGACCCAGAACCAAACCTTCAAGTTCGCTGGTGCGCAATCGCAAAATCTCAGCCTGCTGACGCGACTCCTCTGCCTCGTGGGCAACCTGCAAAGTTTTAATCCGAATATCAGTGCCCTCATTGAAGATCAGTTGATTGGTTTCGAACTTGAGATCCAAGTGCTGAACGGCCTCTTCAAAGCGACGCAGACGTTTATACACCTCCGCTAGCGCGGAGTGAGCCGCCAAGATCGTGGGCTTAGCTCCCACAACTTGTGCCAACCCAAGGGCCTGTTGCAAATGTATAAGTGCTTGCTCCTCGCACGAAGCCTCAATTTCCACTTGCCCGCAGGCCAACTCGACTCTGGCACGCACGGCATCATCAAAGGCACTGCTTGAAGAATCAAGAATCGCCAGAGCCCCATGCAGAAGTTGGCGCGCTTTATCAAAATTTCCGAGACCGCGGTAGGCGCTTGCCAGGGCTGCCAAAACTTCGGGAAGAAAGGCGACCGCATGAACACGGCACAACTCAAGTGCTTTTTCACCGATTTCAATGGCAATCTCGTACTCGCCACGTTCAGCACGTAACGCTGAAACATTTGACCAAGTGATTGCGTCAAAGTCGGGGCGATTTAGTTGGGCATTGGCATTAATGGCCGCCTCATAATTGACGATCGCTCGATTGGTGTCACCTAATTCGTGATAGATCGTGGCAATTGTGTTGAGCATGTTGCCTTCGTCAATTCGGTGTCCAGTACCGCGGTAACAATCAAGTGCTTGCAAGCAACATGAAAGGGCCTCGCTGTGGTTGCCAGAGTTTGTGTGCACTAGCCCAATGAGATTCAAAGCCCAAGCCATCACCAATGGCACATCGTGAGTCATCGCGAAGTCGCGCGCCTCAACAGCGAGAGCGAAAGCATCACCGGGCTGGCCGTCATAGTGCGCCAAAGAAGCCAGTCGATAGAGCGACTCTGCCTCACATGGCTGGTCATTTTCAGAGCGCGCCACAGCGCGTGCTTGCTGAACAAGGATGCGCGATCTCTCTGGCTCGGTGGTTTCGTGAGCGCGGGCGAGATCTAGCAACAGACGCGCCGACGCATGTGAGCGACTCCGAACTTCCTCTGTACCTATGCCAACTTGAGAAATCAACTGCTCTCCTGACCGACTTCCGACATGATGTTTTCGGCTCCGCTTGGCCCGAACTTGAATAAAACCTTAAAAATTCCCATTTATCAGGCAAGATGTAAGAGGAAAGGGCCGCCGAAACTGAAAGCCAGGCAACTTGTGACGCCACCACAGATCGACAGCAAGGGCCGTAGTCGCCGGGCTCGTCATTTTGATCGTGCCGCTCTCTATGCCTTCGTCCCCGTGATCGCCATTATTCCGGTCTGGCTTATCGCCATGACATTGCTTTGGCTCCCCATTGGATGGCTCACAAATATCGCTCTGTGGGAGATGTTGTTCGCCTACTTGGCTGCCGGATCAACATTATTTATCCCTAGCGTGCAGCGCCGTATTTTGACTCTCTTGATGGGCGCCCGCAAACCTACATCAGGTGAGGCCCCAAAATTACAGAGTGCCTTCAACGAAGTGACCCAAGCATGGCATCTACGCGATCGAAACTTTGCTGTTGGGGTCGTGGACGATACCGAACTCAATGCCTTCGCTAGTGGTGGCCACCTAGTGATTGTCACATCTTTCGCTATCACAGAACTCAACCATGACGAATTGTGTGGTGTTCTGGCCCACGAATTATGCCATCATCTCGGTTCACATACCGTTGCTCTCACCATTGGACAGTGGCTTACTCTGCCAGTTTATTTTCTAGCTCGCGTCGGCGCATTCATGCGCAATGTTTCTCACGCGGCCACAGACACGTTTGCGCGCCGCTCAGAATTAGCGCGCTTGCTCGGTCGTTTCATTGCCGCGATCTTCAACGCTATGTCTCTATTTTTTAACGCTGGGTATTCCGCAATCAGATTTCTCGGAAACATGGTTGGTCGCTCGGCTGAGTTCCATGCCGACCAACGGGTGGTCCGAATGGGTTATGGTCGCCAACTGGCGGCTGCTTTAAAAAGGACAATCGTGTCTGGCATGCGTTCAACTTCGCACCCTCCCGCACGCACGCGTATCGCCCGCATTGAAGCCGCCCTGCGGCCAGACCGAAAAGGTCACCCTTCAACGACTCGTCCTAAACGGGAGCCGTGAGACTCTCGGTGTGCTGGGCGTCCATGTCGTGAAGTGGTGCCGAATATGTCACAACTCGGCGAATCTCGATCGATAGTTCTTGAACAGTCCGTTGCCTGAGCAAGCGCAGAGATAGCGTCGCAACTGATGTCGACGTCACCCAACGCCACCACCGAATCACCATTTCTTGCCGCCGCTGCGGGTCGTCGTTACCTGCACACGCCTGTGTGGTTCATGCGCCAAGCCGGGCGCAGTCTCCCCGAATACAAGGCAATACGTGGAGATGGGAGCATTCTTGAGGCCATCAAGCAACCCCATTTGGCCGCCGAGATTACCCTGCAACCAGTACGGCGTTACGGAGTTGATGCTGCAGTCCTCTTTAGCGACATCGTGGTCCCGCCCCATGCGGTGGGATTCGGCATTGATGTCGCCCCTGGGACAGGACCAGTCGCCGAGAATCCCTTTCGTTCACCGCAGGATCTTTTGCGCTTGCGTCCACTTGAACCGCACAGCGATCTCGCGTATGTCATTGAGACCGTAAAAATACTTGCTGGCGAACTTCCTGCCAGCGTTCCATTGCTGGCTTTCGCTGGAGCCCCATTTACGGTGGCTAGTTATCTCATCGAAGGTCGCCCATCGCGCACCTACCAAAATACAAAACGGATGATTCATCTTGAGCCCGCTCTCTGGCATCAACTGATGGAGCGTCTAACTCAACACGCTGTGGCCTTTATTGATGCTCAGTTGAGTGCCGGTGCTCAGGCGTTCCAACTTTTTGACTCATGGGCGGGCGCACTTTCAAACTCCGACTATCGCAAGTTCGTACTCCCCCACAGCAAAAATGTTTTTCAACAACTTCGCGAACTACATCCAACTAAACCGGGCATTCACTTTGGCATCGGCTGTGATCACCTTTTGGAATCTATGTACGAAGCTGGACCACAGATCATGGGCTTAGATTGGAGAACATCGATTTCCGCAGCTCGCGCACGCATGGGTTCGTCGCTCATCGTTCAAGGCAATCTTGACCCTGCCCTCATCTTGGCTGGTGCACAACCTGCCTTGGCGGGAGCGGAGCGCGTCATCAAAGATAATGCAGGGCATCCCGGCCATATTTTTAATCTTGGTCATGGTGTCGATCCCGCTACTGACCCGACAATCCTTGAAGATGTCGTTGCTTTTGTCCATGAATCTACGAGAGTTGAACAATCCTGATGACTAACCAGAACACACGCACAGCAGTTTTATTGATGGCCTACGGCACTCCGAATACGCCTGCTGAAATTGAGCCCTATTACACCGATATTCGGCGGGGACGGGCGCCAACTCCAGAGCAGTTGGCTGATCTCGTCAGCCGCTATGACGCCATTGGTGGTATTTCACCTCTCGCAGCGCGCACTCTGGCGCAACGCGATGCTCTGCAGGTTTCCCTTGACGCGCTGGCACCAGGTGAATACGAAGTGGTCCTCGGCCTCAAGCACGCCGAACCAAAAATTGAAACAACTGTCAACGATTTAGCAACACGGGGCTTTAGTCAGATCATTGGTCTCGTCTTGGCCCCACATTATTCGTCCTATTCGATTGGCCAATATATGGACCGCACGCGCGCCGCCGCCGAGCCCCACGGCATCACCGTCAGTGGAATTGATAGTTGGGCACGCGAACCAGCATTTATTTCATTTCTTGCTGAGGACGTACGTCAGAGACTGGCATCAATGCCAGCCAATACCAAAGTTCTTTTCACCGCCCACTCCCTGCCGCAACGCATCATTGATGGAGGCGACCCTTATCCCGACGAACTTCGTGCCACAGCCGAGGCGGTCGCCGCCGAGGCAGGACTTGCTTCGTGGTCGTCCTGGTCTATCGCCTGGCAATCTGCCGGTCGCACACCTGAGCCGTGGATCGGGCCTGACATCTTGAATGTCATTGACGACCTCGCTGCGAGTGAGGCGGCGAGCGGAGTTTTAGTCTGTGCTTGTGGCTTCGTTGCTGATCACCTCGAGATTCTCTTTGACCTTGACATTGAAGCAAGCCAGCATGCCAAGTCCAAAGGTTTGGCTTTCGCACGTACAACATGCGTCAACGATGATGCCGACATCATGAACGCTCTCGCTCAACGTGTGATCGCTCTGAAGTGATGATCCTGTGACTCCTCCCGCTAACGCGCAACATGTCGTGATTATCGGCGCTGGGATCACAGGACTGACTGCGGCTTATCGACTCCTCAAAATCACAACCGCTTCTGGCTACCGTGGCACACCTGTGACCATCACGGTGATTGAGTCCGACTCTGAGGTCGGCGGGAAAATTCGCTCCTCTCCTTTCGCTGGGATCACCGAAATTGATGAGGGAGCTGATGCTTACCTGATGCGCGTTCCCCAAGCTGTCGCTCTATCTCGCGAGTTGGGACTCGAATCAGAGATGACGAATCCAACGACTGGACATGCCGCGGTGATGCGTAAAAAACTGCACCGTATACCCGAAGGGCTCATGCTCGGAGTCCCCACTGGCATCAACTCGCTAGCCAAAAGTGATCTCATTTCCCGACGTGGAAAAATTCGCGCCGCCATGGAGCCGATCTTGCCAACAAGTGGATCGCATGGCGATTGCGTTGGCACTTTTATCCGCCAGCGATTTGGCAAAGAAGTACAACAGTTCCTCGTTGATCCTTTGGTCGGCAGTATTTACGCAGCAGATACTCAAAACTTCAGTTTGGCAATGGTCCCACAGTTAGCAGACCTCGCAGAGGGAAGAAGCGCCTTACTCACGGCACGGAAACGTAAGAGATCGTCACCTGCCCTACAAACGCCAATCTTCGAAACACCACGCGGTGGTTTAACAATGCTCACGCGTGCCATAGAACAAGCCATCCGTTCGATGGGCGGAACTATTACGACTGACACCAAAGTTGAAAAAGTGAGTCGTCGCCACAAGGCGTACCTGATTGTCACTGATAGCCAAACAAATCCAGAGATCATCGCTGATTCAATCATTGTGACGTCTCCTGCACGCGCCTCTGCAACGATGCTCATCGACCTCGACGAGCAGGTGTCTGCATCTTTGGCGACGACAGATCATGCCTCGGTCGTGATGGTCACGGTGAAAACACAAGAAACAGAAATTCCCTCCTTTCGCGGATTGAGCGGATATTTAGTTGCTAAACCCGACCAAGACCGAGTCACCGCAGTCTCCTTTGGATCCAATAAGTGGGCACATTGGCAACCCACCGATGGCTCCATGATTTTGCGCGTTTCTCTGGGTCGCGATGGAGCCACAACCCACGATCTCATCCACGAATGGGAAGATGAACGTCTTGTCACTCAAGTAATTGACGAGGTAAGTCGCCACACCCAAACTGCTATCACTGCCGATATTTCTCGGGTCACGCGCTGGCCGGATGCATTTCCGCAATACCGTCCAGGTCATCTTGCGCACATAGAAAAAATTGAACGATCACTAGCCCAAAGTTCGCCTGGCGTTTTCATCGCCGGTGCGAGCATGCGCGGCATTGGTATTCCTGCTTGCGTGGCACAAGGTGAGAACAGCGCCAAGAGCGTCGTCGAGTTCCTCACTCATCTGAGAGACTAATGACGGTGTCTCGTCGCTTCTTCCATTACATGTCTTTGCCACTCCCCGAGAGTCAACTCGCCGAGGGACCGAACGAACCTGACATCGTCGTCTTTGCCGATTATGCCCGTCAGGAATTGTTGTGAGACGACGTCTTGTTGGCACCTTTATCTCTGGTGTCCTCGTCGCTGCATCCATGCCCCCATGGGGTTGGTGGCCCCTGGCTTTTATCGGCATTGCATTTTTTACATCCCAAGAAATTCTCGCTAACAGTGCTCGCCAACGATTCACTGTTGGATTCATCTTCGGCATTGGCTGGTTTCTTCCTGCCTTATCGTGGATGTGGTTTTTAACATCCCCTGGATACATCGTTGCAGTTCTGCTCTACGCCTCTCTTCATGGTCTCGCATCACTTCTTGTCGCGCGCGATCGCAACAAGAAGTCGTTCATGTTCCTATCCCCAGCGACACATATTCTGATCGAAATCTTTCGGATGTGTTTTCCTTTCGGTGGGGTGCCACTTGCGACCTTAGGAATTTCGCAAGTGAGTGGACCACTGCACCGCACTGCAAGCATAGGTGGGGTCATTTTATTGTCCTGGCTGACATGGCAAATCGGTGCGTTACTGGCGCGCCGTCCGCGTGATCTACACATTCATTGCGCTCATCGCACAACGCTCAAGGCAATCTGTCTGATGGTGTTAGTGGTGAGTTATTTTGCGCCTCATGGCTCCAACACTGGGAAATCGCTCCATGTAGTTGCTATTCAAGGTGGCGGCCCCCAGGGAACTCGGGCCATCAACTCCGATCCCCGAGAGGTCGTCGAGCGTCATCTCCAAGCATCTCGTTCAATTGAGGCCGATGCCGATGACCCCATTGATCTTGTCGTTTGGCCAGAGAATGTCATTGATGTCTTGGACTTTGAAAGCAGTACTGAACTTCAAGAGATCACCGCTCAGGCCTTGCGTTTGAACTCCCCATTTTCCGTCGGAATTACCGAAGATGTGAATCAGCAACATTTCACCAATGCCCAAGTGATCGTGACCCCCGACGGTCAAGTTGTTGATCGATACGACAAGGTGCGGCGTGTGCCGTTTGGCGAATACATGCCCATGAGGTCCTTCCTCAACAGCCTCGGTGCACCCGTCGATCAAGTCCCGCGTGATGCACTCGCTGGCACTGGGCCCGCCTATCTTGATGTGCCGACCGCTTCGGGCAGTGAGCGAATTTCTGTCGTTATCTCTTGGGAAGTTTTCTTTGGTGGGCGGGCCCGTGAAGGAATCAAGGAGGGCGCTGGGTTAATCATCAACCCGACCAATGGCTCGAGTTACACCTGGACGGTTTTGCAATCTCAACAGATCGCCTCATCGCGTCTACGGGCAATTGAGACTGGACGTTGGGTAGTACAAGTTTCCCCTACCGGATTTAGTGCCTTTGTTGATCCATCAGGCAAGGTCCATCAACGAACATCTATTAGTGAGCAAGCAGTCATTGATGCCGATGTGAATATCCGCACAGGCCAAACCATCTATGTGGCACTGGGTGATAAGCCGTGGGTCGCCCTCGTGATCTTGGTTTTTCTCTTTGGATTAATCAGTCGATCTAGATTTCGACCATCAAAGTGACTGGCCCGTCATTAACTAATGACACCAACATCTCAGTGCGAAAGCGCCCTGTTTGTACATGTGCCCCCAAAAGCGCAAGTTCTTCAACAAGTTGAGTAACGAGTGGCTCGGCCATCTCAGGTCTAGCCGCTGCAATCCAACTCGGTCGCCGACCACCGCTGGCATCACCGTACAAAGTGAATTGGCTGACCACCAAAATGTTTTTAGTGGTCTGCGCAACTGAAAGATTCATGACTCCGTCAGCATCATTCATAATCCGCAGATTCCAAATCTTGTCGGCAAGTTTTTTCGCAGTCGCGGGGCTATCTGAATGGGTGACACCTACAAGCACCACTAGTCCCTGCGAAATCTGACCGACCCGAGATGTCACATTGTCAACGGTCGAATCAACCGACGCTTCCAATACTCTTTGGATCATTGCCCGCACACTCTGATCGTGCCACAAAAATAGGTATCCCCGACAATCCACTGGTGTTACTGCGATACTGACGGCGTGATTACGCTGACGTCACCTAATCACCAGATCATCGCCAAGGTATTCCCCGAGTTCGGGTCGCGACTCGGTTCTCTTGTCATCAACGAACAGCACATCTTGCTCACAGGAGACGGCGATGACGATCCTCTCTCGTGGGGTTGCTACCCAATGGTTCCCTTTGCTGGTCGCCTACGCCACGGAAAACTTCACTTCAACAACGCGACCCACCAACTCCGCCTCAACCGTCAACCCCATTCCATTCACGGCACGGTCTTTGATCAAACCTGGGATATCAAACAGCAAACATCTTCGTCAATAACGTTAGAAACTAATTTTGGAATTCATTGGCCCTTTCAAGGCAGTGTGCTCCATCACATAGATGTCACCGATCATCACATTCATTTCGAATTAGCCGTCACTGCGCATGAGACGATGCCAGTGCAAGTGGGGTGGCATCCGTGGTTCATCAAACCTCAGAGTACATCGCTGCGATTTGAATCGATGCTGCAGCGCGATCATCAAGGCATCACCACCACTCAAGAGGTGGAGCCGCCTCAGTCACCTGTTGATGATTGCTTCATCAGGCCTCAAAGTGATGTGACCCTAACCGTCAACGAACAACGGCTGACATTGACAAGCGACTGCTCGCATTGGGTGATATTTGACAAACCGGAAAACGCGACATGCATTGAACCGCAATCGGGGCCACCTAATGCGAGCAATGACTCGCCATTTGTTCTCATCGCTGGAGAGACTTTCCACCGTTGGTTTGAGATTGAGGTCGTACGCGAAACATAGCGTCGGCAGTCAGCAGTTTCTCAATGACGAATAGTGGTCGATAGGAGTCTCGCCATGAGATGAAGCATTTTTTCATGGATGCCACCACTGACGCTGACTTAATTGCGGCGTATCTCGCTGGTGACCACAGTGCATTCACGAAGATCTACAAGCGACACTCTCCAGTCCTCCGCAGAACTGCACGGCTCAAGCTCTACGATCAACATGCTTGCGATGACATCTTGCAAGATGTGTTCCTCATCGTCGCAAAAAAACTAATGAGTCTCCATGACCCCGAACGACTCCCCCAATGGCTACACCAAATTCTTGTCCGCGAGGTGTACCGATATAACTCCAAGGGTCTGCGCTCAGTCGCCACTGATTTTCAGTCAGATTCACCGAGCGATCAGGCAGGTATTCGTGATCCACGCTCAGAGGGCGCGTTGGTGGCATACGAAGAACTCAAGGAACTTCTTAAATCTGCCGCTGAAGGTCTAGGAGAACGCGACCGGATGATATTGAGCCTCCTCGTTGACCGCGGTCTAGAAGGAAATGACCTAGCGCGTGACCTAGAAGTTTTGCCCAAAGACATCCCCTCTCTGGTCCATCGGATGCGTGAGCAACTCGAGAAGTGCCTTGACGCGTACTGCGTGGCTCAGGTGGGGCGCAGTACCTGTGGAGAATTAGCAGAGATCCTGTTTCGCTGGTCGGGCCACTTGGATGTCCAGATCCGTAAGCGGATTGCGCGCCACATAGAAGTCTGCCCAATCTGTCGAACAGTCAGAACTCAGCAACGTCTCGCTTTTGCTGACCTGCGGGCCGGACCGAGCGTCCCTCCCCGGCGATAACACGACCCGATTTCCGTCTCTACCAAGGTCTGAGCAACTTCTAAAAGCGCAGGTCACAGCCTCACAGGGAGTCACTAAGTGACCCGACGGTAGCATTGCAACCCATGCCGAGTGCCCATGACCCCCAAGGGCCG
>ENA-UOYL01000752-UOYL01000752.1-marine-metagenome-genome-assembly--contig:-NODE-752-length-11403-cov-3.725499_pt1 | contig 11403 bp, 9 predicted proteins | sample MGYA00238173_ERZ767189 | MGnify/ENA primary metagenome ERZ767189 (study PRJEB28943, sample SAMN06267163) | marine metagenome | isolation source: Columbia River Estuary | place: USA:Columbia River Estuary... | reverse complement strand
ATCTTACAAGAAATTTTGACAGTAAAATCAGATGATGTAACAGGTCGTGCGAAAGCATATGAAGCAATTGTAAAAGGTGATAATATTCCTGAACCAGGAATTCCAGAATCTTTCAATGTATTGCTTCACGAATTGAGAGGTTTATGCCTTAATGTAACAATGGATTAATTGAATTATTTAACGAAAATATTCCAATAAATATGTCTTTTAAAAAAGAAACACCAAAAAAACAAAATAGCTTTAACAAGATAACTATTTCACTATCTTCTCCTGAGATAATTTTGGAGAACTCAAGCGGTGAAGTGTTGAAGCCTGAGACAATTAATTACCGTACTTATAAGCCTGAAAGAGATGGTTTATTTTGTGAAAGAATCTTCGGTCCAGTTAAGGATTATGAGTGCCATTGTGGAAAATACAAGCGTATTCGCTATAAAGGAATTATTTGTGATCGCTGCGGTGTTGAAGTTACAGAGAAAAAAGTGCGCCGTGAAAGAATGGGGCATATTTCCTTAGTTGTTCCTGTAGCACACATTTGGTATTTCCGCTCTCTTCCTAATAAAATCGGATATCTTTTAGGTTTACCGACGAAGAAATTAGATCAAATTATCTACTATGAGCGTTATGCGGTAATTCAAGTTGGTTCTGCTTTGTCTATTGAAGGACTTACACTTAAGAAAATGGATTTCCTTTCTGAAGATGAATACCTTGACATTATTGATAATCCATTAATGAAAGACAATCATCATTTAGATGACGCTGATCCGAATAAATTTATCGCGAAAATGGGTGCTGAAGCACTTCATGATTTATTGAAAGGATTGCAATTAGAGGAGCTTTCATATCAATTACGTGATCAAGCAGAACACGAAACTTCTGTTCAGCGTAAAAATGAAGCGTTAAAAAGATTGCAAGTTGTTGAAGCAATGAAAGATTCTCAAAAGAGAATTGATAATAGACCAGAATGGATGATTGTAAAGGTTGTTCCGGTTATTCCACCAGAATTAAGACCTTTAGTTCCTTTAGATGGTGGACGTTTTGCAACTTCAGATTTAAATGATTTATACCGTCGAGTTATTATTCGTAACAATCGTTTGAAGCGTTTGATAGAAATTAAAGCGCCTGAGGTTATTTTGCGAAATGAGAAACGAATGTTACAGGAATCTGTAGATTCATTGTTTGATAATTCTCGTAAATCAAGTGCTGTAAAAACAGAATCTAACCGTGCTTTAAAATCTCTTTCTGATTCCTTGAAAGGAAAACAAGGTCGATTCCGTCAAAACTTATTGGGAAAACGTGTTGATTATTCTGCTCGTTCTGTAATTGTTGTTGGACCAGATTTGAAATTACACGAGTGTGGTTTACCAAAAGATATGGCTGCGGAACTTTACAAGCCGTTTATCATTCGTAAAATGATTGAACGTGGTATTGTGAAAACAGTTAAATCAGCGAAAAAAATTGTAGATAAAAAAGATCCAGTTGTTTGGGATATTTTGGAGAATGTATTGAAAGGACATCCTGTTCTCTTAAATCGTGCACCAACTCTACACAGATTGGGAATTCAAGCTTTTCAACCGAAATTAATTGAAGGAAAAGCAATTCGTTTACATCCATTAGTTACAACAGCATTCAATGCCGATTTTGATGGTGACCAGATGGCGGTTCATTTACCTTTGGGTAATGCTGCAATCTTAGAAGCACAAATGTTGATGCTTGCATCTCACAATATTCTAAATCCTGCAAACGGTGCTCCAATTGCTGTACCTTCTCAAGACATGGTTTTGGGATTGTACTATATTACTAAGGGAAAAAGATCTTTTGATAAGGATATAGTAAAAGGTGAAGACAGTATTTTTTACTCTCCACAAGAGGTAATAATTGCTTACAATGAAGCAAAATTAGATTTACATGCTCACTTAAAGGTGAAATCATATGACCTAAATGCAGCAGGAGAACCTGAATTAATGTTAATTGAGACGACTTGCGGACGTGTTATGTTTAATGAGAAAGTTCCAAGAGAAGTTGGATACATTAATGATGTACTTACGAAAAAAGCATTGCGAGATATTATTGGAGAAGTATTGAAAATTTGTGGAACTTCCCGAACTGCTCAATTCTTAGATGATATCAAAGGTTTGGGTTATGAAATGGCTTTTAGAGGTGGTTTGTCTTTCAACTTGGATGACATTATTATCCCTAAGGAAAAAGAAAAATTAGTTGAAAAAGCACATGGTGATGTGAAAGATGTTATGGGTAATTATAACATGGGTCTTATTACAAACAATGAGCGTTACAATCAAATTATCGACATCTGGACGCATACAAACTCTCGTTTGACGCATACATTGATGGAGCAATTGAAGACAGACCGTCAAGGTTTTAATTCTATCTACATGATGTTTGATTCTGGAGCTCGTGGTTCGAAAGAGCAAATTCGTCAGCTTTCTGGTATGCGTGGATTAATGGCGAAACCACAAAAGTCTGGTGCTTCTGTTCAGGAAATCATTGAAAATCCAATTTTATCTAACTTTAAAGAAGGTTTATCAATTCTTGAATACTTCATTTCAACACACGGTGCGCGAAAAGGTCTTGCAGATACAGCTTTGAAAACAGCGGATGCGGGATACTTAACACGTCGTTTGGTGGATGTTGCTCAAGATGTTGTTATTAATTTAAATGACTGCGGTACTTTAAGAGGAATTGTTGCAACATCACTCAAGAAAAATGATGAAATTGTTGAGCCTTTATACGATCGTATTTTAGGTAGAACTTCTGTTCATGATATATATTTACCGGAATCAGAAACAATTATTGTTGCTGCAGGTGAAATTATATCTGAGGATGTAGCAAAGTCGATTGAAAAAGAAGGAATTGAAGAAGTTGAAATTCGTTCAGTTCTTACCTGTGAAATGAGACGTGGTGTTTGTTCTAAATGTTACGGAAGAAATCTATCGAATCACCGTCTAGCTCAAATTGGAGATGCTGTTGGTGTTGTTGCTGCTCAATCAATTGGTGAGCCAGGAACACAGTTAACCTTGCGTACTTTCCACGTGGGTGGAACGGCGTCAAATACTACGGATATTTCTGATTTAAAAGCGAAAGCAAATGGTAAATTAGAAATAGATGAATTAAGAACTATAGAAAAGAAAAATGCTGATGGTTCTGTTAAATTAATTGTTGTTGGTCGTTCTGCAGAATTGAAAATTTCAGACGAGAAAACAGGAATTACAGTTATGACTACTAATATCCCTTACGGATCAGAATTATTTGTGTCGCACAATACGAAAATCAAAAAAGGCGATGTGATTTGTAAGTGGGACCCATACAATGCTGTAATAATTTCTGAGGTTGCAGGTAAAGTTGTTTTTGACGATGTAGTTGAAAATATTACTTACCGCGAAGAAGTTGATGAGCAAACTGGATTTACAGAAAAAGTAATCATAGAAACAAGAGATAAAAAGAAGAGTCCAGCGATTCATATTATCGATCCTAAAACAAAAGAAATTTTACGCGAATATTCAATTCCTGTAAACGCACACATTTCTGTAGCTGAGGGTGATAAGTTAGAAGCAGGTGAGATTCTTGTTAAAATACCAAGATTGTCAGGTAAAACAGGAGATATCACTGGTGGACTTCCTCGTGTAACGGAATTATTTGAAGCACGAAATCCTTCTAACCCTGCTGTTGTTTCAGAAATTGATGGTACCGCTACTTTTGGAAATATCAAGAGAGGTAACAGAGAAATTAAAATCACTTCGAAATTTGGAGAGGTTAAAAATTACTTGGTTCCATTGGCAAAACATATTCTAGTTCAACAAAATGACTTCGTTAGAGCTGGTCAACCGCTTTCTGATGGTGCAATTACACCAAATGATATTTTAAATATTGAAGGCCCAACGAAAGTACAAGAGTACATCGTGAATGAAATTCAAGAGGTTTATCGTTTGCAAGGTGTAAAAATTAACGATAAACACTTTGAAGTTATCGTTCGTCAGATGATGTTGAAAGCTGAAATTAGCGAATCAGGAGATACGCGTTTCCTTGAAGGACAATCTGTTCATAAAGCAGATATTATGGAGGCAAACGATGCATTGTATGGTTTGATGTTTGTAAAAGAAATTGGAGATTCTACGGAATTTAAAAAAGGTCAATTAGTGACAGTTCGAAAATTGAGAGACGAGAATTCTCGCTTGAAAAGAGAAGACAAACAAATCGTTGAAGCGCGCGAGGCAATTCCTGCAACTTCTACTTCCTTGCTTCAAGGAATTACGAGAGCTTCACTTCAAACTCAATCGTTCATTTCTGCGGCATCTTTCCAAGAGACTACAAAAGTGTTAAACGAAGCAGCTATCGCAGGAAAAGTAGATCATTTATTAGGTCTAAAAGAAAATGTGATCGTTGGACATTTAATTCCTGCGGGAACTGGTGTTCGTGAATATCAAAAAATGATTGTAGGTTCTCAAGAAGCTTACGATGAACTTTTAGAACAGGTGTAAAAAATAGATAAATAATAAGAAAGGGGCTTTTGCCCCTTTTTTTTGCGCTATGCTAATCAATTAAGAAAAGCCTCTCTATAAATAATAGTTAAATTAATTAATAGTCCGAACAGCACGCACACTGGCGTTGCTGACCTTATTGCTACCGACCTGGTTACCAAAGCCGATGAAATACTGCCCCCACGCAAAGTCGTTACTGAACTCCGTAGAACTCCAACAGCCGAAATTAGCAAAACCGCCAATTTTATCCTTGTTTATATACAATAAATTAAGTTCATCTTTAGTCGGTAGCTTCCAACCATTCCCTAAATCAGTACAAGCTTTTTTTGCATCATACCAAGTCATCTATTTAGGGAAATCATTCTGAGCAACCTCAAGATTTCCTATTCTAATTGGTGTGCCTATTATTGAATCTGAATTGTAGGTTTGTCCAATCACCATACTACACATAAATAAGAATGGTATAAAAAATAATGTTTTCACAGTAATAGTTTTAAATTAAATATAAAGGTAATGTTTATTTTGGATTATCAAACCTAGTCGTAGACTCCTTGGTTTGATGATCAATAAATGTTTTCTCAATACACAAATATGAAATCCACCTGCGATGCAGGTCTGTATTTTTTTTTAATTTCTACCTCATTCAAACAAGTTTGATTCGGGAAATAAAAAAAAATCCAGTGTTTAACTACTGGATTTAATATTTGTGCCCACGACTGGATTCGAACCAGCACACCAAATGGCACCACCCCCTCAAGATGGCATGTCTACCAATTTCACCACGTGGGCATTATTTAGTGCAAAGATAATGAAAACTAAAAAAGATACCTTAGTTGAATAATATTCCTTAAAAATAATCAGATCCAAACTGAATACGTTTTTACGCAAACAAATCCTTAAATTTGTAGTAAATAAAATACTTTTGAAAGCGACCGTTGCACTTATTGGGTTTATATTCATATCCTTTTTTAACATTGGAATCGCTCAATTGATAAAAAAAGAAAATTTTAATAATCGTACCAATTGGCGATTAAACCGTCAAGAACTACAAATTGGCTTATCTGCAACGCAATTTACAGGAGATTTAGGCGGTGGCGGAGGTCCAGGAATCGACTACAGCACAAAAGATATTGATTGGGAATCGACCGGTTCTGGTGTTGAATTTTCCTACAAATATCGCTTTCACCCATATTTGTCAACAAAGACATGCCTCAGTTTCTTTTCGATTGAAGGCGATGATAAGTACTCCGAAGAATTAAAGCGAAAAGCACGAAATATTCATTTTAAAAGCACTTGTTTTGATTTTAGTCAACGCCTAGAATTTATTTTTTATGCCAATGAATTCAATGGCTCATTTTATCATTTAACCTCACGAGCAAAGCGACGTAAATCAAATACGCAACTTTATGTTTTTGCTGGTCTCGGATTTGCCACCTATAATCCAAAAGCATCTTATAATGGGGTTTGGACCGAACTACGTCCTTTAAAAACAGAAGGGCAAGCAACAAGTTATTCTCAAGCAACTTTCATTATTCCTACAGGATTTGGATTGCGAGTTGGATTAACTAAAAAAATTCGCATTGGTATTGAAGCAAACTATACCAAAACTTTCACTGATTACCTCGATGATGTAAGCACGAAATATGCTGATCCTAGTCTGATGTCATCTAGTGCAGCAAGCTATTTATCAAATCCTAGTTCAGTGTATTCTGTTGGCGACAAAAGAGGCGACCCCAATCAATTTGATGCTTATTATCGCTTAACCTTTCAATTAATTTATAACATCGGGAAAAGGTAAATCAAGTTTGAATCAGCAAGATTGACTTTATTTTGTGGTCTGTTCTTCTATATAATCTAACTCTTTACCAAACGTTTCTTTCAATTGACTTAAGCTGTAAAAAGCCAAGCCAATAAAGAAAGCTCCTATAAAAAATGCTGAAATTCCAACGGAAAGTTGACTAGCCAACAACAGCGAAAATAATAACATGATTACATTAACAGATCCTCTAACAAAATTTGGTATCGTATTGGCCGCGGTCGAACGAATATTTGTCCCAAATTGTTCGGCTGCAATGGTAACAAAAATCGCCCAGTAGCCGGTTCCTGTACCCAAAAGAAAACAAAAGAAATAGTAAGTTGTGGCCGTCATTCCTTTTCCGAAAAATAAAAATAGAAGGGTTAAAATAGCAGTAAAACATAGATAAAGGAAGACGACTTTTTTCCTGCTTTTTAGTACTTGACTCAATAAACCAGAAATTAAATCGCCAAATGATAAGCCGATGTAGGCATACATTACTGCTGTCCCGTTTTCAATGTTTTTCAGCCCTACCCATGGACCAAAATCGTCTTTAGAGTTCATGATAATTAAGCCAATAATGAACCAAATTGGAATTCCGATTAGGATACAGTGCACGTATTTTATTCTGTTTGTTTTCGATGAAAAGATTAGCTTAAAACTCCCTTTCTTTATTTCATTTTTTGATTTTATAGCCTTAAAATAATGGGGTTCTATTGTTCCAATTCGTAAAAACAACAATGTAAAACCCATTAAGCCACCAATAATATAGGCAACTTGCCAACTCGCGAGTTGGAAATTAGTAAGATTGAAAATAATTTGTGAGAAATAATCACCTTTTGATCCTACCAGGGATGCGAATACTGCTCCCAATGCACCAAAAGTTACAATAATCATTGTGCCATACCCTCTTTTTTCTTTGGACATCATTTCAGAGACTAAGGTTATGCCTGCTCCGAGTTCTCCCGCTAATCCTATTCCTGCAATTATTCTAATCACAGCATACGTGCTAATATCGCTAACAAACGCATTGGCTATATTTGCTAATGAGTAGAGTAGTATGGAGCCAAATAAAACTTGAAGTCGTCCCCTTTTATCGCCCAATACACCCCAAATAACGCCACCGATTAACATCCCAATCATCTGCATATTGAATAAAAACTTACCTGTAGCCGCTTGCAATGCTGGAGAGGTTCCAATCATTATTTGTTTTAAACTTTCGGCTTTGATGACGCCAAATAATACCAAATCGTAGATGTCTACAAAATAACCAAGGGCAGCAACCACCACAATGGCTATTATTTTTCTATTGGAATGTTGGGTGTGATTTTCAATCATGGGCCTAAATTTAGAAAATTTAAAGCAATAGCTTATTTTTAAGGTGAAATGTATTTACCTTTATGCAAAAATAGATATGGTTTATAATTTTTCTGAACATTCGTCGATTATATCTACTTACATGGCTGAAATACGCGATATTTCAATTCAAAAAGATCCCATGCGTTTTCGTTTAAATATGGAGCGTATTGCTGAGGTAATGGGGTATGAGATATCTAAAAAAATGACCTATGTTTCTAAAGAAGTGGTAACGCCTCTTGGTGTAGCGAATGAAAAGGTATTGGAAGAACAGCCTGTTCTAATCACGATTCTTCGAGCTGGTTTAGCCATGCATCAGGGCTTAGTGAGAACCTTTGATCGTGCAGAAAGTGCATTCGTTTCGGCGTATCGGAAGCATACAACTCCGGAAGATTTTGAAATTTTCGTGGAATATCTTGCCGCTCCCTCTTTAGATAATCGCATCTGGGTAATAAGTGATCCAATGCTTGCTTCGGGAAATTCAATGGTGGCAGTGCTCAATGCACTTAAATCTCAAGGAAACCCAAAACGTATTGTCATTGCTTCAGCTATCGCAACTCCTGAAGCCATTCGATTGGTTCAACAACATACTCCAAGTAATACAGAAATTTGGGTTGGTGCTATTGATAAGGAATTAACAGCACAATCGTACATTGTTCCAGGTTTAGGTGATGCAGGGGATTTGGCTTTTGGCGTAAAAGTTTAAGGATGGACTGGGCAAGTATTACAAGTATCTTTTTATTATCAACTGTAAAGTTTTTATTTGCTCCATTTGCAGGTGTTCCGCTTGGTTTGCATTTTTATGAGACTTATTTTGCAGCGGTGATTGGGGGAACGCTAAGTTCCGCTTTTTTTTATTTTGGTAGTGGTCGATTGATGTCGTATTTTAAAAACCGTGCTGAATTAAAAAATAATAAGCTCGCAGCAAGTGGGAAAAAAATTATAGAGAAAAAGAAATTCACCCGATCTAATAAGTTTATTGCTCGGCTTCGACGCAGCCTTGGCAAAGTAGGAATTTGTTTTTGGGCTCCTTTCTTTCTATCGGTTCCTATTGGTAGTATCATCGCGGCTAAATTTTATGGTGAAGATAAAAACACCTTTTTATTTATAGCTTTTGGAATGTTATTCAATGGCGCCATTACTACATTTTTAGCATATGTCATTTTCAAATAAGCATCTTTTTTTTGACCTTGACCGAACGCTGTGGGATTTTGATAGTAACTCTAAGTTTGCATTAAGATATATTCTCGAACAAGAAAAATTACTGGAGAAATGTTTGGGATTTGATTCGTTTTATAAAGTATATCATCAAAAAAATGCGCTCCTTTGGAAAAAATATGGACGAGGTAAATTAACCAAAGACGTGCTTCGCTACGAGCGATTCAGATCAGCGCTAAAGGTTTTTAATGTTCTAGATGAGGAACAAATTCTTCGAATAGGTGATGCATATGTTGAAATATCGCCAAAACAAAAATTGCTTTTTCCTAATGCCTTGAATGTATTAGCCGATTTGAAGTCCATGGGTTTTAATTTGCACATCATTACAAATGGTTTTGTTGAGGTGCAATTTGAAAAAATGGAAAATGCGGGTCTCTCCCCGTTTTTTGATGTGGTCGTTTGCTCTGAACACATAGGATTTAGTAAACCTCACCCGAATATTTTTAAGCATGCACTAAAGGAAGCGAATGCGGAAGCATGCAATTCGGTAATGATTGGTGATGATTATCGTGCTGATATTTCTGGAGCAATAAACGCCGGGATGCATGCACTTTGGTTTGAACCAAATGAAAATAACACCTTGAAATTTGAGAATAGAATTACAGATTTAAACGAAATACCGCAGAAGGCTGCCCAATTGTTAAGTGCTTAGTCTTTTTTAAATAGTACTTCAGCTTCTTGACGCATCTTTTCATACATCACGATTCCTGCTGCAACACTTACATTCAAGGAAGCAATTTCTCCTTTCATTGGTATTTTTAAACGAGCATCCGACATGGATATTAAGTCGGAAGTGATCCCACTTTCCTCTGATCCGAAAAGCAAGGCCATTGGTCCGCGAAGGTTAATACTTTGAATCGGCACGCTTGCTTTTTCTGTACAAGCGACTATTCTCAAGCCTGATTGCTGGAGGTAAAAAAGGGTGTTTTTTAATTCGTCTGTTTTACAGACAGTAATTCTATTCAATGCACCCGCTGATGCTTTCATGGCGTCGGCTGTTACTAAAGCTGATCCTTTTGACGGAATTAAGATCGCATCTATTCCTTGACATTCTGCTGTTCGGGCAATGGCTCCGAAATTTCGAACGTCTGTTATGCGATCCAGCACTAAAATACACGGTTTCTCGCCTTTTAGCAACATATCATCAACAATTACTTGGATATCGCCATATACAATGGGCGAAACAAAAGCAATAACGCCCTGATGGTTTCCAGATGTTAGGGCATTCAGCTTTTCAACTGGAACAAATTGTAATTGGAAGTCTTTGTCGGCCAATTCGTTCTTCAGTTCCATGAATAAATCTTTATTCATTCCTTTTTGAATCAATATTTTATTGATTTCTCGCGCAGCTTGTACGGCTTCTATAACGGTGCGGATACCAAAAATAATATCCGACTTTTCTTTCCGTGTGTAGTTCTTTTCTTTTTCCATGTTAACTAAAAATATACGTAATTTCTACGTTTCCATCTAAGGTGAGGTGCACCGGACACGTTTTGCCCGCAGCAATCGCTTTTTTAAGCGTTTTGTCATCCCATTGGTTACCAGAAAAATTAAAATGTATGTTAATTCTTTCTATTTTTCGGGGATTCGAAGCCATTATTTTTTCAACTTTTGCCGTGCAATGTGTAAACGGTATGTCATGTTGTTGGCAATAAATACCCACAATGGTAATAAAGCACGATGCTAAGGAGGTGGCCATTAAATCAGTTGGCGAAAATGCAGCTCCCAATCCGTGATTATCAAGCGGGGCATCGGTAGTTATTTTACTTCCCGAGTGATGAATGCATTCAGTACTAAGACTTCCTAGGTAATTAACAGTTGAGATTTCCATGACCTTATTAAAAAACAAAGTTACTGCTTTTTAATAAGGCTTATCTACAATGAAAAAAACTATTCCTTTAAAAGCATTCATAATTCACGAACTTTTACGAATTTTGTACCGACTATGATGGATCAATCAAATGAAATAGAACGTGTAAAGAAACCAAGTTGGCTAAGGGTTAAACTGCCTATTGGAGAAAGCTACCGCAAGGTAAGAAGCTTGGTTGATGAGCATAAATTACATACCATTTGCCAAAGTGGAAGCTGTCCGAATATGGGGGAATGTTGGGGAGAGGGAACGGCTACATTTATGATTTTAGGCAATATTTGTACGCGTTCGTGCGGTTTTTGTGCTGTGCAAACAGGTAGACCGGAAGCAGTTGATGAATTTGAACCTGGACGAGTAGCGAATAGTATCAAGTTAATGGGGGTGAAGCACGCCGTAATTACTTCGGTTGATCGCGATGATCTAAAGGATGGTGGTGCTGCGATTTGGGTACAAACGGTTAAGGCCATTCGTGCTCAATCTCCCAATACCACCATGGAAACACTCATACCAGATTTTGCCGGTAAATGGGAAAACCTTCAACAAATAATTGACGTTGCTCCAGAAATGGTGTCTCATAATTTAGAAACCGTTCGAAGGCTCACCAAACAAGTAAGGATTCAAGCGAAATACGATCGTAGTTTAGAATTGCTATTCCGCTTAAAAAAAGGAGG
>ENA-UOYL01000750-UOYL01000750.1-marine-metagenome-genome-assembly--contig:-NODE-750-length-11413-cov-3.334245_pt1 | contig 11413 bp, 10 predicted proteins | sample MGYA00238173_ERZ767189 | MGnify/ENA primary metagenome ERZ767189 (study PRJEB28943, sample SAMN06267163) | marine metagenome | isolation source: Columbia River Estuary | place: USA:Columbia River Estuary... | reverse complement strand
ATTACTTCACAAAAATTAATGTGATAGTAAGAAGGCCTTTAGCAACTAAAGATCCGAAAATAAATGAACTTGTTATTAATTTTGATGACCTTTCATCAGTCATTAAGGAAACAATAGGGGACGCTTTAATTTGTACCTTAGGAACAACGAAAAAAAAGACACCCGATAAAAAATGCTATCGTGAAGTTGATTTAACGTATACGCTTATTTCGGCGAAAGGCGCTTTAGAAAATGGGCATAAACAAGTTCATTTGGTAAGTTCTATTGGAGCAAATGAAAAATCATCTGTTTTTTATCCTGCATTAAAAGGGGAAATAGAACGTTTAATTAGCGACCTTTCATTTGAATCCACCTTTATTTATAGGCCATCGATATTGATTGGTAAACGAGAATCAGCAAGGCCACTTGAATGGTTATCGCAACGAATTTTTTATGTTATTAATCCACTTCTTATAGGTGCTTTAAAGAAATACCGCAGTATTTCTGGTGAACAAGTTGCCAAGAAAATAATCAATGAGCTTAAAAAAAATAAAGTTGGCAAGTATTCTTTCGAATCAAATGAATTGGAAACGCCTTAATATTTAGTTTTTTATTCTAGGAAACTAAAAAAATACTATCATTGCAGAGATAAATTTAGAGTAAAAAATTTCCTCTGAAATACTCGAAGCATTTATTATTTACTAATTTTAAAACATGAAAAAATACATCCATATTTTATTTGTTCTAATTTTTTTACATTTAGGACAATCTGTAACAGCTCAAAAAGATAATGCAACCTTAATAGATAAGGCTGCAACTAATATAGCAGTGTCTAAAAGTATTGAGCTTTATACTTTAGATCGATTAAACGACGCATTATCGCTACTTAAAAAAGCAGAGTTGAAAGATACTGTGAATTGGAAGATTCAATATTGGATGGGAAAATGTTATTACGAACTATCCTATTATTATTCCGCAGAAGAATGCGCTTCACGTGCACTTGAATTAATAAGCCGATCAGATGATGCCGATGCAGGTTTAAATGAGTTAATGGGGAATATCAACCAACGTCTTGGGAAAATCGATATTGCTGCAATGCATTTCAAAAAGACAGCACAAATTATGGGCGGTAAAGCAGCAAAGGATTACAACATCTTATTTTACATCGAACAATGTGAACTCGCTATGAGAGATGCTAAATCTGGCATAAAAAATATACGAAAGCCTTTGTCAATAATATTAAACACAATTGATGCCGAGTATGCCCCAATCCTAACAAATGATGGAAAAGAGCTGATTTTTACCGCAAGGAAACCGGAGACAACAGGCAATAACCTTAACCCCGATGATCTACAATATTATGAAGATATGTACCATGCGGTTTGGGATGAAACGAAAAAAGATTGGGTAATTCAGCCGGGAACATTCATTGAATTTAATACCAATGGATTTGACGCCATGAGTTTCGTTGCTGAGGACGGGCTTTATGGATTAACAACGGTGAATACATCTGCTGCTGAAAAAACAACGAAAAGCTCTGACATCTTTGAAATCACGGGGGAAATTCCTTTCAAGTGGTCATCAATGAATGTGATCAAAAATAAAAGCATAAATACAGATTTTTTTGAAGGTGGGGCTACCCTTTCTGAAAATAGTGAGGGTGGAAGACAAATGATTTTTATCAGCGATCGAAAAGCAGAAAATTCAGGAATGGATATGTATGTCGTGCAACAAATAGATGATGTTTGGGGAACAGCAAAATCGTTCCCGAAAAACATTAATTCCCTTGATAATGAAACTACCCCCTACCTTACTTCAGATGGCAAGTATTTATTTTTCAGCAGTGATGGATTACCTGGTTATGGGGGATATGATATTTATTATTGTGAAAATATTGAAGGTGTCTGGAGTGCTCCAAAAAACTTAGGTTTGGCGATAAACTCTGTGAACAATGATACCCATTTTCAATTTAACCCAAAAACGAATCAATGTGTTTTTGCAAGTATTAACGAAAGCGGTGATTATTTTAGTTATGATCTTTTTAAAGCCGACTTAAGTAAGATGGATTACCCATTTGTTACTAAATAAATTGATATTATTTAACCCTTATTTTTTTACGGGCAAACTTATCTAAATCGTAGCGCACAAAGACCTCTGTTCCTCCTTTGAAATTGGAAACGATAGACAATCGAGAAATATTAATGTCATATGAAAATCCAAGTGAAACAGCGCCCCATTCAGCCATAAGTTTGATAATCATGGCATCTTTGTACCGTGTAAATAATCCCAATGAGAAAGAGACTTCTTTGTTTATGGAGGTTGTTCTGGATCCTTCTGTCAAAAATTGCTTGTAATAAAATCCGAGCATAACTTCATTGTATGTTTTTTGTCGCTGATAGTAAATTCCCGGTAAAATAGCGCCATTGGCTTGAGGAAGGGCAATACTACCATTAACAAATACGCTATACCGTATCGGTAAACGTTGAATACTAGAATTATAAAAAGAACTTATTGGTCGATTGATGTGAAATGCAGAAACGCCCACATTAATCGCCTTATCCGCTTTATCATTTACATATTTATTATTGGTTTTAAACGAATAAAGCATCCCTGCTCCCATGTCAAAATAGGAAAAATTTTGTTTGTAAAATGATTCTCCCGAAGCGATAACAGGATTGAATGCTGTACCATCATACTGAACACCCCATTGTCCTGCTGCAGGATTTGTTGAGGCCTGTCCAAAGCCCGATGACAATCCTAACCCTACTTTACTGTTTTTATTTAGCATCAGATGATATGCCAAGCTTATGTTGACTAGGGTTTGATTATAATTATTTTCGCCCATTCGATCATTATGGAAATTAATTCCCCCTCCAATAATTCCTTTCTGCAAACTAGATGCTGGGGTTAATTTTCCATCCATGGAAGCCGCCATAGTAGTGTATGGAGTGGCGAAACTACCATATTGAGAGCGAAACATAGCAACACCTTGAAAAGTAGAAAATGCGCCTGCTAAGGCAGGGTTTAATGTCATGGGTGCATACTCCATTTGCGAAAAATGAACATCTTGCGCAGTCAATTTAGAGCCCGATAATAGGCTAATTAGTACAATTGAAAATAAAATTAACTTCTTTGTTTTCATACCTATCTTACCAATGTGAGACTGCCTGATGCATTATAGATTGAATCATCATACAATAACACACTTAATTTATACACATAATTGCCACTTGTAGCCGGTCTTTCCTTAAAATTACCATCCCAACCATCAAGAATATTAATGGATTCAAAAACCATCTCTCCCCAACGATCATAGATTTGAAAACTAAAACGTTTAATGCAAGCCACTTTTCCAAAGACCCATAATTTATTATTTGCTTCGGGACCTATTCCATTTGGTGAAAAAATCGTCGGCACGTAGAGTTCGCCACATAGTAACTTAACCGTAACAACCATAGAATCGCTTCCTTGGCATCCATTGTCATCACTCACCGATACATAATAAATACCAGAAGAATCAGGCGAAACAACAGGGTTAGGACAAGTGGTACAACTTAATCCATCAATGGGTGTCCATACATAATCACTTCCTAAACTGTAAGCATTGGCCACAAAAGAAGTTCCTGGATTGATGGAGGTATCAGCTGGGTTAATATTGACTAATAAATCGTTAATAATGCCAATTGTTGTTCCATAAGCAATGGAGCAACCGTTGTTGTCAGTGACATTTACCGAATAGGGCCCAATATCTAAATTACTAATGCTATCCGTTGAGACACTCGGAATATTCCACGTGTAAAGATATGGCTGTTCGCCACCAGACACATCCACATCTACCGTTCCCAATATACCCAATTCACAATCGATAGGAGTAGAACTCCCAAAAATGGTCAGCGCACTGGGTTGAGCGATTGTAAAACTTTGCACAACGACACATTGTGCTGCATCTACAACAACGATATTATAGTTCCCCAAAGGCAAATTAGTAACCGTATCATTGGTGCCTCCCATTGGGGACCAAGAATACACAAAAGGAGAGGTGCCTCCAGAGGTAACCTGAACGGCCGCGCCACCATCTGACAAACCATTACATGAAATACTGTCTACGTACAACAAGGTGATATTTGGTGGTGTAGGAAGCGCATTAATAACTGTAGGACCATTTGAACTGATGCATCCAGATGAATTGTCTTGAACGTAGACCGTATAAATCCCTGGAGGAACTCCAGAAAATAGAGGCGAAATTTGATACGATACGCCATTAATTGAGTACGTGTAGGCTCCAAGGGGAGCACTTACGTTAATCGTCCCTGAAGGTATTGGACAATTCGGCTGAACAGAAGTGGCTGTTGGAACAGGAGGAATAATCGGTGCGCTATTTATTTGGGCAGAAAGGCTACTCAATGACACACAACTGTTAACATTATTAGTAACAGTAAAAGTGAATGATGTATTAGCGATAAGGCCTGTTAGCACGGTAGAATTACCAGTGCCTGGAGTGGAAATTGCGCCAGGGCTTGTTGTGATTGTCCATGCTTGATTAGGAAGTCCACTTAACGCCACACTACCCGTTGGAACACTACAGCTGGGCTGTGTTATGGTCCCAATAATCGGGGCTGAAGGCACTGTGGGAGGATTAATGAAAATTTGATTTGAACTTGAGGATGAGCAACCATTTGAATTTAGGGTAAGCACAAAAGTATAAGATCCTACAGGAAGCCCCGTGAAAGAAACTGTTGAGCCGATACCAGTTATAGTTGTGGTAACAAGTGTTGCGCTTGTGGCAGTGAGCGTCCATCCACCCGTTGAAGGCAAATTAGAAATGGCAACAGATCCAGTAGCTGTAAGACAAGTCGGTTGCGTAACGCCTCCAGCAATGGGTGTATTCGGCACGTTAGGCACAGAATTTATAATAACTGATGAGGTCGGATTAGAAGTACATGCCGGAGAGGTAACACTGTAAGTAAAGGTGTATGATTGCCCAGGAATAAGCCCAGGAATTACCGCAATTGAACCGCTTCCGGATTGGGTTACACCCGCTGGTGAAGAATTAATAGTCCATGGGCCCGAAGGAAGCCCTGATAAATAGATTATTCCGCTTGGATTGGTACACGTTGGTTGATCTATAGAATCTATGTTAGCTGAGTTTGGACATTGTGAAAATGCATTGCTACTAGCAAAAACAAATAAAAACAAGGTAAATCTCAGTAAATTATAATTCATATAAATTTTCAAACGATTAGTTTAACTGAACATTCATGCGTAAAGTTACAACATTAATGTAAAAAAAGGAAAACTTGACCGATTATTAAACGAAACACTTATGGCATAGTTGCCCGCTCGAATTTTAATAAATTGAAAGGTTAACTAAAAAATATTATCAATCTTTGTGCAAAATAATATGAGACGATATTTTTTTAAAATTAGTTTTAAAGGCACTGATTTTCATGGCTGGCAAACCCAACCAAATGCCACTTCTGTTCAAGAAACCATAGAGACTTGCCTAGCACAATTGTTTTCAAACACCACATTTTCCATTGTAGGTTGTGGAAGGACTGATACCGGTGTGCATGCAAAAAATTATTTTTTTCACGTCGATTTCCTAGATTCAATAGATGAGGGTAACTTAAAAAACACCTTAAACAAAGTATTGCCCAAAAGCATTGTAATTCTTGATGTTTTTCAAGTAGATTCAGCACTTCACGCTAGATTTAACGCTAAATTAAGAACATATCGTTATTTTATTCATCAAGAAAAAGAGCCTTTTTTATCTGAATTTAGTTGGTTTATGCGCAAGCCGATTGACCTTAATAGGATGAATGAGGCCGCACAATACCTCATCGGGAAACATGATTTTGCCTCCTTTGCTAAAAGTCATTCAGATGTTACAAATACATTTTGCGAGGTAAGCTTTGCAGAGTGGAAGTTTGAAGGTTCTCAACTCGTTTTTGAAATACGCGCAAATCGTTTTCTGCGGAATATGGTTAGAGCCATTGTTGGAACCTTATTAGAAGTCGGTTACAAAAAGTTGTCGCCTGATTCCATACCAGAAATCATGCTCTTAAAAAGCAGGCAGGCAGCAGCTTTATCCGTTCCGTCAGAAGGATTATTTTTATGGGAAATAACATATTAATGATTAAGAAGGCACTTATCTTTTTTATTCTTTTTTACGTGTACGCTGCACTTCGCTACCATTTTGGCAAAGGTTTAGGTTTAGATAGCGTCCTATTTGTTTTTAATAAATCATTTGCTTGGACAGCCGGGACATTTTTCGCTATGACCTTATTACCAAGTAGGTGGTTTTCAGCTTACCCTCTTTACCGGAGCGAATTGGGTAAAATTGCCTACGGATTTAGTCTATTGCATATCTGCGCCAATTTAGTTCTCATTAATCCAAGAGCACAAGCCGCATTATTTGACGGAACCAGTCTCAATTTACATGGATGGTATATCGTATTAATGGGCATCATAACATTTATATTTTTCAGTATCCCACTAATCGCGACACTTAAAAGAATTCCATCTAGCAGCAAGTTATATAAATTTGGAAAAGTTGGTGTGATAAGTTCCTTAATCCATGTTACAATAATTGGATTACATGGTTGGTTTAACCCTAACGAATGGCCCTATTATTTACCACCGATAACGCTACTATTTGTTGGCTCTACCAGTATCATACTCGTTTTTAGGACCTTATGGAAATAATTTATTGGGCAGCGAGCCATGAGCGATACAACTCAAAATAACCTTTCGTTTCAACAACGATAGCGCCCCCCATTGTGTCACCGTATTTTGCTGGTAATCCTCCTGTAAATACCATCATTTTACTAATTGAGACACTTGGAACATTGAAAACATCAGAACATTTCACCCCATCAACAATATAAATCATATCGCCTTTGCGGGCACCGCGAAACATCAATTCCCCGTTTTCATCCTGTTTTATTTCAGATGACATTGATATTGCAAGCGTACGAATGTCAAATTTATTGACATTTACTTTAATATCAGCAGCCGTTAATTCCTTTGTAGGCAGCTCGCCGAACACCAATTTCACCCCAGATTTTACCGTAACCGTTTTAAAAACATTAATCCGTTCAAATACAATATCTCCTAGATTACAATACGCTTCCATTGGGACATCAGCCAATATGTTTTTCATTGTGTCCTTTCCGCTGATAATGTATAAATAATACCTTCCCGCAGGAATGCCTACGATTCGAAAGCGACCATCAGGCTCTGTCAAGGCTTGATATTTTCGGCCATTATCTTCCACAACAGCACGCGCATTAAAGATTGGTTCTTTTGTATTAAGATCAAACAAGGTTCCTAAGATGTCACCGCTCACAATTTGACCAAAAGCAGTACTTGTGAGAAAACAGATAATGATAAAAGATATTGATTTCATGGCTATAAATTTAAAGTTCTATTAGTAGATGATAAAACCCTAAAAAATCCATAAAATCAATGAATAATTGTTGCAGATGAAGTGATTAATTCGCGGTCTATTTTTTTAAATAAGCCTTGTAAAACTTTGCCTGGTCCTACTTCGATCACTTCACTTACCCCGTCAGCAAGCATGTTTTGCATAATCTGCGTCCATTTAACAGGCGCAGTTAACTGCAGCACTAAATTTTTCTTTATTTCTTCAGGAAGTGCCACTGGGCGCCCCGAAACATTTTGATAAATAGGGCAAATCGGATTTGAGAAATTAGTGCTCTCTATCGCGGCAGCCAATTCCGCTCGAGCAGGCTCCATTAATGGCGAATGAAATGCACCCCCAACTTGTAAAACAAGCGCACGTTTGGCTCCGGCGAGCGTTAATTGCTCACAAGCTTGTTGTACAGCGTCTATTGAACCAGAAATCACTAATTGTCCCGGGCAATTATAATTTGCTGGCACCACTACCCCATCAATTGTTGCGCAAATTTCTTCCACAATATGGTCTTCTAAGCCAAGAATGGCAGCCATAGTAGATTGCTCCAAATCGCATGCTTTTTGCATGGCCAATGCCCTTTTATAAACAAGCGAGAGTCCATCTTCAAAGCGCAAGGTTTTATTAGCAACTAAGGCTGAAAATTCCCCTAGGGAATGGCCAGCTACCATACTTGGAGTAAAAGAATCACCTAAACAGGTCGCTAAAATGGTTGAATGAATAAAGATTGCAGGCTGCGTTACCTTGGTCTGTTTTAATTCATCCTCAGTTCCATCGAACATAATTTTTTGAATATCAAATCCCAAGATATCATTCGACAACCCAAATAACTCACGAGCCTGAGAAGATTGCTCAAAAAGTTCTTTGCCCATTCCACTAAATTGGGCTCCTTGCCCAGGAAAAACATATGCTTTCATATTACCACTATTATAATTGTCCTAAGGAATGAAATTTTCCTCCTTTAAATACTTTAACTTTTAATAAAAGACCGTTATTACCATATATATATACTTTTCCATCGTATAATTGGCCATCCTTAAAATCTCCATCTTGCCAAATCTCATCGTTATCGTTATAAATAGTGTTATAACCTGAAGGAATAAAACGAACGCCTTTGGTCTTTGGATTCGTTATTTTAGGAGGATATTCATCTTGGTATACCTTCTCAACACTAAATTTTTTTAAATCAGTATTTTTCGTCTTCTTTCCCAACTTTCCAGCTTGAACAAGCTGCACAGATTTGACGGTACCATTATTATAATACGTTGTTATTTTATCCGATAATTTACCATCTATTTTAGTATACTCCATCTCAACTTGTCCATTTTTATAATAATGTTTAACCACACCCATTTCTTCTCCTTTATCATTAAACTGAGCGCGATAGGCCACTTTTCCATTAGTATAATACCGCACTAATTCACCTTTATATTCATTTTTATTAAAACTTCCTCTCTCACGCATTACCCCATTAGAATAATAGCGTGTATAATTTCCTTCTGGACGATTATTTATGTAATTCCCTTTTATTTTTATCGTTTTGCCGTCAGGATGGTATTTTATCCACTCTCCCGTTTTCCTTCCATTGGTATAATTTCCCTCTTCAACTTTAACGTTGGCGCCGTAACCAGAAGATTTTTTATCTGCACCGAAATAAACCCACTTTCCATGCTTTTGGCCATTGCTATTCTTTTTATTTTGGGCATAAAGAGCGCTATTTCCTAAGAACAATAAGAGACTTAAAAAAAGAATGATTTTACGCATTTAGTACCTATTTAGGAAAATCAAAGATATCTTTTTAGGGTTAAAAATGGTTAAATTGTGTATAATTTATTTTCTAAGAAAGAAATGCCCGACAGATTTTTAGCTACTTTTGATTGACAATTTGATTATATGATTTCTTTTACTCCAAAAGATCTTACCGTTGCAAAGATGCACCACTATTTATTGGGCGCAATAGGGCCTAGACCTATTGCCTTTGCCTCTACAATTGACGGTGATGGCCAGGCAAATTTGGCTCCGTTTAGCTTTTTTAATGTCTTTAGTGCTAATCCACCTATATTAATTTTTTCTCCTGCTCGAAGTGGACGAACAAATACCACTAAAGATACCTACAACAATGTTAAAGCCCATCCAGAAGTAGTTATAAATGTCGTTAATTTTGACATAGTGGAGCAAATGAGTTTAGCGAGTTCTCCCTATCCTGCAGGAGAAAGTGAATTTGTAAAATCTGGTTTAACGCCTATTCCTTCTGATTTAGTAAAGCCCTTCAGAGTGAAGGAATCTCCTATTCAATTTGAATGTAAGGTGAACCAGGTTGTCGAATTAGGCACGGAAGGAGGTGCTGGCAATCTAATTATTTGTGAGGTAGTCAAATTTCATATTGACGAAAGCTATTTAGACGAAAATCAACTGATTGATCAACAAAAAATAGATTTAGTAGCCCGAATGGGTGGAAATTGGTATTGTAGAGCAAACGAACATGCGATGTTTGAGCTTGAGAAGCCTATTACCACATGCGGTGTGGGGTACGATCAATTGCCACAGGATTTTTTGCAGAGCGATGTCCTATCAAAAAATTTATTAGCTCGTTTAGCAGGAATTGAAGAGATTCCTGACGAAACTGATGTAAATGAATATAAGTTGATGGAATTAAGCGATTTATTTCTATCTTTAGATGATCAGCCAAAGGAATTAGAATTAGCTTTGCATAAACGAGCTAAGTTATTGCTAGAACAAAACAATTTGAAGGATGCTTGGCTCACCCTTCTATCATTTAATAACGGATAAAAAAATAAAGAGTATGTTTAAATTAACAGGAAGTGTAAAAATGATTAACGCAACCGTACAGGTGAGTGATCGATTTTCAAAAAGAGAATTTGTAGTATCTGACACGAGCAGTCAGTACCCACAAGATATATTATTTCAAGCGACACAGGATAAGTGTAGTTTATTGGATCAAGTTCAAGTAAGCGATCAAATTGAGGTATCGTTTAATTTACGTGGAAGAGAATGGACTAGCCCTCAAGGGGAAATAAAATATTTCAATACATTGGAAGCGTGGCGAATAGAGAAAGTTTCACAAGGCATGCCTGCAGGAGGCCCTTCAGCCATCTCTTTAGAGTCAAGTGATTTTCCTTCTGCTGGAGCTGAAAAGAAGAGTGATACAAGCAGTACCGACGAGGACGATTTACCTTTCTAATTTAGTTTTTTTCGTATTTTTTCTTGTATTTCAAGTAAAGATCTTCTTGAAAGTTTACTAAGGGAACCGTCACTCCGTCTCTCATTATCAGGGTCACTTTATTTGTTCTCATATCCAAGGCATTTCCTTGAGATACAAATAAAGTAGCTGACTTTCCAACTTCTAAGGATCCATATTTATCAGCAATGCCTAATATTTCGCAAGTTGACAAGGAAATTGACCGAACGGCTTCTTCTTCCTTTAATCCATAAGCCATTGCTGTACCGGCTTGAAATGGCAAATTACGCGCATTCATTGCTTCCATATCACCTTGATTTTGCAAGCAAAATAATATGCCCTGCTGATGCAGTAAGAACGGTAATTTATACGGAAGGTCGACCGGTTCATCTTCTAATTCAGGCAATTTATGAACCCGTCCTAACATAACGGGAATTCGTGCATCTTTTAATCTTGCTCCCAATAAATAAGCATCGTAGCCACCTACGATTACGGGAAACTTAATCTTAAACTTTTCACAAAAATCAATGATGTCCAATAATTGCTGCATTTCATCGGCATGAAAAAAGACCCTTTTATCGCCCTTAAAACAGGGCTTCATGGCTTCTAACCGCTGGTCGAAGTGCTCATTTTTGTTATCTGAGTATGCGAGTGCTAAATTAAAAAAATCCTCCATACTTGTTTTTTGATCTGCGTAGTCTTTGTTGATTGATTTAGGCGCGGGTTCTGCCCACCAGCCACCGCCACTTGTAGCTGAAGGCCAATTCACATGAATTCCGTCGTCGTTCAATACGGTAGCA
>ENA-UOYL01000744-UOYL01000744.1-marine-metagenome-genome-assembly--contig:-NODE-744-length-11456-cov-3.563055_pt1 | contig 11456 bp, 17 predicted proteins | sample MGYA00238173_ERZ767189 | MGnify/ENA primary metagenome ERZ767189 (study PRJEB28943, sample SAMN06267163) | marine metagenome | isolation source: Columbia River Estuary | place: USA:Columbia River Estuary... | reverse complement strand
GCTTTCGCAACGGAAGGCAACTCCATCGACTTCTACTTCGTCGCCAACAGACAACGCTGTGTGCGTGCGTGACGGCGAAAGAAGTGGCTCGATGACTCTCCACAGTGGACCTTCGTACATGTTGGTGTCACGAAAGACTTGGTTGCAGATATCCATCGCGTCTGCTCTTTCCAGAACTGCCACTGGTGAGAATGTCACCGATGACACGAAGCGTGGTGGTTTTGCTTCTGGATGATCTCCAAATGCTTTCCACGTAATTTTTACTTTGCTCATGTTTTTGTCCTTTTGTTTAGGTTGTTGAGTTCATTATATCTTCCTTAGAAAGAGCAGGGGCCGAAGCCCCCACTTTATTTCAACAAACCATACCGCCACGCTTTTTGGTTGCGGGTGAAACCGTTACAGACTCTTTCGTCTTGGTCACACTCTCAGAACCCTTTGGCATGAAGTAATCTTTTGCTTTACCAGCAAGTTCTTTCATCATGCTCAAAGGATTCATTGCATCCTCAAGTTCACGGTTGTACTTTCCAGTTTTATCATACGCACCTTTGGACAAGTCCTGAGCAGTCTTGCGTTCACGATCAGTGATCGCACCTTGACCAGAAGTTGTACCACCACCATTCATCATTACTGTGCCACCCCTTTTAAAGGTGCCAGCTTGACGATTGGTGCTTACAGGTTGCGAGGGCTTTTTAGCACCTTGGGGCATTGCGACGGGTTTGCCTGAATCAACAGTTCCCCCCGTCGCGTAGGCTTTTTTTGAGGTTTTACCTCCAGCTTTAAAGCCCCCAGCATTACCCATTTTGACGCCGCCAGTGGCCATACCGCCTTTTTTCATGTAGCCCATTTTATTTCTAACCTCCGTTGGTAATTTTGATATTCCAGGATTCTTACTTTTGTCTACAGCTTTAAGTTTCCCGCCTTTTTTCATAGCTGGCATGCCCTGTGGTGCGGCCATAGCTGCCATAGGATTAACTGCTGGCATTACTGGGGCTGCTGATCTTGGCATTACAGGTGCTTCTGGTCTAAAAGCTAGTGCTGGTCGTTTCTTTGCACGTCCCATCATCATAGCCATTCTTGGGTTTGTTGATTTCTTTTTCATAATTATCCTTAGTTACATTTCCAACGTTTTAAAGAAGCTGCTTTACGAGTAGGTCTGCCTTTTTCATCTTTCATGGGTCCAGGCATTCCAGACATTCTTGCACAGAAAGATCTTTTACGAGCACCACCTTGTGGTTGTGGAGCTTTTAAATTAGATCCTGTAGCAGCGTTATATTTAGCACGGCCTTTAGCAGTTAATCCAGCACCTTTAGATACGGGTAATTTTTCCCCACGTCCTACTGCTAATGATACACCACCTTTTTTAAACTTTTTACTTTTATCAGCTTCTGCAAAATCTTTACCTACTGATTGAGGTATTCCAACCTTTTTAGCAAACTTAGGATTGTAAGCAACTGCTGTCATAAGCTTATGTTGAGCTTTAGATTTGCTTGGCATTATTTACCTAACCAGTGAGTTACCATCCAGCTAATGATACCAGAAAGAATGGTAGCGATAGCAATAAATACTTTCCAACCGCCTTTAATTTCTTCTAACGTCTTTTCAATACTATCAAGACGTTTTTTTAAATGTTCCATATCTTCCATAAGAGTATCCACATCAGATTGTATATGTTTAATTTCTACACCGTGTTCTATAACTTCACGTTCTGCGCTCATATATTATCCGTAAAATATTTGAGTAGCTTCTACGTTAACCATATAAGCATAAACGCCATTAAGTACACGGACGCCTTCGCCTGGAATAATAGGAGCATTGTTGTATGTATCAGCTGCAGAAACATTATAAGTTAATAGCCATTTTGTAGAGTATATTGCTACTGGAGAAGCTGTGATTGTTCCAGTATTGATATCTGTAAGTGTAAAGGTATCTGCACCCGTTCTAGTAATTGTATAATTACCGTCTGTAGCTGCACCACCCGTACCAGATTCAAAATGAATACCAATAACATCACCAGTGTTCAATCCATGAGCTACTTTAGTTACAGTTACAGTTGTACCTGAACGACCATAAGTAACGCTAGATGAAACTGGCGTTGTTAATGTATCAAATAAAATTACATATCCTGCAGTAGCTGTACCTACATATGACACACCTTTAACACGAGACGGGAATTTTATTAGGAATCCACTTTGATCTATGTGACCTTGTTTTACATCATATTGCATTGCCATAATTAATCTCCTTAAATTATAAACAAAGGGGAGAAATCTCCCCCTAGATTAATTATTGTGTGTTATATGTTGCACGATCATCAGATTGAGCGTATTGGAATGTAACAAAACCTGTACCAGCTGTTGGTTGGCCTACTGATGTTATTGTAACAACAAGAGCTGAAGAAGCTTGTTGGCTGTTAGCTGCTGCAACATCAACTGGTGTTGATTGCATATTAGTTAACTGTGCTGCTGTAAATGTAGGAGTTGTACGAGCTGCTGTTTTAGCATTAACACCAGAAGCATATTCAGTGCCAGCTGCAGTTTTACCAATAGTTAAAGTAGCTGATGTAGCTGAATCATATGCTGTAATAACATCAACAAAAATGTTAATAAGCTTAGATCCTGCTGGAACATAAACTGTTACGCTTTGAACTAATGTTGCATCAAATGTAAATGCTGTTTGTTGTGTTAATATTGTTGTACCAACGTTTTTGTATGGAGTGTATCTATTTGTGCCTGATTTAACTGGGCCTGAGAATGTTGTTCTTGACATTGTTTTTCCTTCATAAAAAGTTAGGTTCATTAGTCTTTTATGCGTCTGCCAGGACAGTCTAATAAACCAGGATGTGCCTGGATATGGTTATTTTACAACACTTTTGCCTGTAAACGCTAGTATTTTTATATTGACTGGCAAATAAAAAAGGCCCTCCGAAGAGAGCCTTTTCCATCATCAAATGCTTAATTAAGCACCTGGTGAACCGAACATACCTAACGGATCTGAATATCCGAATGAGTAACGTTCACGTGATTTATAACGTACGTTACCTGTATCAAAGTCACCGTCCATTGAATTACTTAATGGAGTACGAACAAAGTGTTTCATACCATTAGGAACATCAGTTGTTAAGTACCAACCATTAGCGTCTGTCAAGAAGTGGTTAATTGTATAACCTTCTGGGATAGAGCCATTGTTCTTAATAGCATTGATATCATTGTCAGCAGTACCAACACGTAACTCAGTTTCCAATAAGCGAGTTGCAACGAATTGCAATGCTGGTGGAACGATAAGTTTTTTAGGTTTAGCAGCAATCAATAGACCACGCTCATCAGTCCAAGCTGCGATTTGAATAACTGCATTTTCCAATGAAGTTTCGTTCAAGTCAGCTGCTGTTGATGGTGTGTTACTATTTACGCCACCTGAAACAAGCGGATGGTCAGTAGCAAATAAAGCTTTGCCGTCACCACCAGCGTATGAAGCACTGAAGCCGTTATTAATAACTGCAGCAGCCTTCACTTGTTTCGTGTAAGACATAGCTCTCGCTAAAGCCTTTGTGTAACGAGCTGATAAAGAGTCATATAAGTTATCTTCAATAGCTTCTTCAGTTAAGCTGAAGCCAAGAGCGATAGTTTCATGATTGTATCGAGCTGTCCAAGCTTCTTGAGCATTGTCATAAGCGATGGATGTACCTTCGTTTTTGACTGGTGCTGCTGAGAAACCTGATAGTTTTGTTTCTTCTTCAAATGAACGTTCAGAAGTCTCTGTTTCGTAGATTTCTTTATGTTCTTCGCCATATCTTGCATATTCTAAACCGAATAATGCATTAAGTCCTGGTAATAGCTCTTTAAGGAGCTGTGCACGTGAAATAGCCATGTTTTATTCTCCTAGTTAAGCTGTGTAAGCCACGCCTGTAAGGGCAGTGAGCTGTGGGTTGTTGACTTTTACAATTACTTCTGGATAAAGCGTTACGCCAGATAATACATATGCTGTATCTGGAACAACTGCAACTACTCTCCATGGTAATGTTGTAGCAGCACCAGCGGTATCTGCAGGTTTAACAATAGATGATTGTGCATTACCTGTTGTTGTAGAACCTGTAGCGTTTTGGATTTCAGCTACGTTAGCACCAACGATAGTTGCATTAGCACCTGTTACTACTGTTGGAGCGCCTGAAGTTGTTACTGTCACCTTGAAAGAAGCTGAAGCATCAACCACTACATAAGCAATAGCATTAGTAACGCTAGTACCTGGGTAGTATTGAGCTTGAACTGTCTGACCTGATGAATTTGTATATTGAAAGCCTGTTGCAACACCGATAATAGTACCAGTAGTTGTTGCACCAGATAATTCAACTGTGCCGCCCGCTACGATTTTAACTGAAGAACCGTTATAGATTGGTGTGTTGTAAGAACTACCTATTTTATACTGTAATGTTGCACCAGCATAAGGCATACCATCATAACGATTAATCGCTTCAAATCCATAGGGTTTGTCAATGGTTGGATAAGCCATATTTAAAACTCCTTAAATTAAAAAATTAACCTTTGCCAAAACTAGTCGTAGACTTTCTCTCATTAAAGAGAGGCATTCTAGGATCATTTTGACGCATAAGATTATTATCGACAGCGTCTGTTTGAGATTGCGTTTGCTTGTCATAGTACTCTGTCCTTTGCTCAACAAGCTCTTGAGGTGTCTTGCAAAGTAATAATCCGCCAATCTCGATGTTGTCTTTAAAACGACTATCGGGATCAACTAACAGTTGAAATTTAGGTTGCTCTTCTGCTCTTACAGGTTCCCAGCCTTCTCTAAGTTTAGAACTGAGATTGCGTGGGTCTGCTGAGTTCATCATTGAAACTCTAATCCATCTGTACGCAAAACCAGGTTGCTTATCGGGTTCTGGTAACAATTCAGGAGCTTGCCACTGTTTAGGGCGCTCATCCTGTTGACGGGTATCTACTTCACGGGGAATTCTATTTTCAGCCATTTTGGGACTCCAATTTAGTTAATTCCAGCGCATATTGCTCTGGAGAAAGTTTGAACTTTTTAGCCAAAGCTAATTGTGTCTGCGTCAGTCTAATCTTTTTTGGGGATGTAGAACGAGTAGCAGGCGCTACTACCGTTGATGGTTTTTTAACAGAGTCTTTGGTCTCTGAGTTATTATCGCCAGCGAACTTCTCTGGGAATCTTTTCTTGATTTCAGTATCTATAGCGTTCCAGTATTGATCAGAGCCAGTTGTGACTCCATCACGTTCTAGTCGTCTATGAATACCCATAGCAAGGAAACTCATATCGTCATCAACACCATACCAGCTGTTTTTGTCCAACCAAGACTGGGTTTTTGAATCCAATCGTTGCGGTTGTTGTGACTGTTCTGGTATTTTTACCTCATTTTCAGCTGTTTGTAAAGCACTTTCGTCATATTGCGGTCTATAAGACGCAACTTCATGAACTTTAAACTTAGCTTCTGTGAGTTTTTCTTGTGCATCTACAACTTTATCAGAATCACCAGAATCATATGCTTCTTTATAAGCTATTCTAGCAAGCTCTAATTGTCGGTCTGCACCTTCTTTAGCGTTAGAAACATATACTTTTTCACCTTCTGTTAGACGGCCTCTAAGTTTTTTAGTTTCTTCTACTAATGATTGTGCTACACGAATTGCTTCTTGTTGCTCACGTACTGCTTGTTCTTTTTCTCTACGCTCATCGTTAATGAGTTTTTTCATTTGAAGTAAACGTTGTTTAGCTTCTTTTGAATACTGTTCAAGATCATCATTTTCAATGTCTTTTACAATTTCTTCTGGTAGTGGTTGAGAGTTCTTTTGATCTTCTTCAGGACGATCATCCACTATTTCAATTTCAATCTTTTCTTCTGCAGGTGTTTCTACTTCTGGTGTTTCCATTTCATCTGGAAATTTAAAATCATCATCAGCCATGTTAATTCTCCTTAAATACGACTAATGCCACGAGGATCTTCTACAATCCCCTCAACACTGTCATCATTAATTATTCGGAATTCCCTATTGTGAATCTTCAAGCGTGTGCCTGAGTTAGGGCGGGCTAATATGAAGTCACCAACTTTACACCAAGGACCTGTAGGAAATCTTTTTTCATCCTTGTAGCAATCTGGACCCATTTTAACTACAAAGAATACTGTAGATAAAACTTCTTCATTTCTCATTGTTTCAGAGGATTTAATTAATCCACTATCAAACTTTTCATCTGCTTCTGGGATCGCACATAAGATACGATAGCCTGAAACTTCTGGGAGCTGCTTTGCTTTTTCCTCATCCGTTTGGGGAAGAGTTGTTACCTGGTTTACATCATCGGGATTTGAGCCGATTAGTATGTCACTCATCTGAGTTCTCCATTTGTTTATTTAGATCTTGAATGTATCTTCGTGTAGAAAGTAGACCTGATATCTTTCCACATATATTTTGGTATTCAGCGTAGTCTTTGGCTACTCCAGTACCTAAATGTTCTTCTAAGTTTTTTACTTGTATATCTATTTCTCTTAATATTACTTCGTACTCATTCATTTATTTTCCTTGTTTGAAGGTTGTTGTCTTTGTTGTTGTATAGACATTTGAGCTTTTGATCTGCCAATATCTGAACCTAATCTAAAGCCTTCTATCTTTTCTTTTGATGCAATATTAGCTTTTTCTGCTTGAGCTTTAGCTGTAACTTGCATACCAGCAATTTCTTTTTGCGCTGATATACGAGCTTTCTCTAATTCAAGTTGATCAGCTTTTGCTGCCGCATCAATTTGCATTTTCTTCATCTTAATATCTACTTCTTGTGCTTTTAATTGAAGCTCTTTCAACTGCATTTGAACTACAGGGTCTTGAGATGCTTGTTGTGCATTTTTAGCTGCAATCTCTGTTTGATTTTGATTAAGAAGTTGTTGTGCTGCTGGAACTGCCATACGAGAAATTTGCATTTCTTGTTCTGGTGAAATTCTAGTCTCTTCATCATCACTATCAAGGTCGTTGTATGGGATATTAATGCCCATAGTAAGCTCCATTTGACGTTTATACTCCATACCTACGTGCTCTGTAATATGAGCTTGTATAGCTTGAGCAATTAATGGTGCTTGTGGGTTCTGACCAATCGTTTCCCTTACCTTTGGATCATTTAATAAAGCCATATGTATCTGAATATGTGCTTGATGGTCCTGATACATGAAAGCTTTCATAGGTTTGTTCTTTAAAGCGTTCATATTTTCAGTAATTGGATCTAATGGCTTCTCATCTTCAGGTAACGGTACCAATTTTTCAGCATTTTTGATGCCTAATACTGACAACATCTGACGATGTAGGTATGGTAGGTTGTAAAGTTGAGGTGCTGTCTGTGATAACTGTAAAACTGCTTGGTATTGCACCACTTTTTGACTCATTGTGGCCGCATTTGGGTCAGAAACAGGGATAATATTGATCATCTCATAGTCTTTTCTACGAGCTTTTTTGTTACCTGTTGCTGGTTCATACTCATAATCAGCTGGAGCGTAGCTTGCAATGATCTTCTTGAGTAATTTAAACTCATTCTTCATTGAAAAATGCATACGAGCTTGAATAGCTGACATGACTTTGAGTGTTCTCTCTAGAATAGCAAGCGTTGTGCCTACTGGAGAGTTAGCACTCATGTCTGAAACCTTTAAATCACCTGCAGCTGCAAATCTTCTACCTTCTTCAATGATCTGATTGAGTAGTTGAATAAGCGTTTGTGATGGTTCTTTGTAAGGCAATGGCATGATATTGTCTTTCATCGTGCCAGAAGGTACATCTACATCTCTAAATTCACCTGGAGCGATTGGTGTATCATCACCTTTAACTCTAAGGCCACGAGTTTTAAATCCACCTGGAAGGTTAGCTAGGGATCCAGCGTCTACTAACTGACGTAATATGGATGTACCAGATTTAGCAAAACCTCCGATCAAGTGAATCAAACCAAAAGCATAAAAACCAAAACCTGGAATGTATGCATAATGAACAAAGTGTTGACGTTTTTGGAAAGTCTCATCATCTGGTTCCCAGTTACGTCTAACAGCAAGTATTGCCATGCTGCCGTATTCAATCGTTACAATGTATGGAAGTTTTAAACCAGTAGGATTACCTTTTTCATCTTCATGTTCAAAGCCAGGAAGATCTAAGTCAACTTGCATTTCAATCAGTTTATATCTTGAATCAGTCGTTGCACGGAAGCCTAACTTCTCTGCAATCTTTTTCTCAACTTCATCTAATGTATTTTGTGGCGCACCTAATTCAATATCACGATAGAAGCCATCAAGTTGAAGTCTTAGTAATTCATTTTCTGTTTTACGCATGACGTGAGATACACGCTCTGCAGTTTCAAGATTAGAAGCACCATAAGGAACTACTAAATCTTCTGAAGGCACGTAGATAGATACTTGACGATCAAGACCTGGATCTACATAAACCTTTTTAAATCCGTTACCAGATAATGCGGTGCCCCATAACATACGTTCATGTTCTGAGCGATACTCAGTCATCTTTTCTGTAAGCTCATAGTTCATGTCATCAACAACACGTTCCATTGCTTCTTTTTTCTCTTGTGTTTCTTTTCCAATGATCTCGCCCTTAACAGGACCAGCTGCTGGGAAAGTGTCCATGATTGTTTCTGATTGGAACTTAGTGACAGCTTCAGCTAGAATAGGGTGGTAGACTCCACATGCACCATCCCATGGCTCTGAGCGTTCTTCAATCTTTAGACCAAGTAATTCTAAACCATCGACATAAGTTTGAATCCAGTCTTTACGAGAAGCTACGTCTCCATCAAAGTCACCAATGAGATCACCAGCTAAAAGTGTTAATTCACCTTCAGTTAATTCTTCAGCTAAGTTCTTATTAAACTCTTCTGCGTCTTCAGCTTTTTCAATATCTATTTCTATACCATCCATCTTAATGTGTACAGATTCTGGGTCTTCAATTTCAATTTCTACAGGCGGGCCTTCTGGTATTCCTGCGAGGCCTTGTGGTAGTTCATACAGTGCTTTGTCAATTGCCATAATTTTTCCTTAGTAATATGCAACTTTACGTCTAAATTCTCTTGGTTCATTTGGTTCGTCTGTTGGAAGAGTAATGAAACCTCCCTTTCTAAACCGAATAAGAGCTTGGGTTGAAGAGTCCACTAAGTCATCGTGGTCTGAATTTGGAAACGCTGCCATCTCTTCTATGACTTCTTCGGCCCAACGCTTTCTTGGTGCCCATACTCTACCTGATGCAAACAAATCTGTAACAGAGTTTAATCTGCTTATTTTATCGTTTCCACGGGTTGGTGTAAACTCTTGAACAGGTATTCCCATCCTTCTTAACTCAAATATTAACGGGGCTCCAGAGGCCTTAGCTTCTATAATAAAAGCATCTGGTTGCCATTCCTGATAGTATTCAAGCGCTCTTGCCTTGAGTTCTGGAAATTCCATCCGCTCTTTAAGAGCATCAAGAAGAATAATATGAGGATCATTCTCATTTTCATCTTTATAAAAAACTCCCCAAGTGGTACATGCAGAATAATCGGCACGTTCAGATTTTGTAAACGCTGTATCCCATGATTGAATAATGAATTGGCATTGAGGTGGAGCTTCGTTTTCCCATTCCATCCACCACTCACGCTTAACTAAAGCGCCCTCTTCAGAGGTTGGGTTTTGTTGATACTGTGCTGACCATTTACTTAATGGTAATTCAATTCTTAATTTGCTTAATTCATCGTAAGACCAGAACTCTGGCCATAAAGGCTTTTCAGAAGGTAGGATTGCTGGGAGTTCTATGATTTCCCATTCGTCTCCATCACGATCAGTCATGGCTTGTAGGATCTTACCAGTCAGGTCACGCTTTGACCAACGGGTCATAACGACTACAATAGAACCTCCAGGTTGAAGACGTTGTCGTGGACCTGAAGTATACCACTCATAGACTTTATCAAATACTGATGGATCTCCAGCGGCTAACGCTGCTTCCTGTTCCGAATGCGGGTCATCAATAATGAGTAGGTCCGCTCCTTTACCAGTGACAGTACCACCAACACCGATAGCAAAATACTCACCATTAGCATTAGTACTCCAGCGGCCAGCAGCTTTAGAGTCAGAACGAAGGGCGACATTTGGAAATATTTTAGCATAGACTTCAGAGTCTACCAGATTTCTTACCTTTCGTCCAAACCCAACTGCAAGTTCTGCTGTATTAGAGCACTGAATGATCTTTTTATTTGGAAATCTACCTAAGAACCAGGCAGGCAGCATAAACGATGCAAACTCTGACTTTGTGTGTCTTGGAGGCATGTTGATGATAAGTCTCTTAGTCTTTCCTTCAGCTATCTCTTCAAACTTTTTAGCCATTAAGGCATGATGCCTTCCATGAATAAATCCTGGCCACATGGTCACTACAAACTTCATGAAGTCAGTCTGCCCTTCTTCACGTAGTAATGCATTGTCATATTCACGTACTTGCTCCAGAACCATCGTCTGTTCTTCTGGAGAAAGCATATTCATCAGTTCTACGACTTTATCACTCAAGGTCTCGTACCCTTAACCCTGCTGGACGGATAGATCTTGATCTGCCCTTAACCCCTTTGCAAACCCCTATCTCAATCAGGATAGACATCTTACGGGCTACATTCCCCCTACCTCTTTCGCCAGTAAGTCTCATAATATCATCTATAGTCGGACCAAAGCCGTAGTTACGCCAGAACTCGTCTACGATTAGAAAGATTTCTTTTTGTGCTGGGGTCATACTTTAAAGTCAGCCTCAGTTAAAACAGTCAGGTCTTTCTTAGCATCAGCTAACATCATTTCCAAGACTTCTATAATCTCTTCACGGCTACTACCTACTACTTGGTCTGCATCACTAAACGCCATAAGTGTGCCGTCTTTCTCATAAAAGACCTCATTTAATGAATAATAGCATTCGGGTTCGTTTTCAGAAGCTCGTTTAATGATTCTATAGTTCCACATTTTAATCACCTTTTTAAATCCATCGTTGTTAATCATATCCACATACCGCTTAACCATCTCGCCTGTAGACTTATCTAGCTCATATTCATAGTCTCTCATACAAACCTCTCAGTAGCTGTCCATAATCCATATGCAAGGCCACACCATAAAGAGACAAGCAAAGCCATAATAAAATCTTCTTTCGCCCCCTTAAAACCCTTTAGGTCAGTCCATATGGAGTAAACAGCAAAGAGAACAGTATTAAGGTAGATAGTAAAGACAAAGTACCATATGACATGCGTATAGACCATAGAGACATCTATCCTATTCATTTCTTACTCCTATCTAGAACAGGTACAGGTTTCTTATTCTCACTCTTTAAGAACTTATCAGAGGCTACATTACCCACAAAGGTACCTCCTACAGAGGCAGCAAACTGAGCACATCCATATAAGGACAATAATCCAATAATAATGATTACTCTCATACTTCTCTCCAATTTGGGTTAGAAGTATCTACTGGT
>ENA-UOYL01000736-UOYL01000736.1-marine-metagenome-genome-assembly--contig:-NODE-736-length-11534-cov-3.162346_pt1 | contig 11534 bp, 9 predicted proteins | sample MGYA00238173_ERZ767189 | MGnify/ENA primary metagenome ERZ767189 (study PRJEB28943, sample SAMN06267163) | marine metagenome | isolation source: Columbia River Estuary | place: USA:Columbia River Estuary... | reverse complement strand
ATACACCATACAGTATTCGATTGACAATCAAGTTACGTGGACGACGTATAACACTCCTTTTCACATCAAAAAAACAGGCGATATTTTCATAAAAACAAACTATAAATCACTAAATAGTGAGTTGGAATCGGCGACAGTAGCCTCTCAATTCATATTAAAAAATAAAAACGAACGATTGATCTTAAATACTGCCTATGCCCCATCCTACTCTGCCTCTGGCCCATTTACCTTAATCGATAAAATTCGAGGTAATTCAGATTTTAGAACAGGCGATTGGCAAGGATTCTATGGAAAAGATGTCCACGCAGTTGTTCAATTTGAGCAGCCTGTTTCCTTGTCGCAAGTTGGTATATCTTACATCCGGGATCTCAAGTCATGGATATTTGACCCATCGGAAGTAATCATTAAACTATCCAAAGACGGAAGCACCTTCGGAGCACCACTACGATTAAATACTGCTTTGATTGACCAGAAAACACCAACAAAAGCAAACAAGGAACTTTTGATTCCTGTTTCTGAAAATAAGGTTAAGGCAATCCGATACCACATCAAAAACCATGGTGTTTGTCCTGAATGGCATTTAGGAAATGGATTTGACTCTTGGATATTTCTCGATGAATTGATTTTTTATTAATTTTAAGACGTGAAAAAAATAGTTGTACTTCTTTCTTTCCTTTGGATTACTGGAAATGTCAGTGCTCAACTAGACACCCTTTTTTGGTTTGTTGCGCCTGAGATAGCTCAAAGCCATGGTGATCGTCCGATTGTATTTCGCTTTGCAACCTTGACTACTCCAGCTACAATTACCATATCACAACCAGCAAATCCTAATTTTCCAGTTCAAATCATCAACTTAGGTCCTAATTCGGCCCAAACCTTAGATTTAACTCCATGGATTGATATCGTTGAGAATAAGCCAGCCAATTCTGTACTTAATTATGGCTTTCGGATTAAGTCAACTGCTCCTATTATGGCTTATTACGAAGTGGTTACATCATGTAATTGCAACCCAGATATTTTTACATTAAAAGGAAAAAATGCATTGGGAACCAGTTTCATTATCACTGCTCAAACCTTTTTAACGAACGCGAGTTATGCCCGCTCGGGCTTTGACATTGTGGCGACCCAAAACAACACCAGCATCACTATTGTTCCATCAAGTGATATTCAAGGACATCTTGCGGGAATTCCATTTATTATTGTTTTAAACCTAGGTGAAACCTACAGTGCTGAGGCTGTAAATACTTCAGGTGCTCTTCATTTATCTGGCTCTACCATTTTGTCCACGAAACCCATTGCCGTAACCCTTAAAGACGATTCCATGTCTGGAGCGCCTTATGGCGGTTGTGCCGATTTAATGGGCGACCAAACCATTCCCGTTCCTGTGACAGGAAAGGAATATATTACGCTAAAAGGCTATCTCAATGGTCCAGACAAAGTCTATATCGTAGCAACACAAAACAATACACAATTGAGCATTGATGGTGTGAATGTAAGCAACTTGAATGCCACGGGCCTGTATGTTCATACGCAGAGCAACCCATCAGCATTCATACAAGCTGACAAACCAGTTTATGTGTTACACACCACGGGTTTCGGCTGTGAAGTTGGTGGCGCAGTAGTTCCACCTATCGTTTGTACAGGTTCAAATACAGTGGCTTTTGTTAGGTCTACGAATGAATTCTTCGCGATGAATATTTTAGTTCCAGCTGGAGGCGAAAACACGTTTACTTTAAATGGCTCAACTGCTAATATAGGACCAGGAGTTTTTCAAACTGTACCTGGAACTGCAGGGGCATGGAAATACGCACAACTCGACGGAAGCTCTTACATTGGCGTCCTACAAGCCAGCAGGGTCGAAAATCCAAGTTCTAAATTCCACCTTGGCGTGATTCACGGTGGCGCGAGCTCCGGATGTCGCTACGGATATTTTAGTGATTTTGCTGCTTACAAGTACGAGATAAGTGCCGCCAATGACTTGCTTTGTAGTGGTGATACGCTTATACTAAGTACTGACTCATTACCAGGAGCCACCTACACGTGGACTGGCCCCATGGGAATTACCACAAACGGTACAACCTTACAACTCTTGGGTGTCGTTCCGTCCCAATCGGGTAATTACATTATTTCAGGCTATTCACTTGGCGCATGTGAATTAATTCCAGATACCGTTGCTATCAGTATTATCAGTACCCCATCGCTACCAAGTATCCTTTCAAATACGCCTTTATGCTTAGGTGATACCCTTTTGGCTTATACCCCTGGCAATTCAGTTCTTACTTTTAATTGGAACTTCAATAATGGAACTCTGTTTCAAAATGACTCCATATCAGTGCCTAATTTAGCAGCGGGCTCCTATCCCATTGAATTGGTATCCAATCTAGGATCTTGTATTTCCCCAATTGCTTTCGACACTATTAGCGTTTTTCAAGCACCGACTATTGATTATATTGGAGCACTCGATACCTGCGGAAGCGTCACAGGTTTTTCCAGTACGTATAACATAGATCTTGAAGATGGCTTATCCGTTATTTCATGGAGCGAAGGAAATACCCAATTAGGAAATGGGGTAAACTTGAATGCTATTTCTTCCTCCAATGGTGCTTATTATGTGGGGAATTATGTCGTAAGCTTGAGCACTTTGAATAATTGTACCGCTGTCGACTCCTTTCAAGTCACATTTAACCCTTACCCTGTTCCTACTTGGAACGTGCTTCCTCAATGCGATGGTGAAACAGCACTATTTAACTCAGTTATTAATTGGAACAACCAAGCGCCACCGAACAGTAACGTGATGTATAACATCAATTGGGGTGACGGTCAAACCAGCAATCAAAATGCTACGTCACACGTATACGACAGCACAGGAAATTATGTAGCGACCATCGCTTTAACCAGCACTGCTGGATGTACTTCAAGTGATACCGTTCAATTCACGATTACCGCTATACCACAAATGTTACCACAAGTCAGTCCACAATGCGGACAGACGGCCTCATTCACCGTGGGATTTGTTAATGGAAATTATGTATTCGATCAATTTTATTGGAGCATTCCTGGCGTGGGCGACTATTTCAATCCTATTTTTGAGGAAACCTTTGTCAATCCTGGGGATTATACAGCTACATTATACTTAGAAGGCACCAATAACTGCGATTACAATACCCAAATCGCCTTTACCATCTTACCATCCGTAACCATTGACAACTTGGTTATTCCGAATGTCATTACTCCAAATAACGATGAAATCAATGACGAATTATTGTTAGAAAACTTATTTAAAGATTGTACGAATTTTGAATTAATTATCTTGAATCGCTGGGGAAATGTCGTGTATGAAATGGATAATTCCTCAGTACCTTTCGAAGGAAACGATATAAGTGGAAAGGAACTTGAAGCTGGGATTTATTTTTACAAACTAACCACCAATGATGGCAAAGTTGCATCCGGACACCTTACATTAATTCGATAAATTTACATTTGGAATCCTCCATTTATGGAAAAAACTTGGCCTGTCACAGCGCTTGAGTCTTCAGAAATCAACATGTCAAGCATCCGTAAAATACCTTTCGAATCAGCTAATGAACCGATTGGCGTCTTATTAATAATTTCATTTCTCATTTCAGTTGGAATTTCTCGAATCATTCCTTCATCCATATAGCCAGGCGCGATACAATTCACTGTAATTCCAGACGGAGCTAGTTCAACAGCCAATGTTCTTGTTAATCCAAAAAGCGCACTTTTAGAAGCAGAATAAACTGATGTTCCTGCAATCCCTGTTTGAGCAACCACAGAAGAGAAAAAGATGATTCTACCCCATTTTTGTTTACGCAGTTCTGGAATCATGAGTTGAGAAACAAAGAACGGAGCTTCGTAATTAATTCCATTAACGCGCCTAAATTCATCTTTTGAAACTTTCCATGACATTCCTGCACTCGCAACACCTGCTGCATGAATAAGCACATTTACCCCTTCTGTTTCTTCAAATAAAGCAGTTAGTTCATCTTCTATTAAAAGGTTTGCCTTAAGCAGTTTTGTTTGATTTGGAAAAGCCAAACAAAGTGATTCTAAAGTACTTGGATTAGCATGACAATGCAGGTAAACAAAATGACCCTCACGCAATAAAAATTCAGCCATTATTAGGCCTAATCCGCCTGAAGAACCCGTTAATAATATTCGCTTATGCATTAATATGGTATTTTTTGTCAACCCAAGATTTTAGAGGCCAGGGAATACGGTTTGAAGACAAAAGTAAATAATTCACATCAATGGCGCCAAATTTCAAATTGAATTCACGCAATCCTTTATCATCACTTCCCCCAAAATCAAAATAATTATGAGATTCACAATGTGATTCAAGCACATGATTGTGAAGCGCTACCATTGCCCCTATTGCCTTTCCTTTTTCGTTTACGGCACCTTTTAAAAATAATATCGAAGAAGCCGTTCTAAAATAAAAAGACGATGCGATTAATTCGCCGTCAAGATAAGCCGAAAGTTGATGCGCGCACCTTGCCTCTTTACCATTAATCATAAGCTGATGAATAGCATCATATTCTTTTTTACCTAAATGCTTAAACAGCTTACCTTTTTCATTTCTAAACAATTCAATGAGTGCTAAAGGATCGTCAAGCTCCTTTATCTCCAAATCACATTCCTTTGCTTTTTTTAGGGTCCGTTTGATATTCTGCGAATAGTTTTTATATAAATTATCATACTTCATCCCTAATTGAACACCTTGATATTTCCTGCTGGACACCTTCCAATCCGATTGTCTAAAATCTGTTGAAGAACCAAAATACACAAAGCGATGGCCAAATAACTCACGTGTTAATTCAGAAATAAATGTTTTTGAAGAAGGTTCACCAATAACATTAAACTCACGCGTAAAGATGGGCTGAACGAATAAACTCAAGCTATATTTAGATTGAGAAACTATTGGAAAGATTGCTTGATAATCACCATGAACAAAAGCCATCCATGCAGGACATACAGCATCTAAATACCACGAAAAATGAAAAAACTGACCTGGTCCTTGGTATTTTTCGACCAATGAATCCCATTTTACCCGATCAATATCACTACCTAAAATTATTTTATTCATTTAAGTTGATTAAGCGAAACAAATTCGATCTCGTTTTTGTACTTTGACATAAACAAATCTAACTTTTCCAATGAATACAATGTGCAAGCCTTTGGGTGACCAATAACCACAAGATGTCTTTTCTTTTCTTTTTTAGCCTGTTTAACTGCATGTTCAAGTTGTGATATAAAATAACCATCTGCACTTAAGCAAAAAGTATTATATCGAGAGAGCAGCACTTTCTTTGAGCCGCCACCTGAGGTTGGTACACCATTTCCAATTGGTTTATGACGAACAGGATTCCACCTCCCTAAGAGGAACAAACGCCAAAAAAATAGTGGAGAATAGCGTAAGGAAGTAATCGGCAACTCCAAAAATTTACCATTCTTATTTTCTATCAAAATATCTTTATCAAAACACCACGATGAACTATTTGGGGCATTCTTGAAATCATAATTGTAAGGCGCATTCGTATTTTTTCCGCCATAGAAGACCGAGGAATCAGTAGAGATGCCCAAGGATAAAAAAGCAGCCCTAAGATTCGAAAAAGGCTGAACACACCAACCTCCAGCTCTAAAAGAATTTATAGGAGAAGAAATTAATTGCTGTACCTCTTGAAAATAACTATGAATAATTGAATCAACATCAGCTTCGTTAAAATCAGAAAGCTTATACCGTGACGTGTTATGTTTCCACTCTTTATTTTCATAAACAACATCCTCCCAGTGCGGATGAATGTGCAAACCCGTCTCATGCCCCAAAAGATCCCATGACTTTATTTGTTCAAGAACTAACTTTAAATCCGGCAAGGCATCTTCTTGCTTTTTAGCATGCAGTAAGTATCCAGCATCAGGAAAAAAAGTAAATTTAGCTTGGTGACGCTCAGCGATATCGAGTAAATCCTTAGTGGGTTGAATCATGCATTGTTGAACTGTTCCGGATTTTTCACCGAAAAACAATTCATAATCCCATGTAAATGCTATTTTCAAGTTAACAGGCCATTAGGTGTATACATCGTAGTACCATTTAATTCATACGCTTCTTTCATTGTATTTAGCATCAGATCCGCGTCGAATAAAAGACAAGCAGCATTTCCTAATGTAACTTGCTTACAGGCATTTTTAGCCAAAAAAAGTGGTATTAAATCATCACAGCGCCTTTTCTTTGAATAAATCGGATTATGCACCTTCGTTTTAACCCGATGCTCAACATTTTGATCATCAATTACCCTTAAGTCATAAATTTCATCACAATAGACAGGATAAGCAAATTCTACTGCATCTTCGAGCAAATGCAAACTTGTTCCTGCATTATCTAAGCTTACACCGATGTACAGTATTTTCCCTTTAAGTTCGCACAACCTATGAAATGGTGAAAGACTAGAATAAGGAGTTAGTTGATTGAAATGCCCTTCCGTTAAAAATGCCGCTTGTGGTCCAAGCGCACAAACCGGTTCTGTAGGATGCAAACTTCGTTTAACCCCTTTCATTGTACGAAAATGCTCAGAAATTGCACCCATCCGTGACGGAGTAAGCGTAACATTGAAAATTGGATTATCCTGGACATAGTCAACTTGCAAACTCACAACTGGGGAACTTGGCATGAGTAAATTACCATTGACACCAAGAACAGAAAGCAAAGCCTCATTTACCGTGGCTGGTCCATCTTGAATAAAACCCATTTGTCGGAGACTAGCATGAACAAGTAAAGAATCACCTTCCTTAATTCCCATACTTTCTAATTGAGATTTAAGCTGCCCACATGAAATTAAACTTCCTGAAAGATGAGCTTGAGATAAGTTTTTATTGAATTTAATTCGCTTAAGTTCTCTGTATTTATTTAGCAGAAAACGAGGGATAATGGAACGAATACTTTTAGGCAACTTCATTGTTATAAAAGAGCCATAAAAGTAATCAATAATTTAGAAAAATTCAAGCAAATTATTTACAACTAGAGCCATCCGTAAAATGAACGCGTTTAATAACTACTTCGATTTTATTTGCACCATCTATCCATGTTGTTGCACCATCTTTCAACGTTTCTCCAGGAAGTTTCGGACCGAAAAAATTACCTGCTTGCCAAGTGAATTGACGCTTTCCTTTCACTTCATCAAAACCATTCTTATAAATTACGGTGTAATCAATAGCGTCCATTGTGAGCGATGAATTATTTTTAAAAAAGATAAAAAAACCAATGTTTTTGCCAAGCACTTGCTGATTGTAACTTTTTTCTATTGAAATACCACATTTATCAGAATTTTCGGATGAAAAACTAAATGAGAATAAAACTAAGGATATAATTAAAAGCTCAAAAATGAAAAGTGCTTTAGTATAATATGTTTTCATAGCGTAGATTTAGGATTAAATTAATTTTTTGTTTTCAATGATCTTATTAATTATTGATAAAATTAGCTAAATTAGTGCCATAAATAAACTCAAATATTTTAATTATGAAAAAGATTCAAATTCTATTATTCTCCATTTTTATTCTTTCTAGCGTTGCATATTCACAAACACAGTCTCCCGAAGAACGCGCATTGGCTCAAACAGAAATAATGAAATCCGAATTAGCTTTAACGCCTACTCAAGTGCCAAACGTTTATGATGTGAATTTAGGTATTATTATAAAAAATGATCAAATTAAAAATTCAACTTATCCGGAGGACCAGAAGAAACAAATTATTCAACAGAATAATGAAGCGCGTAAATCAATGTTAAAAAATATTTTAACAGTCGATCAATATTCTAAGCTTGAACTTGGACTAAAAGAACGCAAAGAAGTAAAAAAAGAAACACAACTTAAAAATTAAGTTCATTACTATCGTTTATTGATCTTTTTTTTTGAAACATTAATTCGTTAACCTTTCGTGCGCAAAACCAATACTTCGAAGATCCGTTTTTACGAAAATAACAAGTTGGTTTATTTCATTCTGATAAGCTTTGCTTTTCTGCTATATGGTAATTCAATCTCTCACTCTTATTCTGTAGATGATGAGTTAGTAACGAATACTGATAGGCAAATTCATCCTTTAGTAGATCAAGGCTTGAGCGCTATTCCTGAGATATTCACCTCTCATTATGCTCAGAATACGGAACAAACCTACGAATACAGACCCGTAGTAATTACCACCTTTGCGATTGAAAAATCACTCTTTGGAAGTTACGTTAGGAGGGTTCACATTTCACATTTTATTCAAGTATTGCTTTATGGACTTTTAGGCTTAGTTATTTTCTACCTGCTCAATCAGGTATTCAAAAAAGAAAAAACGGCCTTATGTTTTCTTATAGCACTGGTTTTTTTGTCGCTTCCCGTTCACGCAGAAGTTGTAAACAGTTTGAAAAACAGAGATGAGCTATTGAGTCTTATTTTTTCTTTGTTGGCTTTCTCTCAAGCCTTTAAATTTGCCGACCACAAACGCCTATTATCATTAGTTTGGTCCGGCTTGTTTTTTCTTTTGGCCTTAATGAGTAAAAAAACGGCCTTGCCCTTTTTGGCAATAATACCCATCGGACTTTACTTCTTTAGGAGTTTACAGCTTAAAAATATAGGGGTCGTTTTTTTGAGCTTAGGATTGGCTCGAATCCTCTTTGCTGCATTTAAAATTGGCTTAGTCGACGAAACGAAATTGCGTACTTTTTCTACCTTGGAAAATCCACTATTCGGTCAAGATTTCATGAGCCGGATCCCAAGTTTCTTTTATTCTATTTATTGGTATTTCAAGTCAGCTCTGTCCCACTGGGACTTTCACTTCTATTATGGTTTTGGGGCGCTTCCACAGGTGAATTATAGCCATCCGATGTTTATCATGTCCTTATTCCTGGTATTGGGTTTATTGAGCGTGTTAAGCTATGGAATAATCAAAAAGAAAAATGTGGGGCTGAATTTCGGCATCATCTTTTTTTTACTGAGTATTTTTGGAGCCTGTAACCTACTGTTTCCAATGGTCGGTATTGTGGCCGAAAGACTAGTGTTCACTGCCAGTTTGGGAATTGTAATTGCTTTAGCCTTTTTAATTAATGGAGCTAGAGATAAATCTTGGGGTAAGGGAATTATCCTTCCCAGTATCGTTATGTTGTATCTAGGGATCAACAGCTTCTTAGTGATTCAGCGCAACCCGGATTGGAAAAATCGCATTACATTATTTCAGAAAGACACGGAAAATAATTTCCCTTCGGCCAAAAGCCAGGCAGTTTATGGACAAGAGCTACAATTTCTAATTAATCAAGAATGGCTTAACCCAAGTGGTCAAGATATTGACATGTTTAATAGAATCTTGAAAGCTAAAGAGGCTTATCAATTGTCATTAAAAAAATACCCCAATTACCCAAAAATAGAAAATAATTTAGCCTATTTGTATTCCATGTATTTTCAAGATCACGCTAAAGCAATAGAAATTACTAAAAAGCTATTAAAACAAAATCCTAGCTATAGAGAAGCCCGGGAAAACCAATTATCAGCTACTTTGAAGGTATTTACCACGTGGTGTAAATTACCCCATGATTTAAACGATTTGAGGTGGAAGGCTGATCAGGAACCTATCACTACCAATCAAGCTGAATTTAGCTTAATCCAACAATTTGAAGAGCGCGGAAAAGCAGTACTCTCGAAAGGCATGAATCCAGAAGCCATTAATACTTTGGTCTCATTTGCACAAGGCATAGAACTCATCAATCCAACGCTAGCTAACTTGAAACCACCTTTCAGCGAAACAGTGAATAAGCAATTGAATCTTTTGTATTCAGGAGCGAGACCATCCTACAATATACTTGACACTTTTCGCATAGCTTTAGCTGAAAAATTCAGCCATCCCCTATCGAATAGAGAATTTCAGGAAACAAAAAATAAACTTAGAGACATTTGCATACGTGAGGCTCGCAGCTTTGATAAAATGCATCAAGGAACTTGGGCGCTTGATTTAGTTGACAAGTATTTTATCGAAGCACAAGATTATGAGGGGATTATAGCAATCCACAAAGAGCAAATTAAAAATGGTCGGGGCTCAAGTAAAGATTACATACAAATTGGCAATGCCTACTTAAATTTGGGCGATAAAGAAAAGTCGAAAAAAGCATTAAAATTGGGACTCGAAGGTTTAAAAAATTCGAAAGAATCAAATACTAAAAAAGAGATTGAAGCACTTAATAAATTTATAGAAAGTATTGATAAACAATAACTTAAAATACTTAATATGAATAGATTGTTTATTTCAGGGATTGGTCGTTCTGGCTCTACTCTTATCGCAAAAATGGTGGCTACGAAAGCTCAATTCAAATACACCCCAGAAATACCAATCTACGGTTTTTTTTACTATTGGAATAATGGCCGCTACAATCCCCTTTTGGAATCACAAGTTTCTGACTATTTAAAATGGTATTCTCAGCTATACGCAGAGCATCCGTGGCACCTGGATCGAGAAGCCTTAGATCCTCAAGCGAAAAACCAATCCTTTGATGATTATATGAATGCCTTGTCCTTGGCTTTTTTTGAAAGTAATCAGGCTGAAACCGTCCAAAATACCGACTGGATCATTGATAAAAACCCTAGTTATACCTTATTCTTAAATTATATCTTAAAAAAAAACATCAAGGATAAGTGTCTATTTATAGTTCGGGACCCAAGAGACAATGCGGCATCTCGCATCAAAACCAAGAATCGTCAGAATACGAGAAACGAACACGTTGCCATACATGCTTTGCGATGGAAACGCTTTAATACCGAATATGCCCGTCTCATAAAGCAATTTCCCGACCGTGTTTTATTGGTGAAATATGAATCTTTCATTGAGCATACGGACGAAGAACTTCAAAAAATAAGTGCTTTTTTAAATGTGCCATTTCAATCAAGTAGTATGGCATTAGCAAGTTATAGCCAAGCACACATTCAGGGATTGGATGCTAGCATTCAAAAAAAATATGCAGATTTAGCTAAACCACTGAATAGAAATGCTATTGGACAATGGAAAGAAATATTGACGGCAGAACAATTGTCATTGATTGAAGGTATTTGTGGTCCACTTATGCAAGCATTTGGATATGAAATCAGCAAACCACGAGTAAAACCCATTGTCTTGAAATACCGTATTTTGGAATTTAGCTACTGGCTGAAAGAAAAAATCTTATTTTATGCACCCGTGAAAATTAAACTGAGCAGAATTAAATCCTTAACGCATAAGTCATCGTGATAAAATCCATAGAGGATATCGACCAAATTCCTATCCATTTCATTTTATGTACGGAGCGGACAGGTAGTTCTCTACTATGTTTGATGTTGAATTTGCACCCTGAAATTATTTCACCTTCCAAAGAACCTATCGCGCTGTATTTGAATTAACTATTTTTTTCATTAGAATCTTTTCAATTGATCTTTTGTGAATGTGTATTCAGCACTGTTTAAGTATTCTCCAAAATTTAAATCATACCAGGGACTTTCTGACGATGCTGGATTTACAAGA
>ENA-UOYL01000735-UOYL01000735.1-marine-metagenome-genome-assembly--contig:-NODE-735-length-11542-cov-2.452333_pt1 | contig 11542 bp, 11 predicted proteins | sample MGYA00238173_ERZ767189 | MGnify/ENA primary metagenome ERZ767189 (study PRJEB28943, sample SAMN06267163) | marine metagenome | isolation source: Columbia River Estuary | place: USA:Columbia River Estuary... | reverse complement strand
GCTCCAACTTTGCCGAGAATGATGACCCCTGTTGGGCAACGGTCAACACAGAGCGCACAACGAGTGCACACATCGTCGTCAATGATGAACAACACATTGTCGCTTGGGTCTGAACCTGGCATTTCCGTGCCTTGCGCTTCAGCAATTGCGTCTGGTGTGACCATGTGAATGCACTTCCATGGGCAAATATCGACGCAGCCTTCACACATGATGCATTCGCTCTGATCAATGTGAATGAATTGCTTTGGCTTTACAGCCTTTGCGAGGTAGTCGGCATCCACTTCAACGAGTTGATACTCGTTTGACCACAAGGGCATCGGTGGATTGGCGTCGGTCTTTGTCATGGAAATTAGCCCTTCCGTACCAATGGTCGGCCGTACCCTGAGGTAGCAATTGCTTTTGGCTTCACTTCGCCGCGCTTCTGCCACCAATTGAACATCTTCACCATGACGGTCACCAGCACAACATAAATATTTACCACCACAATGTCGCGGATGGCTTCGTAGCTCAGGGTAAATGGGAATTGGCCACCAAACGCTTTTGGCTTCAACAAGTCAAAAGGCCCAAAAATCAATTTGTCTTTACGCCATCCGAGGTTCTTGTCGGCATGGTCAATGAATTGGTGAGGAACCACACCAAAGGCAATGAACATAATGGCGAAAACATAGACAGCACCAAACATGGTCTCACCCCACGTTGCTTTGCGGTCAACTGGACGACGCTTGCCTGCCCAATACACGCTGTACGTCATCGCAAGTGTGAGGGCGAGCGAGAATATGAACGCTTGGTTCACTCCCGGCCATCGAAGAATGTCTATTGCCAGCATGGTTTGCAGGGATGCCTTTCCTCGTCAAATCTCTGTCCGAGACTAGTCGGGCAATCCTTAAAAAGGTGAAAAGAGCGAGGTTGTGCAATCGTGCGTTCCTGTGACGTTGAGCACCAGTTTTTGAGTAATCAGTCAAACTGCAATTCCCTCATCCAGTCACTTAGTCCCTAGTGTTTATCTCGTCCCTAGTCGGTGATTTAGAGTGGGGAAGATCATTGTCGAGGGCATCACCCTCATTGGCACACGACATTTACGAGGAACACTGTGACTGAAATACCCGAACACCTACTCAAGCGTTCGAAGGAACGACGGGAAGCTGCTTCGGGCGGTGCAAGTTCAGACACTGGCGCGTCCACACCTGCAACAACTTCATCTGCCCCAGCAGTTGCAAAGTCTGCTGCTCCAGTTGCGGCCGCTGCTCCGGCGCCTAAACCAGACCCAAGTTACGTAGTTGCTGCAAAGTCGCGGAAAAAAATTCCGTTCTGGGCCATGGCCACTCTCAGCCTCCTTCCTTTGTGGGCATTTATGTACATGCTCGCGCTAAAGCCACAGGAAAAAGTTGTTGAAGGTCCAATGGCTATTGGAGAAGCGGTATACGGATCGTGCGCAGGTTGCCACGGCGCCGCAGGACAAGGTGGCGCAGGCCGGGTGTTTGCTGGTGGCGAAGTGTTGAAAACATTCCCAAAGATTGAGGACATGTTGAACTTTGTTTACACGGGTAGCCAACCGTATGTTGCTGCAGAGATTGCTTACTACGGCGACCCAAATCGAGAAGGTGGTGCACACGCTCCGCTTTCATACAACGGAAACCCAATGCCACAACAAGGCGAAAAGGCCGGTGGCGGGCTTACCGAGTACGAAATTCTCGGAGTTGTTTGCCACGAGCGCTATGCCATTGGTGGTGCAGACCCAACAAGTGAAGAATGGAAAGAAGAATACGAGACCTGGTGCTCACCAGAGTCTGAAATTTTCCTTGCATTAGAAAATGGATCGACTTCGTTCGACTCGATTGATAAAGACTTCACCATGTTGGCCAAGCCACCACGTGCAGTTGGCACTACAGCCCGCGAATCTGCAAAATAGCTACTGGCCTACGGGCCGGTACATACCACTTCTGAAATCTGGTCTGTATACAGATTAAGTAGTGAGATTGCATTCCCTTCTGGGAACTTATTAATGAAGTCGCGTAGTGACGTAGTTTCAGCATCACAATTGCGCACTGTTGGAGTGGCAAGTGGAACCACCCATCCATTGCTCAACACTCCTAAGTCGCCGCCCTGCATCATGTCAACGAGTGCTGGAAGCGTCAATATTTCTTTTCCATTACTTGAATCAGCTGGAACAAGTGCAAACCACAACACTCCTGAGCCCAATGTGTCGGCAACAAACACACACGAATACGGAATCGTTGGCGTCTCGCATGTCACTTCACCAGGTGTGCCATTGACAATTCGCATGGCCCGACCATCATCCAGAAAAAGCGTTGCATCTCCAACAGATTTGCCACTGGACACTTGCCAACCATCACCAAATTCTGTGGTGGTCACTGCGGCAACAACATCAATTACGCGACTACCTGAACTACCTGTTGAAGACCCACCGTTTACAACAATCAACAATCCAAACACCAGGACAGCTGCACCAAGCAATATGCCGAGCGCTGCCCACAACCTTGCGGTGAAGAAATAGCGCATGCAGTAAATCTATTGCGCAAGAACCGCTGCGTGTGCAGCACGTTGCGCGCGCTCGGCAAGTTGTTGCATAACCGAATCGGTATGACCAAGCCCTACGAACAGTGCTTCGTATGCCCCAGGAGCCAGAGCCACTCCTTCGGCCAGCATTGCATGGAAAAAGCGCGCATACATTTTTTCATCGGTCTGCTTTGCCTCATCAAAATTTGTTGGAGTGTTCGGTCCAAAAAATGCTCCAACAAGAGTGCCCACTACTGGGAATTGAGCAACTATTCCCGCACTTAAACACGCATCACGAAGCAGCGTGGACAACGCGCGAGCACGCGCACCAAGTTCCATATATACGTCTTGAGTGAGTTCGTTCAACGCTGCAAGACCAGCAGCGGTTGCCAACGGATTACCCGCAAGTGTTCCTGCGTGAAATACCTTTCCAAGTGGCGTGAGATTTTCCATCACTGCACGCGATCCACCAATTGCCCCAATTGGTAAACCACCACCAATTACTTTGCCGAAGCATGTGATGTCTGGCTTTACGTCGTACTTAGCCTGTGCTCCACCTTGGCCAATTCGGAATCCAGTAATGACTTCATCAAAAATGAGTAGCGCGCCGGCCTTGTCGCACGCAGCACGAAGACCTTCTAGAAAACCGGGTGCTGGTGCAATTACGCCCATGTTCGCAGCCACTGGTTCGACAATTACTGCTGCAACATCGTTACCAATTTCTGGAACAACGTTGTACGGAACCACCAACGTATTAGCAACAGCCTCTTCTGGAACACCTGCTGTTCCAGGAATTCCTAACGTTGCGAGTCCGCTTCCACCTGCTGCGAGGAGCGCATCTGTTGCACCATGAAAGTTTCCATAAAACGTAATGATTCGCTTACGACCAGTTGCGCCACGAGCAAGGCGCACAGCAGTACTCGTTGCCTCAGTTCCGCTGTTCATCAATCGAACGCGTTCACAACTTGGTACTCGTTCACGAATTGCTTCTGCCAATTTCATTTCACGCGGGGTCGGTGCGCCAAACGATGTGCCGTCGCCTGCTGCTTCGCGCAATGCTGCAGTAATTGCGGGATGCGCGTGACCCAAAATGACTGCGCCATAACTTTGCACTAAGTCGATGTAGCGATTGCCTTCGACATCAACAATGTGGGCGCCTTCGCCGCGAGCAACGATGTACGGCTCACCGCCAACCGATTTAAATGCGCGAATTGATGAATTCACTCCACCAGGAATGACATTTGCTGAGCGTTCAAAAAACGTGTGGTTTGAGGCAATTGCTTTGCCGGTGCACACCGTTGCAGTGCAACCTGCGGAAACACACAGTGCTGGATCACAAAACGGGATAGTCATTGCGACTCCTATTGTTGGGTTTCGGCGAACCAACGCGCGAAATACGTCAAAATAATGTCTGCGCCTGCGCGCTTCACTGCAGTCAATTGCTCAACTGCAACAGTGTCGTGATCGATCCAGCCATTTGCTGCTGCAGCCTTAATCATGGCGTATTCGCCACTTACGTGATACGCGGCAACCGGAACATCAACACGTTGACTGACCGATGCAATGACATCGAGGTAACTCATCGCAGGTTTTACCATCACGATGTCGGCGCCTTGCTCAATGTCTGCTGCAACTTCGCGAAGTGCTTCGCGAGCATTTCGCCAATCTTGTTGGTAACCCTTGCGATTACCTCCACCAACAATTTGTACATCTACTGCATCGCGGAACGGGCCATACAAACCAGATGCATATTTTGCGGAGTACGCCATGATCGCAGTGTCGTGGAAACCCACACCGTCAAGTGCTGCACGTATGGCACCAACTTGCCCATCCATCATTCCGCTCGGAGCAACTACTTGAGCGCCAGCTTGTGCTTGCGCCAACGCGGCCTTGCAATAAATCTCGAGTGTTGCATCGTTATCAACATCACCTGCTGCATTCAGCACTCCGCAATGTCCGTGCGAGGTGTACTCGTCCACACACAAGTCCGCCATCAACACGATGCGATTACCTAATTCTTCTCGCAACTCACTCAGTGCAACTTGCACTATTCCATTGGGGTCAAATGCTCCTGATCCAACTTCGTCTTTCACTGCCGGAACGCCAAACAAAATGACTGCTGGAACACCAAGGTCGACGAGCGCGCGAACTTCTTCTTTCAACGACTCACGCGTGTGCTGCATTACTCCAGACAACGATGAAATGGGTTGCGGCGAAGAAATACCTTCACGAACAAATAACGGTGCAACTAAATCGGAAACCCCAAGACGTACCTCGGCAACAAGTTCGCGAAGTGCTGGGCTTTGACGAAGACGACGGGGTCGAGATTGCGGAAACGCCATGCCAGTAAGGCTACGGGGTCAGTTACGCGAATACGCCAGCAAGCGCTGCAACAACCCCTGCGGTTGAGGCTTCGCGCGCAACTGCACTAATCGTCATCCCGCATTCCGCAGCAACTCGCTGTGTTGGATCTCCGATTGCAATAACTTTTCCGTTGACTTCTGGTCCGGCCTGTTTGCACCACGACCGCACAGCGGAACCTGACGCAAGTAACACTGCGTCGGCAGTTTGAATTTCTGCAACTTGTGAATCAGTGAGCAAACAATGCGCTGTCTTATACGCGGCAACTCCGTCTACATCCATGTTGCGGTCTCGCAAAATGCGCACCACGTCGCCACTGGTTTCTTGGGCTTGAACAACCAGTACTTTTCCAGAGGTCACTGGAAACTCTTCAGCAAGTAAGGCCCCAGTTGCACTACTTGGAACAAACTCCACATCACGCACAAATGCAAGCGCTGTTGCACTTCCTACAGCAGCAAGCTTTGGTCGTGTTGCACTATTTGACAAGTACGGCGCAACGCGCGACGCACCATTTGCCGACGTGCACACCAACCATTCATAGTCACTCAAGTTGCGCATTGCTTGTTCGAATGCAAAACCTTCATCGTCTGGTTGTGCAATATCGATGAGTGGAATAACCACACATGCTGCACCGCTGTTTTCAAGGAAATGTTGCAATTCTTTTGATTGCGCACGAGGGCGGGTAATAACAATGCGCTTTCCCGAAAACGTATTGTCGGTCATGCCAATGCTGATTGCGACTTCCGCGCAAGTTCGCGAGCAAACTCATGTGCATTAACTGTTGGCACAGGCTCTACAAACTTCACGTGCCGATCAGAATTCGTTGGGCCAGTCGCCATGAAGGTTGAAAGCACGCCATCGTCATTGACGTATGCACCTACCGGCATGGAACAACCGGCGCCGAGTTCAGCAAGAAACGCACGCTCAATTTCGATGGCGTAACGAGTTTGTGCATGATCAACACCGGCAATGGCTGAAAGAATTTCAGCGTCACCATCGCGGCATTCAACAGCAACACAACCCTGCCCAACCATCGGAACAAAATCCGTTGTTAGCAGCGCTTGCGCAATCCTGTCGGTCAGTCCAAGTACTTGCAATGCAGCGATTGCCATCACGATTGAGCCATTCTCGGGAATCTTTTCCAGACGAGTGTGAATATTGCCGCGCAACTCTACAAATTTAAGGTCGGGCCGAACCGTGAGCATTTGTGCTCTGCGGCGCACTGAGCCAGTGGCAACGGTTGCACCACTTTCAAGTTCATTCAGTGACTTACCAATTAACGCATCGCGTGCATCGCGCCGTTCACACCAGGCGCCAATCACTAAACCTTCTGCGTGCTGTGATGGAAGGTCTTTTGCAGAATGAACTGCAATATCGGCGTCTCCACGAAGCACTGCTTGCTGTACTTCTTTCACAAAAATACCTTGCCCACCAATTTGGTGAAGCGGTTGGTCTTTGTTTCGATCACCAAGAGTTTCGACAAACACCAACTCAACTGGCGACCCTGTTGCAGCAGTTATTGATTGTGCAACGACTTCTGCCTGTGTTCGCGCCTGGGCGCTAGAACGCGTGGCGAGTCGGATCATTCGATGTCAAATAAATCGCGAAGTGCTGCAGCAATACGTTCGCCTTGCGGCGTGCCGGCGTTGTGCTTCAACTGCAATGAAGGGCTGTGCAGCAACTTGGCAACAACTGCTTTGCTCAAAGCATCTACAACATCTCGTTGTTCGGCAGAAAGGCTAGAAAGTCGCGATGCATAGCGCTCAATCTCGGCACTTCTAATTGACTCGGCTCGTTCGTGTAGCTCGGCAATCAGCGGAGCGGCTTGACGAGCCTTCACATCTTGTCCGAAACGTTCCACTTCTTCTCCCACAATTCGTCGAACCTCTTCGGCTTCCTGCTGACGCGCATCTATTCCAGTTTGTGCCCAGTCTCGAAGGTCATGCAAGTCGCGCAGCGTGATGCCAGGCAATTCACCAACCTCGTGCTCAACGTCGCGCGGAACTGCGATATCAACGATTAACAATGGCGCGCCATTTGAGTGCTCTCGAGCAATACGCACATCGTTTACCGAAATGATTGCCTCGCCCGCACCTGTGCATGTCAATACAACGTCCGCATTACCAATTGCAGTGTGTAGTTCGTCAATGTGGCTGACAACCGCGCCAACAGATTCTGCAAGTTGGTGCGCGCGTTCGCTACTTCGATTCATCACTGTTACGCACTTCGATCCGGCGCTGCTCAGTGCGCGTGCAATTCCTGCTCCCATCTCGCCTGCACCAATAACCAACACGCGACGACCGGACATGGTTCCCAATATGTCAGTCGCCATTTCTACAGCAGCATGAGAAACCGACGCTGTCGAACGGCTAATTGACGTTTCTGTTCGTGCACGCTTGCCAACTTCAAGAGCATGACGGAACAACATATTTAGCGAAGTTCGCGCAGTGGTCTCGGTACGTGCTTTGTCCCATGCATTGCGCACTTGACCAAGTATTTCTGTTTCACCGAGCACTGCCGAGTCGAGCCCGGAAGCCACTTCAAAGAGATGACTGACTGCTGCATCATCGTGTTGGCTGTAAAAATGCGGCTGAAGCTGTTCCACTGTCAAGCCGGATATCTCGCAAAAGAAATCTCGAACGTCCGCAAACGCACCATGAAATTTCTCAGCAATTACATACACTTCGGTGCGATTGCATGTGGACAGAACAACCGTCTCACGAACGTGATCGCGTGACACAAGTTCGTGCAACGATTTTGCAAGCGCATCATCAGCAATGCTCACACGTTCAATTACATCAAGCGGTGCAGATTTATGGTTAATGCCAAGTACAACTATTGACATACTGCAGCCACTTCACGCTTTGTCTTTGTGGCGGGCTTATCTTCGCGACTGAGTTGCTCGTAGTAACCAAGAATCTGCAATTCAACGCCCAAGTCCACACTTCGTACCGAGACATTTTCTGGCACGTTTAAAATCACCGAGGCAAAATTCAATATTGAACGAATTCCGGCATTTACCAGGAGGTCTGCTGCTAGCTGGGCCGATGCAGGCGGAGTGGAAATTACGCCGATGCTCACAGACTCCTCACGCACGATGGCAGGCAGGTCGTCAACATGGCGCACGATCACGCCAGCCACTTTTTTGCCAACCTTTGTTGAGTCGATGTCCACTACTCCCGCAACCGGAAAACCTCGTGTAGAGAATCCGTTGTAATTGGCTAGGGCGTTGCCGAGGTTGCCGGCTCCAACAACAACGACTTTCCATTCATGGTGCTGGCCAAGTTCGCGCTTAATTTGATACACCAAATACGCGACGTCGTAGCCAACTCCCCGCGTGCCATAACTTCCCAAATACGACAAGTCCTTACGCACCTTTGCCGCATTCACACCAGCCAGTGCTGCAAGTTGGTCGCTCGACAACCGAGCCGTTCCGTTGGCAATCAGGGTGTTCAAAATCTGGAGGTATACAGGCAGGCGCGCAACAGCAGCATCAGGAATTCTGCGCCTTGCGGGGGATGAGGTTTGGGCAGTGTCGGCCACGCCTCAAATGTAGGCGTTCGTGCATGAATTCACGAAGTCCAACTAGTCTGCGGAGATGAGTGCCACCGCTGTTTTCGCCTTGGGAGGGCTAAACAGCGCCCTCGCAGGAACAGCCACCCTCATAGCGACCGCTTTCACACTGAGCACCGCTGACCGATGGATGAAGCGTCGTCAGCCACACGAACTCGCGTGGACAATTGCAATGGGACTGTTCGCAATTGGCTCGGCATGTTTGTGGTGGGCAGAAAGTACCGGCTGGAACCTATTCATATTCAGAATGTTCTTTCTTACCGGCGCAGTACTCAATGTTTCATGGCTCGCACTTGGCACTGTGTATCTACTTGGCGGGCAGAAACTTGGAAACCGCATTCAACAAGTTCTCGTGTATCTGTCGGGATTGGCAACAGGAATTGTTCTTGTGGCACAAGCCAAAGTTGAAATCGTTGCAAATCAATTTCCTACAGGTAAAGAAGTCTTTGGCGTTGCTCCGCGCATCCTTGCCGCAGTTGGGTCTGGAGTTCCAGCACTCGTCATCATTTTTGGTGCGTTGTGGTCTGCATGGCGCGTGCTGCGAAAAAAGAATCCTGCGCTTTCAACCGGAGCACAACGCGCAGTGTTTTCGGCTGGACGTTTAGCCGCGGGAAACATCTTGATTGCAACGGGAACATTGGTGCTCTCAGCAAGTGGAACATTGGCTGGACGATTCGGTGAAGACCGAGCGTTTGCGATCACCTTGCTTGTTGGAGTTTCTATTTTGTTTTCTGGTTTTCTTGTTGCCAGCAACTCAACACGAGAAAAATCAGCGCAGCGCGCGACGCAGTACCTTGCCCGTGCTGCCAGTTGGCAGTGACTCCACAATTAGCACTTTTGACGGGCATTTATACCGAGCCAGTTGCTTTTGGCAGTGCTCAATAATTGATTCTTCGTCCAGATGAACGCCTTTGTGCAGCACAACATATGCCCGTACCGCTTCGCCGGTATGCGGATGCGAAACACCAACTACTGCTGCCTGATCAATGCCTGTATGTGCCAGCAACACTTGCTCGACCTCTGCTGGATACACATTGAATCCACTCACGATGATGAGATCTTTCAAGCGATCGACAAGAAATAAGTCTCCGTCTGCATCTTTCACGGCAATATCACCGGTTCGCAACCATCCGTCTGCAGTCAGCACTCGGTCGGTTGCTTCGTGATCGTTGTAATACCCAGCGAAAACATTTTCGCCATGTACCCAAATTTCACCCGAGTCTCCCTCTTCCGCATCATCACCGTGCTCATCAACTAAACGAATTGACACGCCATGCAATGGTTTGCCAATTGATCCAACTTTGTGGCTTCCATTTACCGATGTGGTTACCACTGGTGAAGACTCAGTGAGCCCATAACCCTCGTGCACAATGAGCCCGTATCGCTCTTTCAATTGCACCGTCACGTGCTCGGGCATTTTTGCTGCGCCAGTTAAGGCAACACGCAACTGCGAAAGTACTGCGCAATCGTCGCTCGGCATTTGTGCGAGCGCAGACCACACCTGCGGCGCACCAGGAACAACCGTTACTCCACGTTCAGCAAATGTTTCTAGTGCGGTTGATGGATCAAAGCGCTGCACTAACACCACACTTGCACCAGCAAACAACGTGTATCCAAGCACCACATTGAGTCCGAAAATATGAAATAGCGGCAACACTCCGTACACCACATCGCTATTTTGCAACACATTTTCAGCCGAAAGCTGAACAAGGTTTGAGTGCAAATTGTTATGCGTGAGCATTGCGGCTTTCGGTGAACCTGCAGTTCCGCTGGTAAAAATAAATGCTGCAACCTCTGTTGGCGACATGTTCAAAATCGGAACAGGCGAATGCATAAGTGATTCGGTCAATGTGATCGCACCTGCAATGTCGTGGCCTTCTGTGGCAATCACCGCACGCAGCTCTGTAAGCGATGTGCGATCAATATTGCTCCAAGCAGTCATCGCTGCTGGCTCGACAAACACCATGCGTGGTTGGATGGTGTCCAACTCGCGTTGAATTTCGGACGCGGGACTCATGACGTTGAGCGGTACTGCAATGCCACCCACACCAAGAGTCGCTAGATATGCGAGAACGAAATATCTGCTGTTTCCGCACAGGATTGCAACACGATCTCCACGCTCAACACCATTCTCGGCAAGTACTCCACGCAAACTTGCTACTTGTCGACGTAATTCTCCGTACGTCGTTGGACGACCCCGACTGATTAACGCAACGTTGTCTGCGGGATGCTGCTCGATGATTTCTGCAAGATTCACGAGCAACTCACCAGACTGCTAGCTCTCATTACCTAAGTGAAAGAATTCCAGCTGCAAAAATTGAAATGAGCAGCAGTGCAATTGCCAATGTGGTCGCTGGGCGCATGTCACGACATTACGCCTAATTACAAGCTCAGTTGGGTTTGGAACCCAAGCGCACCGTGGTGCTTACTCCGCCACCAGCACTGGGGTCCTGACTAATGGTCACCATGTTTGTTGGCCCAAGGTCTAACTCGGCAGCAGCCGAACCGCGGTCTAGACACAAAGCCAACATGCCGTAACTGTCAATGACGAGGCCAAGACCTCCACCAATTTCGGAGAAATTGTTCACCACGGCGACGGAGCGAACTATGTGGTTTGGCGAATCCACATTGCCAATAGAAACGCGCACGGGCGTTCCCCATTGCGCAATGTCTTCTGGTCCGATGTTTAGTTGACAATTTCCAAAGTGATCTACCCACGTCACTTCGCCAACGAGCTGACCGTTTTCTTCGCGCGTGATTGGAATGATTCCAGGAAGTATCGAAGCGGTATCAATTTCGTTACCCAGTTCACTCAGTTCAACGCCATTGCAAATGTGTGCAGCAACAGATGCAAAAATGTCGCGCCCTGCAAACGTGGTTCCTGGGGACGGTAAGTGATACTTCGTATTTGTCAGTTCCACGGCATATTCGGCTCCACCAGCAAGGGCTACGCCAGTTGCCAAAAGCCCATTATCTGGGCCGATAAACACGCCCTCTCCACCAGACACGCTGACCGCAATTGAACGACGAGCAGTGCCAACACCTGGGTCGACAACTGCCAACACCACACCTTTTGGAACATATGCAACTG
>ENA-UOYL01000734-UOYL01000734.1-marine-metagenome-genome-assembly--contig:-NODE-734-length-11546-cov-2.860058_pt1 | contig 11546 bp, 13 predicted proteins | sample MGYA00238173_ERZ767189 | MGnify/ENA primary metagenome ERZ767189 (study PRJEB28943, sample SAMN06267163) | marine metagenome | isolation source: Columbia River Estuary | place: USA:Columbia River Estuary... | reverse complement strand
TCACCACGCCGTCAATCGGCCCCGCCAAAGCAACTGATGCGAACGCCAACCGCAAGGCATCTGTGTCAGTGACATCGGCCAACGCATATTGAAATACGCTCGCGCCATCAAGTCGTGTGTGATCGCGCACAATTGCCGACACTCGCGCGCCCGCCGACGCCAAGTGCGCTGCAATTCGTGCGCCAAGTACGCCAGTTGCGCCGACGACAACCACATGTTTGCCGCTAAGTTCGCGCGCCATCACATCACCGAGCCGTCACACCGTAAGCCAACACATCGCGCGCCATCGCGTTACAACCGCGCCATTCGCCGCGCGATTTCAGCGGCAAACTTCTCAGGCGAGGCGCCACACGCATCAATTTCGCTCGCGCTCATAAACATCGAAACCTTCCCATCGTCGCCACGCATCACAACCGCCGGATACTTGCCGTCAATGCACGCCCGCACATCGTCGGGCTGATCATTACGATGAAACGTCTCGATCTCAACATGCAAATCATGTTCAAGTCGGCTCTGACACTCGCGCCACTGCGACTTTTCACGAAACAGCGAGTGCGTGATGTCGCACAAACTGCAGTGCCGCACACCAAATCGCGCACCAATCCAATAAGAAACTTCGCCCAACAACGTGGCATCAGCGTCGTAAACACCAATCAACTTCGCCACGCTTAAAAACTAACAGCCAAATAAAAAACGGGGTGCCAGGTCTTTCGACCCGACACCCCGTTTTTTAAAACCGATTTACAGAGATGCGAGATCTACTGTTGGCGGCACGATTACGGCGTCAATCACGTGAATCACACCGTTGCTTGCTGCAACGTCTGCGGTTGTCACGGTTGCGTCGTTCACCTTCACACCTGACATGGTGTCAAGAGTTACGGTCGAACCTTCAACTGTCGGCACATCACCAGCAACAATGTCTGCTGCCATTACTTTTCCGGCAACAACGTGGTATGTCAAAATTGCGACAAGCACATCTTTGTTCTCTGGCAACAACAACTTGTCGAGCAAGCCTGCTGGCAATGCTGCGAACGCTTCGTCTGTTGGTGCGAACACTGTGAATGGGCCTTCGCCTTGCAATGTCTCAACCAAGCCACCAGCGGTCAAAGCAGCAACAAGTGTGCTGAAACCATCTGTCGAACTTGCAACGGCAACAATGTCGCCTGCTTCTGTCATTTCAGTTGATTCTGCAACTGTCTCTTCAACTACCGTGTCTTCGCTTGAGCCGTCGCTACCGCATGCTGTGAGCATGACGAGAGCGGCTGCAATTCCTGCAATTGCTTTCTTCATTTTCTGGATGTCCTTTTTGTTTGGGGATTATCTGACCCCTCAAAGGTAAACCACCCGCGCCACTCGCATTGCCATATTCACCGATTATTTACCGTGACATCTATCTCAGCGCGACACGAATTTTGTTGTCTCAATTGACTTTTAACTCTTGCTGAGGGTTATCACTATTTCTTTGTCTCACTCACTATGGTGAACAAATTTAAGTCAGTGCCTCTGCAAGACGAATATAGATCGGTATGCCAATCAGCAAGTTAAACGGAAACGTGATGCCAATTGACGCAGTTACATAAATTCCAGGGCTCGCATCAGGCAGTGCGATTCGCACCGCAGCCGGTGCAGCAATATACGAGGCGCTCGCTGCGAGAGTTGCCATCACAGCAACACCTCCAGTCGACATCCCCGCCGCAGAGCCAGCAATCGCGCCGACCAGACCGTTGATCAGAGGTATCAAAACACTTAAAAAAACAACTTTTATTCCCGCTTCTTTTACATCTTTAACACGAGTCGCCGCGACGGCACCCAACTCGATTAGAAACAAAGTCAGAGCACCCGAAAACAAACCAACAAAAAGTGGGTCAGTTGGGGCAAGACGCTCGGCGCCAACTATTGATCCGATAAGCAAACCACCGATCAAAATTGCAATGCTTCTTCCGCGCACCACTTCAAAAAGACCTGACTTCCAACTCGAATCAGAAGTTGACCGATGTGCAACGAGCAACGCCACGACGATGCCAACAATTTCGAGGATCGCGAGAATGCCAACGGCAAATTTCTCAAAAGCTAGATCATGCGACTCGAGGGTAATCACCAGCACCGCAAAGGTGACTGCCGAAACCGAACCATAATGCGCAGCCAACGCTGCGGCATTTGTGACATCAAGTCTGCCCAATCGTTTGAAGAGCGCATACGCAATTAGCGGCGTGACGACACCGATTACAACTGTTGCCAAAAGTGGCTTGATCATTTCACCGAGCGTGGCACCTGCCAACGCCTTTCCGCCTTTAATTCCGATTGCTAAAAGCAAGAAGAACGAAAGAATCGAATACAGCGCCTCTGGGATTCTGAAATCGAATCGCAACATCGCTGCGATAAACGCAACGACAAAAGCGATGACTGGACCAGTGAGAATGTTGTCGAGAAAAACCGAAGAAACCATCTACTAAATCGCTTTTATTTTTCTTTCTTAAAAGTCTTCACATACTCCGAAGCTTCGGTCTGACCTTTTGCTGCGAGCGCTGCCGCAATGTCTGCCTTTACTGCTGCCACAACTTTGTGTGTGCCGTTGCAGTTTTTTTGTTCGTCAGTTGAGTATCCGCATCCGCATGTGCCCATAGTTTTGCCTTTCGCTAATTGATGTTTAAATCACTCGCCATGATAACTCACGTATTCGACAACTAATCTCTACACATGTCACAGACCAAGCGGGTAGCGAAAACTAAAAACGGTTTCGCCCCAAAAATTTGTGCCACGTGCGCCAAGCCTTTCGAGTGGCGAAAAAAGTGGGCCCGCGACTGGCAAAACGTTCGCTACTGCAGCGACCGCTGCCGCCAAACCCCCTAACCCCCAGTGAGAGAAAAACACTTGCAACACTCGCTTCGCCACGCAACTTCGGCTGACCTACCGTCCCTCGCAGAACTTCTCACAAATGTCTTCACGCACGATCAAATTCCGCTCGTGCAGACGGCAAAAGAACTTGAAGAAGAATTCTCAGGTGATAACTGCCGACTCGACCACGATGTCATGGTCGTCGAAGTAAGTTCAAAAATCGTCGGCCTTGCATACACAATCTTTTTGCCTTCCGAAACCAAAGAAGAGCGCTGCTACATCTTCGGTGGTGTGCTGCCTGAATTTCGACAAAGCGGCATCGGCACTGCGCTCATGTCTTGGGCAGTTGAACACGGCGAACAACTTTTACAATCAACGGGTCGCACAATTCCTAAATTTTTGCGCACCCATGTCAGCCGACTCAATGAGTCTGCAGCAAAACTATTTGCCCAGTTTCACCTACAGCCAGTTCGGTTTGAAGATGATCTGATCATCAATCTCACCTCGATCCCGGCACCTCAACCCGCTACGAACTACTCGATCATCCCCTGGTCAAATTCACGAAATGTCGAAGCCCACACCGTCAAAGATCTTGCAGTTCGTGATCATTGGGGTTCAACACCAACAAGCGACGAAAACTGGGAAAAATTAGTAACAGGTTCAACCGCACGTACCGACCATTCGTTCTTCGCCATCTCCCCTGCCGACAAAATCGTCGGCCTGCTCCTCACCCACCGCTACGAATCTGACGACGAACTCCTCGGCAAAAAAATCGGGTGGATCGACAAACTCTGCACGCTCTCTGAATTCCGCAATCAAGCCGTCGCCAAAAACCTCATCACCCACGCACTCGCAAAATACAAAGCCCTCGGCCTCACCCACGCCGCACTTTCAGTCGACACACAAAATCCGACCGGCGCACACGGTCTTTACACAAAACTCGGATTCAAATTTTTCCGCGGCACAACAACTTTCGAACGCCAACTCCCCCACGCCCCCAACTAAAAAGAGGTATCTAAATGGATACCTCTTCGATACGGGGTGTGGGTGGCGCGCTAACTACGCTCGTCGCAGGGGAAAAACGCAGGGTTAAAACGCAGGGCAAAACGTTCGCAGAAACACGGGGGCAAAAACATGAGCGACAAACCAAATCTCAAACACAACTACGGCACAATCGACAAAGATTACGGCATCTTCCTCGCCACCCGCCCCGAAACCGAAGATGGTCCTATATATATGGTCAACCTCATGAAGTATCACGAGGTCGCCCAATACTCTGACGACGCTTCCCCGAGTTCAAAGCCGATCTCTGGCCGCGAAGCCGACGATCGCTACAACCCCGCGTCAATTCTCTCGCGCATCGGCGCCACAATCGTTTTCGCTGGCGACGTCATCGGCAATGCAGACGGCCCCGAAGATTGGGATCGTATTGCGATCGTGCGCTACCCCACCCGCAAATCATTTATCGAAATGCAATCACGCAAAGACTTCGGTGAAAAACATGTTCACAAAGCAGCCGGCATGAAGCGCACGATAATCGTGTGTTGCCGACCAGAAGATCTTTCGCTCGACACTCGCGAACGACCAACACCAAGCGACGGTCAGTTTTTGACGATGGTCGTGCGCCGCAACACCGATAATCAAACAGCATTCAACGAAATGCCGAATGCAAAAAACTTTTACGCCGAAGGCACAATCATCGGCGACGGCCGCAAGTGGGACACCGTGCAGTTCGCCAACGCAACTTCACCCGACGATTACAACAAACTCGTCACGAGCCTCGCGCCGCAAGTGGCATCAGGCGATGCGTATGTCATCGGCATTCGCGCCTCGCTAAACGCAATCACCGCGTAGACGCCAGAACTTCGCAATAACCTCGCGTCGCCTCACGCCGCGCAGTCTCGAACCACCTCGCGTCGCCTCGCCTAACTTGCGACGCGACCACCGACCAAAACCGGCAACCCACGCGGTTCATCAGCAATCGCGTGCGACGAAATTGACGGGCCCTTTTTCGCATCACCTTCCATTACGCGCGCCGTCGCACTCGCATATTGCACGATGTACGACTTTCGCACCGACGATGTCGAATTCGGCCCGGTCAAGTGCGGGGTTAGCGACGAGAAAAACACTGCGCCACCCGCCTTCACTTCTGCAATAGCCGGCTCACTCGGCGGTGTTTCAAAGCATTCGAACCCGAGACCGTCGACAAAATAATGCGACAAAGTGCCGTTGCGGTGCAAACCTGTCGCAACTTGCGGACACCCGTTTTCAATCGTTGCGTCGGTTAGCGCAATCCAACATGTCAGATAGTGCTGTGGCTCAACATATAAATAACCGTTGTCTTGATGCCACGGAAACCGGCGTGGCTTCTCACTCAATTTATAAACCGCTTGATCGTGATACATGCGCACATCTGGCCCGATCAAATCAGCACACAGCCCAACGATTTTCGGGTGCCGCACAAACTCATGAATCGCCGAATATTGCCGTGCCAACTCGGCGGCAAATGTGATCGCACCGAGTTCAGAAATCGTTGGTTTATTGTCTGATCGAGCCTTTAATTCAGCCTCGGCGATTGCTTGTGCAGCATCAGTAATTTTCGTCAGCCGAGCAAGTTCATCGGCGCTGAAAATGTCGTTGAGCACAAAAAACCCCTGCTCGTCAAACTGATCTATCGCTTTCTGATCAACTACGCCGCTCACTGCAACATGGTTCTGCCACGTAAAGGCTTTATTCCACGCGTGATTTACCGGCACGCCTAAATCTTAAACTTTCAGGTTCAATTCACACGCATCGCAAAAATTTTGCGTCTATTTCTCGTAATTAATTGAAATTTTATACTCAATAGCTCCATTTAAAGTTGTGAACTCAGTTTCAAACCCGATACGTCTGACCCACAAATCGAATGCCCTCGCTCGAGACATAATCACCAGACCTTCGGTTGGTTCCTTTACTTTTTTGACTTGCCTCGTATTCGTGTCTTGATTTACTGAAAAGGCCGGTGTTGAGACGCTCAGAAAAACACTTTTTGAATTATCGGCTTCTATTCCCAATTTGACATCAATTTGATTGAGTGAACTATTTGCTTGTCGCGGATCTGCAAAAAATGAAATCAACGATCGAAAAACCCAGTAAGTAATCGAACCAGAAACTTCTATTCTCGCCTTGTGAACTTCAGCTTCAATTTCGGATTTGATCAAACTCTTTGTCTCTTGATTCCACGGCAGCGAAATAATCGCGGCATAAAGCGCATTCACCGGTGAACAATAATTGGCTGCGTAAAACGGTGGAAACAAAAGTTCGATGAACCCTTGCAATCGCTCCGATGCCGACTCAACAGTTGCTATGCCAGACGAGATTCGTTCTCGCGCGAGACCCAATTCTGACGGACTCGACCCCTGAAATCTCGAAAGTTCGTTTTGCATGCCGATTAGCGCAAGTCCGCCACGCAAATCATGCGCCAGGCCTGCCACTACTTCCGATATTGGCGGAAACTTCACCCCAAGAAAGTTATGCGTATTTGTTCTGTTGACTAACGACGTAATTGCTGCACGAAAAACGTCAGTTACTTGTGGCTCTCGACCATCCATTACTTCGAGTGCAATAAGCCCAATGTGACTGCCATCTTCCTCGAGAATTGGCTTGAAATAAATCGAGCTATTTTCGGTTGAATTTTTAACAACCATCGATCTCTTCGCACCTAGCTCAACTCCATATGTCCGTAAAAATGATTCGACAGTGTCATAATCGACATCAAAACCAAGCGACGAAATCAAACTTGCAAATCTTCTGAAAAATTCTGAATGTCCATCGCTTCCAACGAAGAGTTTTGAGCCGCGCGCCAATTCATCTGGCGAAATCAATACAAAACATCCCTTTGAATCGCTCAAACTTTTCAATACGCGAGCAAACGTCGCACCGATTTTCGAATCTGAGTCGAGAATCAAAGATGAAATTAACTCAGCTAAGAGATCATCGGCATCAGCGACCTCATTGTTGTTAATTTCGCGATTAGACAACTGAAGCACCATGTTTCTTGTCGATTTCGCTGCGCCTTCTCTTGATTGCCTCGAGCGAAGTTTTAGGCTCATAAGGAAAAACGCACCGTGCTTCGACACCAATCGGCAAATTTTTGATTCTAAAAGACCCTCCAAAGTCTGCCGTCACTTTCTCAACAGTCAAGTGACCCAAGCCTCTTGTCATCTTTGATGGCAAAGAGTGACCATCATCAGAAACTTTTACATCTATCGAATTATCAATGACCAAAACAGAAACAATGATTTTTTTAACATCAGTCTTTTTCTCTGCGTTTGCAACTAACTCACGAACAACTGAGTAGATTGCCCACCTCAGAAGTGAGCTAACTTCCAACCGAAGTTCTGACTGGGCATACTTTTTATCTTCGCTGGCGACGTTTAAATCCACGAGACCCACCGGAGAATTCGCCGTGAGTCTCTTGTCTAAAATTAATTCTGCTCGATTGGCCAAGAGTGCCTCTAGTGCAAATTCGAGCGAGACGAAAAGTTCAGGCGGATGAAGAGCATGCGAAACTTCGCGAATTAACTCATCAGTGACTTCGTCAAGACGCGTCGAGACAACTAGCGCTTCAGAAGTGTTCAGATTTGCAATCTCGCGCGAAATGAGATGCAGCCTTGGCTGCACCGTACCATGCAGATATTCAGCGACTTTTTGTCTAGCGACAGACTCAGCATCTAAGGCGCGCATCGCTAACTCTTGTGTTCGCGTATTCCGACGTCTTTGCATTGCTTTTAATCCGAGGCCCGTAATAGCGGCAAGTACGACGCCTTCAATTACGCCCCAAAACACGCGTTCACTAAAAGTTGCCCCGGGCGTAAAACCACTTGCAATCGGAATCACAAATGCGGATGTCAATATCAACACCCACGGGCGAAATCTCACCGACGCACGTTGCCGCTTCAATTCAACCCCTCGAGCGATTTGAGTGCTGCATCAATAATCGTTTCTCTATTGAGTCGCGGACTCTTCGAAAGTGTTTCGAAATTTTTGGCGCCCTGTTTGCGCGCGATTTTTTCGGCTGCACCAAGGTTTAAACCCGACATCAGTAAAATGGCAAACTTATACCCTTCTAACCGCAATTCAAGAAGCACCGATAACGAGTCATGATTAACATCTTCCCCGCTTAGAAGATCGGCCACAATTAAGTCTGAAAGCCAATCTTGGTTCGAACCGCCAGCAAAAAATGCAGCACTAAATGCATCAATTGAGTTAAAAGAATTAACTACTTCAAACTGTTCAGAAGAATCAAAAATACTTTTCAAAAGCTTGGAAAAATTAGTGTCATCTTCGACGATCATCACCGTTTGCTTGTTGGACACGTGCTTAATCTAACCGTTTGCTTGTTGGACACGTGCTTAACCTACTCACCTGAATCGTCTACCCCTACAGAAAAACATTCCTATGTGGACAACTATTTAGGGTTATCCCTAAATTTGAGTTTTAACCCTTCGCGAAGACTCAAATTTATGCCTCTGAATAGCGGCAATTAACTATCGTGAGTTCGTGGACCTTAATCTCGCGATCGACAGTCTTGGTGTTTGTTTTGCAGTCTTTCGAAACACGGACTATCGAATTGTCTACGCCAACAAATTAGCCGTGGACACTTTTGGTATATCTGGGTATGAAGATCAAGAAATCAGCGCCTGGGATCTCTTCGACCCTCGTTCAATTGGTGTCGGCATTACTACAAAGATTGTTCAGCGTGACGGCAAAGAAATCGAAGAAGTATCTGAGGGATTCGTCGGTTTTAGGCGATTCAAATCAACCGAACGCTTCACAGGCTGGTTACGTGTATCTGACGTGATTGAGCCAGACGAAAGCGTGAAGTACAGATCTGCTTTAATTTTTTCAGACTACGACCTCAATGAAGACGACAAACATTGGAACGAATTCATGATGATCAAGAGGTCAGTTGCCGAGCGCGACTTATCTGGTTTGTTTGCCCACAAGTTGAACAACAGTGTTGCTTTTCTTGAAACTGCCGTCGAAGAATTGAGTTCGAATCCAAATCTCAATGTGAAAGACAAATTAATCGAACCAATCGAAAGAATTAAGAAGATCGGGTTTGAGGCAAAGACGTTCGCTGAATCAGTTCCCAACGTGCCAAATTCACCGTATAACCAAGCGAGTCTCGAACCTTCGACAAAGAAAAAAGATGCAGAGACCAAGCCTACGAAAGTTCTGGTCATTGACGATGAAGTTGAACTTGCGAAAGGTCTGTGCTTGCTTTTCAAGAACTACAACATTGAAGCGGTCTGGGCATCGTCAAAATCTGAAGCCGTTCTTCTCGCTCAGTCATTCAAACCCGAAAGTGCATTAATCGACATCATTCTCGGCAATGACGACGGCTTTGATACAGCCGAATCGCTGAAATCTCTACTTCCAGATCTGAAAGTTTTAATGATGACCGGCTACTCGGGTGTAATTGCGAACCTCAACGCACAAAATCTCAAAGTTGTCTCCAAGCCTTTCAACATCGCTGAGGCCGCAAATTATCTAAAGAACGGAAGCTAAATGCAAACAGTTACATCTACAACCAGTCTCGTATTGCTCGAAGACGAAGATCTTCTTCGTGGCCTTCTCGACGAATGGCTCAACAAAATTCCAGAACTCAATTTGCTAAAGAGTTACAACTCGATCAAGTCATTTAACGCCGACAAATCCACAGTCGTCAAAGACGCCGACGTGATCATCGCCGACATTTCCCTCCCCGACGGCGACGGCCTCGAAGCGTCGTTTGATGCGATCGAAGAGAACGGCTTTAAGCAAGGTTTGGTAATTATCTCTGGCAAACCAACTTTCGACCTCTTCGACCGTGCATCAAACCGACTGCCTGGCAGTTGGGCATTTCTTCTCAAAAACTCGAATGGTCTTTCAAGTATTCTGCAGGCGATACAAGCCGTACAAAGTGGTCTGGTTATGGTCGACCCAAACTTGCGTAGTCTTTTCAACTCGCAATCTGGTTCGCTTTCGCTCACCCCGCAAGAAGAACAGATCATGCAGCATGTTTCAAACGGCAAGTCGAACGCCGTTATCGCTCAGTTGATTTTCGCCTCAGAAAAAACCGTCGAGCGAGTCTTGAGCATGATTTATGCGAAATACAACCTGGCCGGCACTTCAAAAACCGAAAATCCGCGAGTTCGCGCCACGCTCATTTACCGCGGCCTCGCAACACCTTCGTAACTTAAGCGCCGCTACCCGCGGCCTCAACTCTGCGCTCCAGCGCGACCACGCCGACGCGCTACCCGCGGCCCCACTTGACACGGTTCCACCCGCGCTCGTGAAAATAATATAAAAACGTTTTCGTAATCACTTCAAGACTCGCAATTGCCCCCGCAGTAATCGGCTCTTTAATTATCAGCCACGACAACACAAATGTGTCGGCCGTGCCGACAATTCGCCACGTCACCGCTTTTACTACCGATCGCCGTTTCATCGCATTAGGCATTTCATACCTCGTTTCACAATCAGCCCAAATTGCTGCTGTCGTCAGAGCCAACCTAGTGGCAGAATTGAACATCAAAAAGTTTATGCTCACCGTTCTTGCCTTAGTCGCCTTGCTGCCGGCGTCAGCCGCAAAGGCACACGACCCGATCATCCTCACGCCAGACCAAGTAACGCCCGCGAATGGTCCGCTCATTCTTGACGGCACGATTTCTTTCGCGCTCTATGGCGCACTCGACTCGCCAAAAGACACGCGCGGTTTTCGCGTCAACTTTAAAGAAGGCGACCCGCTCTACTTCTCAATTTTGATCCCCGATCTTGGGCCAGAGAATCAACTCGACGATGCATCACTACCGTTTCTCGAAATCACCGACCCCGCTGGTACAACCACAAAACTCACCGTCAGCGAGAAGGTTCCGTTTGCTGAGCCTTACTCAGGCACAAACTATGTTCGCCTGACCGAATTCAATTCAGTTGCTATTGCCGGCACCTATTCGGTTGTAGTCACTGGCGATTCGCCAAGTCGCTTCACGGTTTCTTTTGGTCAAATCGAAATGTTCGGCACGCCTGTTGAAAATATTGCCAATCGCGATCTCGGCGTTAATGGCGTCATGAGTTGGTATGAAAATTCACCGACCCAAACTTCAGACACGCAGTCGCCCGAGGCACAGTCGAACACACCCGAAACCACCGACCAAGCCGAAACTACCCAAAACAATCAGTCGCGTGTTCTGATCGGCCTCGTGGTCGCAGTAATCATCGCCGCGATTGCAGTTGCGTTCAGATTTTCAAAAAAGCGCCACAACTAGCGCGACTTTTAATTTACGGATACTTCGTGCCGTCGGGCATCGTCGCACCCGTGAAATCTGCAGTCGTGCGATTCGAGCGCGACAAGTCGGCGCCAGTCAAATTCGCATCACGCAAATTTGTGTTCAACATAAATGTGCCCGAAAGATCGGCGCCAGTTAAATCAGCGCCTGACATATTGGCGTCGACTAAATCAGCGCGGTGCATATTAGCGATATTTAAATTCGCCCCGCTCAAGTTGGCTTGATACAAGTTCGCGTCAAGAAAGTTCGCCCCCGAAAGATCAGCGCCCGACAAATTTGCACCAGTTAAATCGGCGCCCGCCAAATTTATGCCAACCAAATAAGCACCCGACAAGTCGGCACCAGCCAAGTTTGCGCCAGCAAGTTCGGCACCCGCCTCGACAACTATTCCATTAACAG
>ENA-UOYL01000731-UOYL01000731.1-marine-metagenome-genome-assembly--contig:-NODE-731-length-11558-cov-2.751938_pt1 | contig 11558 bp, 5 predicted proteins | sample MGYA00238173_ERZ767189 | MGnify/ENA primary metagenome ERZ767189 (study PRJEB28943, sample SAMN06267163) | marine metagenome | isolation source: Columbia River Estuary | place: USA:Columbia River Estuary... | reverse complement strand
AAAAAATCTATTAATTTTGAAAAACTTAAATTTTATCCTATGAAATCAATCTCTTTACTTAAGGTTTTTGGCATCGGAATTATCGGTGGAACCTTACCATTAGCAATTTATTTTAGCGTAGCCTCGCCCAATCAACTATTATCAGATCAGGTAATTGATGGGAATCGCCAAAATTCATCAAGGTTTGCATCTCTAAATCCAACAGGACCGGTAGATTTTGTTCCTGCTGCCGAAAGCACGATTAATTCAGTTGTTCACGTTACAACAAAAGTTGTTCGTACGACATTTCAGCGCGATCCATTTCAAGAATTTTTTTATGGTCCAGGCGCAGGTGGGCGAGAATTCAAACAATATGGTGCAGCTGCAGGATCAGGTGTGATTATTTCTTCTGAGGGCTATATCGTAACGAATAACCATGTAATTGCAGAAGCAAGTGAAATTGAAGTCACCCTAAATGATAATTCAAAATATACTGCAGTCCTAGTAGGTGCAGATCCTTCAACCGATATCGCTGTACTAAAAATAGTTGGTGACAAACTCTTTCAGCCTATTACTATAGGCAATAGCGATGATGTAAAAATAGGAGAATGGGTTTTGGCAGTTGGTAATCCGTTTAATCTTACATCAACGGTTACTGCCGGAATTGTATCTGCCAAAGCAAGGAATATTAATTTATTGTCGAATGCAGATAAGAACATTGTGCCTATAGAATCATTCATTCAAACAGATGCAGCTGTAAATCCCGGTAACAGTGGGGGTGCATTAGTAAATATAAAAGGAGAATTAATAGGTATTAATACTGCCATTGCCTCAGAAACTGGCAGTTACAGCGGATATTCATTTGCCATTCCAATTAATTTGGCACAAAAGGTAATGCGCGATATTATTGATTACGGGGTTGTTCAACGTGGATTTCTAGGTGTTCAAATCAGCGATATTAGTCAAGAATTGAAAGAGAAAAATAACTTGATAAATTTGAAAGGAGTCTATATCTCAAAGGTTATTGAAGATGGAAGTGCTGATAAAGCGGGCCTAAAAGACGGTGACATCATTTTAAAAATTGGTATCAAGGAAGTAAATTCCTCTTCAGAACTTCAAGAAGAAATCGGAAAGCGTATGCCTGGTGACAAGGTTCAACTTACGATAAGAAGAGATGGCAACGAATTAATCAAAGAATTAATTCTTAGAAATATTAATGGGGAAACTGGCATTACTTCAAAAGATGAAATAAATAAAAATTCAGCTTTGGGTGCAACATTTATAGAATTAACTGCACAAGAGAAAATAGCATTAAAAATTACCTATGGTGTTAAGGTAAAATCAATTACCACTGGCAAACTAAAATCAATAGGATTAACTGTGGGTACTATAATTACAAAAGTAAACAACGAACCCATTGATAACGTTGAGGAATTAATAAGTAAACTTAATATATCTAGTAGTGGTGTACTCTTAGAAATTATGACTGAAAGCGGTATGAAAGACTATCGAGGATTTGGACTTTAACTTTTTTTATCTACAATCAATGGTTGAAAAGTAGTCCAAAATGTTGAAATCTTAATTTTTCAAATCCTTTTTTTTGGTGTTACTTTGCAGTAATAGATTATTCTAATATTAATCCTTTAAAAGCGCTCTTTCATACATGAGACAACTAAAAATAACCAAATCAATCACCAATAGAGAAAGTCAATCACTTGATAAATATTTACAAGATATTGGTCGTGAAGAATTGATAACCGCAGAACAAGAAGTTGAATTAGCCAGAAAAATTAGAGTAGGAGATCAGAAAGCATTAGAGAAATTAACTAGAGCAAATCTTCGATTCGTAGTTTCTGTTGCTAAGCAATATCAAAATCAAGGCTTAACGCTTCCAGATTTAATTAACGAAGGTAACTTAGGCTTAATTAAAGCAGCGCAAAAATTTGATGAAACACGTGGATTCAAATTTATTTCTTACGCTGTTTGGTGGATTCGTCAATCTATTCTACAGGCTTTAGCAGAGCAAGCAAGAATTGTTAGATTACCTTTAAATCAGGTTGGCTCTTTAAACAAAATAAACAAAGCTTTCTCACGATTGGAGCAAGAATTTGAACGTCCACCTTCGGCTGAAGAATTAGCTGAGGCACTTGATGTTCACGAAGATAAAATTAAAGAAAGCCTTAACGTTTCTGGTAGACACGTATCGATGGACGCGCCCCTTTCTACAAACGAAGATGGCGGAACGCTTATGGATGTAATGGCGAATGCTGATGCACCCAAAACAGATCACGTTTTAATGGCAGAATCGCTTCAAAAAGAAATCGAAAGGTCATTGAGCACCCTTACTGATAAAGAAAGAGAAATAATCCGCTTATTTTTTGGAATCGGAATGAATCATGGTCTAACCTTGGAAGAAATTGGAGCCAAATTTAGTTTAACACGTGAAAGAGTTAGACAAATAAAAGAAAAGGCTATCCGAAGATTGCGTCATGCATCTAGAAATAAATTACTTAAATCCTATTTAGGATAATCCATTTTAGTAAGGCTAGCGATTAACATTGCTAGCCTTTTTTTCTTCCAATATATTTAAAAATAATACTATGAGTCAAGATGTGGGCTACGAAAAAGAATTAACCAAGCATATCGAGCACGAAAGAGCGGCTGTAAAATTGCAAAGTTATGTTGGTGAATTACTTTATGAGAAAGGAATTGAATTAGTCATTTTCAGACACCATTTAACTGACGTGACTATTTCTGAGATATTAAACCTTCATGACTACGCAGGAAAAGTTGTGAATAAACCAATAGATGTATTTACCACCTCGGCTTTAGCAGAAATTATTCTTTCGTTAGATATAAAACCCTCAAAGTTAGATATTGGAAAATTAGCAAATGAATGGCTTTCGGAATCTCATCAATTCGATTCACAATTAGCCTTCATTCAAAAGAAACTAATTGGCTTTGAACCTTCTGATACAAATGAAATCCAACCTAGAGATGTCATTCTATATGGATTTGGTCGAATTGGTCGATTAGCAGCCAGAGAATTAATTCGCCAAGCAGGAAAAGGTCAGCAACTACGTCTAAGAGCGATAGTGACCAGAGGAGCATCTGATGCAGACATCATCAAACGAGCATCATTACTGCGAAATGATTCCGTGCATGGCGCATTTAAAGGAACGGTTATAGAAGATTTACAAACGAAATCTTTAATTATCAATGGACAGATAGTCAGAATGATTGATGCATCAAACCCTGAAGATATCGATTATACTAGCTATGGAATTAACAATGCTCTGGTAATTGATAACACAGGTGTTTTTACAACAAAAGAAGCCCTTACACGACATTTGCAAGCTCCAGGCGTCTCAAAAGTATTGCTTACTGCTCCAGGAAAGGAAATTCCAAACATTGTCTTTGGTATCAATCAGCAACAATTAGACCTTGAAAATGAAACCATATTTTCAGCGGCATCTTGCACAACAAATGCTATTTCCCCAGTACTTAAGGTAGTTAATGACACCTATGGGATTGTTAGGGGGCATATTGAAACTGTTCACGCCTATACAAACGATCAGAATTTATTGGATAACATGCACAAAAAATCACGTCGTGGTCGTGCTGCAGCCGTAAACATGGTAATAACTTCAACTGGAGCTGGAAATGCCGTAACTAAGGTTATTCCGGAGTTAGCCGATAAATTAACGGCTAATGCAGTTAGGGTTCCAACACCAAATGGTTCTTTAGCAATATTGAGTTTAGAATTGGAAAAAGAAACAAGCATCGAAAGTATTAATAATGCCATTAAAAATGCAGCATTAAATGGAGATTTAGTGAACCAAATATTCTATTCAATAGATCCTGAGTTGGTTTCCTCCGATATTATCGGAAATACCTGCTGTTCAGTGTATGATTCAAGCGCAACAATTGTAGCGAAAAATGGAAAGAATGTTGTGCTTTATGCTTGGTACGACAATGAATTTGGGTATACAAAACAAGTGATTCGCTTAGCAAAATACATTTGCAAAGTAAGAAGAGCCATTTATTATTGATTTTTCCTTCGTGAATATGGTTGAGCACTACTAATAGTTATTGCTTAACTACCTGTTAATAAATTGTATTCTATTATAAATTTGGTTTGAAAAATAATGTAATTTTGCAGAATAATACTAATTTTTAAGACGAGTTATGCCAGCTGATATTTTTGAAAAATTACTTGCCAATAGAGGTCCTTTGGGACAACATGCGAAAGAATCTCACGGTTATTTTACCTTTCCTAAATTAGAGGGAGATATAGGTCCACACATGATTTTTAGAGGGAAGAAAAAATTAAATTGGTCACTCAATAATTATCTAGGACTTGCCAATCATCCGGAAGTTAGAAAAGCTGATGCAGACGCAGCAGCAGATTACGGATTTGCCATGCCAATGGGAGCAAGAATGATGAGTGGAAATAGTAATCCTCATGAACAACTGGAAAAGGAACTTTCTGAATTTGTAGGAAAAGAAGACACCATATTGTGTAATTTTGGATACCAAGCCATTTTATCTACAATTGATTGTTTGGTAGATCGACACGATGTTATTGTTTATGATGCTGAATCGCACGCTTGTATTATAGATGGAGTTCGTTTACACATGGGTAAGCGCTTTGTTTTTAAACATAATGACATTGAGGATTGCGAGAAACAACTTGTTCGTGCGACCAAATTAGCTAACGAAACGGGCGGGGCGATTCTAGTGATCACCGAAGGAGTTTTTGGCATGCGCGGAGACCAAGGAAAAATCAAAGAAATCGTTGAATTAAAGAAAAAATTTAATTTTAGATTGTTAGTTGATGATGCACACGGAGTCGGTACTTTGGGTAGTACTGGTGCGGGTACAGGGGAAGAACAAAGTTGTCAAGATGGCATTGATGTATTCTTTGGTACGTTTGCGAAATCCTTTGCTTTAATTGGCGGATTTATTTCGAGTGATGCACAAGTAGTTGAATACCTTCGCTACAATATGCGATCGCAGATATTTGCCAAAGCACTTCCAGTAACGTTAGTTATCGGGGCGCTTAAGCGTCTTGAGCTGATGCGTACTCGCCCAGAGCTAAAAGATAAACTTTGGGAAATCACCAACGCACTTCAATCAGGACTTCGAGCATCAGGATTTGAACTTGGCGATACCAATAGTTGTGTAACGCCGGTTTATATGAATGGCTCAATTCCAGAGGCTACTAATTTGATCTTAGATTTACGCGAAAACTATAATATATTTTGTTCGATGGTTGTTTATCCGGTAGTACCAAAAGGAATGATAATATTACGCTTAATTCCAACAGCAGTGCATTCCTTAGAAGACGTTCAATATACCATCGAATGCTTTTCAAAAATTGTAGGGAAGTTGAAAGCAGGAGAATACATGTCTGAACACATAGCCGAAATTAATTAGTAAGTTAGAAAACCAATAGGAAATAAGGGCATAAAAAAAACCAACAAGTAACTTGTTGGTTTTTTTTCTTCTATGCAGTAACTATTTGCTCTTTTTAGGCCCCTTCGGTTTTTTAACAGTTAGGGTTAATTCTTCTTTTCCATCTTCAATTTCTAAAAGAATCGTATCTCCTTCCAAAAGGGTGGTATTAATGATTTGTTCCGCTAATGGATCTTCAATATATTTTTGAATAGCACGCTTTAGAGGTCGAGCACCAAATTTCTCATCATAGCCTTTATCAACGATAAAATCTTTTGCCTTATCAGACATCTCAATAAAATAGCCTAGGTTTTTAATGCGGTCATACAAATGATCTAGCTCTAAATCAATAATTTTATGAATTTCAGGTCGACCAAGTGACTTGAACATAATCATATCATCAACACGGTTCAAAAACTCAGGAGAGAATGCTTTACGCAAAGCATTTTGAATCACTGCTTTCGAATTATCGTCTTTAGATTCTACCTGTGAACGAGTACCAAAACCAACACCAGTTCCAAAATCCTGTAATTGTCGAGCACCAATATTAGATGTCATGATGAGAATGGTATTTTTAAAATCTATTTTTCTACCTAATCCATCGGTCATGTGTCCATCATCAAGCACTTGCAGTAACAAATTGAATACATCGGGATGTGCTTTTTCGATCTCATCAAGCAGAATAATTGAATAAGGTTTTCTTCTTACTTTTTCAGTAAGTTGCCCACCTTCTTCGTATCCAACATATCCTGGAGGTGCGCCAACCAAACGAGAGATGGAAAATTTCTCCATATATTCCGTCATATCAATTCGAACAAGCGCATCTTCCGTATCAAATATATACTTTGCTAATACTTTCGCGAGTTGCGTTTTTCCTACACCAGTTGGGCCCAGAAAGAAAAATGAACCGATTGGTTTATTCGGATCTTTTAATCCTGCACGATTTCGCTGGATTGCCTTCACCACTTTTTCTACCGCTTCCTCCTGCCCTATCACTTTCCCTCTAATGATTTCGCCCATGTTCACCAATTTGCCAGTTTCCGTTTGGGAAATCTTATTTACTGGTATTCCGCACATCATAGAGACAACTTCTGCTACATTTTCTTCCGTGACAATAATTTTATTCGATTTTGCATGATCTTCCCAAATTTTCTTTTCGATTGTTAATTGATCCTGCAATTTCTTTTCTGTATCCCGAACGACTGCCGCTTTTTCATAATCCTGGGAGTTGATCACTTTCATTTTTTCAATCTTGAGATCCTCCAATTTATTCTCAATATCTAAAATTTCTTTAGGGACATTAATATTTACAATGTGAACACGCGAGCCCACCTCATCTAAGGCATCTATTGCCTTATCCGGCAAATGCCTATCCGTGATATAACGCTCTGTTAACTTAACACAAGCATTAATTGCCTCCGGGGTGTATTCAACAGAATGATGGTCTTCATAACGTTCTTTTATATTTTGAAGAATTTGAATCGTTTCATCGATAGAGGTTGGTTCGATAATCACCTTTTGAAATCGACGTTCTAATGCCCCATCTTTTTCAATATGCTGGCGGTATTCGTCGAGTGTTGTGGCTCCAATAGCTTGAAGTTCCCCACGAGCAAGTGCAGGTTTAAACATATTGGAAGCATCCAATGAACCACTAGCTCCTCCAGCACCAATTATGGTATGAATTTCATCGATAAATAGAATGATGTCAGGATTTTTTTCTAATTCTTGCATCACTGCCTTCATTCTTTCTTCAAATTGCCCTCTGTATTTCGTTCCGGCAACTAAAGACGCTAGGTCTAGCGATACGATTCGTTTTCCAAATAAAATCCTAGATACTTTTCGCTGAATAATTCTTAAAGCCAAACCTTCTGCAATAGCACTTTTTCCAACGCCTGGTTCACCTATTAATATGGGGTTATTTTTCTTTCTTCTCGAAAGAATTTGACTTACCCGTTCGATTTCCTTTTCTCTTCCGACAATTGGATCTAGTCGCCCAGCCTCAGCCATTTTTGTTAAATCTCGACCAAAATTATCCAGTACAGGAGTTTTTGATTTTGAGTCATTTGGTTTACGAGTAGTTGATGACGAAATGTTTTCATCCTCATCATCATTATTACTTGGAAACTCAGCTTTTGGAAATTTTTGTCCTTCTATCATAGCTTCATATTCATCTTTAGCATTATCATATATTAATCCATATTTATTCAAAATTTGACATGCGGCACAATCTTCATATCGCAATATAGTCAAAAGTATGTGCTCGGTTCCTATAACAGCAGATTTAAATTGTTTAGATTCTAAATACGACTGCTTTATAATATTTTCGGTTTGCTTTAAAAGAGGAAGAATTGCTAGTGGAGGGTTTGATGGATTTGAAGTCTTTTGTAGTACAACATGTATTTCCTTTTGCAACACCAAAAAATCCAATTGAAATTCATTCAGTATTTGAATTGCCTTTCCCTCATTTAATTTTAACATACCTAAAAATAAATGCTCTGGGCTTACAAAGTCATGAAATAAGTTTGTTGCTACTTCTCTACTTAATCGAATTAAATCTTTAACACGTGGTGAAAATTTTGCCTCCATAATTAATTACCAATTATTTTAACAAATATAGGCAATTATCAATGTCTAGTCGCCAAAATTATTCACAATTTATCATTAAAATTTGTTAGTAATTATCCTTTATTAAAGATAATAAACCAAAGAATAATAGCTACTTTTGATAACCTAAAAAAAATAGTTAGGTCTTAAATATCAATAATAAAAGTTATGGCAGAAGGAGAAAAAATAATTCGGATAAATATTGAAGATGAAATGAAATCAGCTTACATCGATTACTCGATGTCTGTGATTGTTTCGCGTGCTTTACCGGATGTTCGGGATGGGTTTAAGCCCGTTCATAGAAGGGTTTTATACGGCATGCAGGATTTAGGTGTTTATTCCAATAAAGCACACAAGAAATCGGCAAGAATCGTTGGTGAAGTATTGGGAAAATACCATCCACATGGAGATAGTTCTGTTTACGATACGATGGTTCGAATGGCACAGCCATGGTCGCTTCGATATCCATTAGTGGATGGACAAGGAAATTTTGGATCAGTGGATGGCGACAGCCCAGCCGCAATGAGATATACCGAAGCAAGATTGCGAAAAATTACAGAAGAAATGTTGGACGATCTAGAAAAAGAGACCGTTGATTTCCGACCTAATTTTGACGATAGTTTAGAGGAACCGTCTGTTCTTCCAACAAAAATTCCCAACTTATTAATTAACGGCGCATCTGGAATTGCAGTTGGAATGGCTACTAATATGGCGCCACACAATCTTACAGAAGTTATTGATGGTATTATCGCCATGATTGACAATAAAGACTTGGAAATTGAAGAGTTGCTGAACTATGTAAAAGCACCTGATTTTCCAACAGGTGGAATAATATATGGTTACGAGGGAGTTCGTGATGCTTTTTTAACAGGCAGAGGTCGAATTGTCATTCGTGGCAAAGCAGAAATCGAGGAGACAAATGGACGGGAGCAAATCATTGTTACTGAGATTCCGTATCAAGTGAACAAAGCGGAAATGATTAAGAAAATTGCCGACTTGGTTAACGATAAAAAAATTGAAGGGATTTCAGATTTAAGAGATGAATCCGATAGAAACGGAATGCGCATTGTATTTGAAATTAAACGCGATGCAATTGCTAATGTGGTGTTAAATAAATTATATAAGTTCACTGCTCTACAAACCTCATTTTCAGTTAATAACATTTGCTTAGTTGATGGTCGACCACGCTTATTGAACTTGAAGCAGATCATGGAGCAATTCATTTTATTTAGGCATGAAGTGGTGGTTCGCAGAACCACCTTTGAATTGCGAAAAGCAGAAGAAAGAGCGCATATTTTAGAAGGATTAATCATTGCTTCGGATAACATAGATGAAGTAATTGAGATCATAAAAACGTCAGACAGTCCTGATCACGCGAGAGAAAGACTTTCTACTCGCTTCGGTTTGTCAGAGATCCAAACACGTGCAATTGTCGACATGCGTCTTCGACATTTAACGGGCTTAGAACAAGATAAGCTTCGAACTGAATTCAACGAATTAATGATTTTAATTGCAGACTTAAAAGACATTTTAGCAAATGAAGAAAGACGTAAACAAATAATTAAAGATGAATTAACCGATATGCGCACGAAGTATGGTGATGCACGACGTTCATCCATTGAGTATTCTGCGAGCGAAATGCGAATGGAAGATTTAATTGCAGATGAAGAAGTTGTTGTTACGATCTCGCACGCTGGCTATATTAAAAGAACGAATTTAGCAGAATACAAAGTTCAAAATCGTGGTGGAATGGGCTCTAAAGGCTCTACAACCCGAGACAAGGATTTCTTAGAGCATTTATTCGTAGCAACAAACCATAACTACTTATTAATCTTTACAGAAAAAGGTCGTTGCTTCTGGATGCGAGTTTATGAAATTCCTGAAGGAAATAAATTATCGAAAGGACGGGCGATTCAAAACCTGATCAATATTCCACAAGATGATAAAGTGAAGGCCTATGTTAAAGTCTTAGATTTAACAGATAAAGAATATACAAGCAACAATTTTATTATCATGTGCTCTAAGTTTGGTGTAATTAAAAAAACGTCCTTAGATGCATATTCTCGTCCACGATCCAATGGTATTAATGCCATTACCATTCGAGACAACGATGAATTGTTAGAGGCAAGATTAACCAATGGCGTTAATGAAATCGTTATGGCCACAAGCTCAGGTCGAGCCATTCGTTTTAACGAAATAAAAGTACGACCAATGGGCAGAAATGCCGCTGGAGTTAGGGGGGTGACACTTACACAAGCCGGAGATGAAGTAATAGGAATGATTTGCGTAGAAGATGTTTATTCGACCATTTTAGTTGTTTCTGAAAAAGGATATGGCAAACGAACTTACTTAAATGATCCAGAAGATAAAGAACCGGTTTACCGCATTACTAACCGAGGTGGTAAAGGGGTGAAAACAATGAATATCACTGATAAAACAGGAAAATTATTATCCATTCAGAACGTGAGTGACGAAGATGATTTAATGATCATTACGAAATCTGGGGTAACGATTCGAATGCATATTGATACCATTCGTACGATGGGAAGAGCTGCACAAGGCGTTAAATTAATCAACCTTAAAAATAATGCTGAAATTGCCGCTATAGCCAATGTGCCAAGAACGGAGGACGATGAGGAGGATGAAATTCTGGATGCACTACCAATTCCTGAAAACATGGATGAATTAGCACCTCTTGATGAATTAGATGATGAAGGAGATGGACCTGAACCTGATGATATGAATACAAATGATAGCGAAGAGGAACTTGATGATGATGATGATGATGAATAATTGAAATACCACTCTATGGCATGGTCCTTGAAAATGGGCAGCCATTTGTGTAAATTATAAACTAAACCGAATCAAATGAGAATCAATTTTCAACTTATTATTGCCAGTATTTTTGCCACTCAAATCAGTTTTGGCGCTTTCGCTCAAAAAGCAAACGTTACCGATGCCGCATTACTCATGAAGAAGTACAATCCAATGGCTGGATTAGATGCGTCAATGAAGTTATTAAACAAAGCAAAAGATTTTATCGATCTGGCTGCTGTCAATTCAGAAACTGCTGAATCAGCGAAAATGCACATGTATCGAGGCGAAATTTATTTTGGCTTAATTGAAATGGCTGCTATAGAAGCAGCTACGAATAAAACGGAGCAAGATGAAGAAAAAATAAAGACCTATGAATCCGTTGCCAAAGCGTCTTTTAAAAAAGTGTTAGATGATCCAAAAAAAGAATTTATTGAAGACGTCAATACTTTTATATCTTTTCGTTCCAATATGGCTTTTAACATGGGAATTAGTGCTTATGAGACAAATAAGTTTGAGATGGCTACCCAATTTTTTATTGGAGCAATTGAGGTTAAAAGTTATTTAAACGAGAAATACCCCGACGCTGCGATTAATGCTCAATTGAGTTTAAGTAGAACAGTAGATAGCCTTATAAAGATTAAAAGCTTTGATAAAGCGCTAGAATTAGCAGAGGTTGTCAATGAGGCAGTTCCATCAAACAT
>ENA-UOYL01000726-UOYL01000726.1-marine-metagenome-genome-assembly--contig:-NODE-726-length-11611-cov-3.618432_pt1 | contig 11611 bp, 11 predicted proteins | sample MGYA00238173_ERZ767189 | MGnify/ENA primary metagenome ERZ767189 (study PRJEB28943, sample SAMN06267163) | marine metagenome | isolation source: Columbia River Estuary | place: USA:Columbia River Estuary... | reverse complement strand
TTCCTGTCTCGTTTTTGACACCAGCAATTGCAGAATTCAATAAAACTTTTGGACACAACCTCACCTACACATCAACTGGTTCTGGTACTGGAAAGAAAAACTTCAAGGCATCGACTTTCAAGTTTGCAGGAACAGACTCGGCAGTTGGATCCTCTGACTTGCCATCGTTTGGTTGGACTTACGTCCCATATGTAGCCGGCGCAATTGCCATTGGTTACCGCCTGGATGAGCTCAAGGGTGCAACGCTCTCGCTGAGCCCTGCCACAATCAACGGAATTTTCGGTGGCGTAATTTCAAAGTGGAATGACCCAAGCATCGCGAACGACATCAAGATGAACCCAACATGGGGTAACTCCAAAAAGAAATCCGATGTCAAAGGTGCGACTGCCCTCTGGGAAAACGTATCAACGACCTCCGCAAAAATCACTGTGTCAATGTTGCCAGCAGCTTTGAAGGCAAGCAAGGGCCAAAAGATCGAGTGGATTGACGACACAACGAAGAAGGTATTGAAGACGTTGACCGTTGGTACCAAGGCCGAAGTGAACATGACTGGAACAGTGAAGTCGAAAGACAAATATTCGATCAAGGTCGGTGGCAAAACAATCGCTACTTACTCACAGATCGAAGTAAAACTGCCTGACACAGCGATTCAAGTTGTGTACCGCGCAGACACATCGGGTACCACCAACAACTTCTGCCAGTACATGGCGGGAGCATCTAACCCAGACTGGAAGATCAACGATGCTTTCCAAAGTTGTGTTCCAGGCGGAGTAACCGCTTATGGCTCACGCTTCGTCGGTCAACCACAGAGCAACAACCAAGCAAACTACATTGCAAGCACCAATGGTGCAATCGGATACGGAGAAGTGTCTTACTACACTGACCCAACACGTGCAGCGCAGGGAGTTCGTGCAGCAAACATTTTGAATGCAGCCGGAAAGTTTGTTGCTCCAACATCCGCAGGTTACAACTCGCATCTTGCAGGTGGAACTCAGGACGAAAAAGGCTTGATCACGTTCAACTGGAAGCAAACTGCAAACCCAACGGCGTATCCGTTAGGTGCAACAACTTATGGACTTTGCCAAACAGCAAATGATGCAAAGAACAAAGTAGTTGCTCAATTCTTCCAGTGGGTAATCAGTGACTTCGCACCGAAGAATGCTGAAGCACTTGCCTACACACCGCTCCTTGGCTCTACAGCAACTAACGCCTTGGCGTTGGCAAAGAAGTGCGGCGCAAGCTGATTTAAATTATTAAAAGAAAAGGCCCCGGGAACCCCCCGGGGCCTTTTCTTTTTCCCTCTTAGTCTCTGAGACTTACGCCTAGATCTGCGATCAGGTCCTCTACGCGCCGGCGAATCTCGTCTCGAATCGGACGCACCGCGTCAACTCCCAACCCGGCAGGGTCATTGAGGGCCCAGTCCTCATATCGTTTTCCAGGGAATATGGGACATGTATCTCCGCATCCCATCGTGATCACTACGTCGGCGGCTTGAACAATCTCTACTGCAAACGGCTTTGGAAATTCGTTTGCAATGTCGATCCCCACCTCACGCATTGCCTCAACCGCCGAAGCGTTCAAGTCCTTTCCCGGAAGCGATCCACCTGAATAGACCTCAATTTTTCCTCGCGAAAGATGCCTCAGCCATCCTGCGGCCATTTGAGAGCGACCGGCATTATGGACACATACGAAAAGCACAGACGGTGGAGCGTCAGTGATGAGCCCAAGATTCTTCGCCATCGCTCGCAGACGATCATCGGCATATCGTTTAGTGAATACCGCAATGAAAGTTCGCACTTTGGCATCAGCGAAGCTCTCATAAGACTCCTGAACGACCGGAATAATTTCTGCCGAATCAAACTTTCCCGCATATTTCCGTGAAAGTTGGTTCGTTGCTTGTTGGATTATTTCGTCTTTTTCTATCGGTTCTACGAAACTCATTATTTCTCCTTTGTGTAGTTGTACTTATTTGGCGAGTGGAATAATTCTCTTGATTAATTCTTGGTATGTCTGCTCAAAAGCAGTTATTGTCCCGATTTCCGCGGGGTCGGGCAGCGACCAGTGCGAGCGTGACAATGGCATGGACAAGTCATCGTGTGACTGATCGCAGACGGTGATCTCTAAGCGACGCTGTGCCGATAATGGACGATATTTACGGGGTATTGCTAGCCCCAAGTCGAGGTCGTGTCGTTTTGCTATTTGAAATGTGAGTGGATGAACGGTTTTTGCCGGATCAGTACCCGCACTGCTTGCTGCCGTTCCCACAAGCTTTTTCCAAATTGCAGCAGCCAATTGCGAGCGAGCAGAGTTGTGACGACAAATAAATTGAATATTTTTCGGATACTTTGAGGCAACCAACAGTGGCAGGTTGCGTTCGGTCAGGCGTATGAATCGTTTTCGTCGATCGGCACTTGATTCAATTCTTTCGATTATTTGGGCATTTTCGAGCACGTCCAAGTGATGTGCAAGCAACGCAGAGGGAATCTCAAACTTTTGAATCAGTTCACCCGGTGTGCGATCAGACAACACGAGTTCGTCGACAATGTCGAGTCGGAGCGGATCACCTAAAGCAGCAAATACTTGCGCGCGGTCGTTTTGGGATCTCACACCCATAGTATATATCTCTCAATAAATATTGAGACAATTTTCTGGATAAATCCAGGTGAGCCTATATTGTGTCGTCGTTACCGTCTTGTTGTTCGCGCAAGAATTTCTCAAACTCGGCGGCCAACGCATCGCCTGTCGGAATGTTTTCTTCCACGCGGCGGTCGTATTCATCTTCAAGCATTGCTAAGTAACTCGTGGTCTGATCATCACCGTCAATTGCGGCATCGTGCAATTCTTCCCAGCGCTGAATCTCTTCATACATCTCGCCATGGCTTGTTGGTACGCCCAACACATGCTCAAGCTTGCGCAATAGCGCAGCAGAAGACTTTGGGTGCTGAGCATTGCCCAAATAGTGGGGCACACCTACTCGCAACGACACAGCAGTAATCCCTTCGCGCTCGAGTCGTTCGTGAATCACGCCAACCACGCCGGTAGGGCCCTGGTACTGCGGCCTTGAGAGTTTGAGGCGTCGTGCAAGCGAAGTATTCGTAGTGCTGCCAAATACGAGGGGGGAACGCGTGTGCGGCACGCCGTCGGCTGTGGCGCCAACAGTTACTACAACGTCGCATTTGAGTTTGCGGGCGCATTCCACAATGCAGTCGGCAAAGGTAGTCCAATGCAAGTGCGGCTCGACACCAGAAACCAGAACCAAATCTCGAGATCCTTCAGGGAACCGAGTGACGAGAAATTCGTTTTCGGGCCAGCGAATCTGGCGCTCGCCATCTTCGTCAATAAATGTCTCTGGGCGCTCTTGGGTGAAGTCAAAAAATGGGTCGGGGTCGATGGAAGCAACAACGGTTACAGGGCGGTCCTGAATGGCCCACTCCAAAGCGCCAGTAGCCACGCCTGCAACGTCAAACCAGCCTCGCAGGGCTACGACAAGAACGGGGTTTCGCAGCGGCTCAAGGGCATCCCAGTCGCCATCCAGCACGTCGCTTACTTGCATTGACGCTCTCGCAATGTTTTCGCTTCACGTGTGTCCACTGTGTAAGCATGGCATCCGTGACAACGCATCAAAACCCCAAAAACCGTGTTTCTGCCCGACTGAGCGCCATTGCCGAATCGGCAACCCTGGCGGTTGATGCCAAGGCTAAAGCGCTCAAGGCCAAGGGCGAGAACGTCATTGGTTTTGGTGCAGGCGAACCAGACTTTCCGACGCCAGAACGCATCGTCGAGGCCGCAGTTCGTGCTGCACGCGACCCAAAGTTTCATCGCTACACACCAGCGGCCGGTTTGCCAGAGTTGCGCGAGGCCATTGCGGTCAAGACAAAGCGCGATAGTGGATTTGTTTGCGACGCATCACAAGTGCTCGTGACAAACGGTGGCAAGCATGCGGTGTTTGTTGCATTCGCAGCGTTGTGCGATCCGGGTGATGAAGTGATTATTCCTGCGCCGTACTGGACAACATATCCAGAGGCTGTTGCGCTTGCCGATGGAGTCTCGGTCATTGTTGACACCACAGAAGAAACAGATTTCAAAGTCACGGTTGAGCAACTCGAAAAAGTTCGTACCACTCGCACCAAAGTGTTGCTCTTTGTATCGCCCGACAACCCAAGCGGTGCGGTGTACACGCCTGAAGAAACTATTGCGATAGGCAAATGGGCTGTTGAGCACGGCATCTGGGTAGTTACAGACGAAATCTACGAGCACCTCACCTATGGCAAGCACAAGTTTTCGTCGATGCCAACACTCGTGCCAGAGATCGCCGACAAATGCATCATTGTCAACGGCGTTGCAAAAACATACGCAATGACAGGTTGGCGAGTTGGCTGGATGATCGGGCCAAAAGATGTGATGAAGGCTGCAATCAACTTTCAGTCGCACACCACTTCCAATGTTTCCAACGTTGCGCAGATGGCCGCACTCGAAGCAGTGAGCGGCGACTTGTCTGCAGTTGGAATGATGCGCGAAGCATTTTCTCGTAGAGGCACATTGATGCACAGCATGCTGAGTGATATTCCTGGCATTACCTGCATGGAGCCTCAGGGGGCGTTTTATTGCTTCCCAAATGTTCGCGGCTTGCTCGGCAAGTCGCTGAGCGGAGAAACTGCAACCGACTCAATGCAGTTGGCCGATCTTGTGCTCGACCGTGTCAAGGTGGCATTCGTGCCAGGCGAGGCCTTCGGTGCGCCAGGATTTGCTCGGTTCAGTTTTGCGCTTGGCGATGCCGACATCAAAGAGGGCATCGAGCGTCTTTCCGCCTTCGTTACGGGCTAGTCTGTCTCCACCACGGCAATAGTCGTGGCGCAAAGTTCCCAGCGAAGTCCGGTGAGATTCCGGCACTGTCACGCAACGGTAATTCGAACATCAAGTTCGTAAGTCCGGTCGCCTGGTTCGTTGCTTCATCAACCGCTCTCGCAAGAAGAGCAAGGAGACCCACTAATGAATAAATTAACCAAGGCCGGCATTGCCGGCTTTTTGTTTGCACTCACTGCAACGATCGCAGGTTGTGGCAGTAGCGCAGATACCTCAGACACGACAATTGCTGTTGAGGCAACTGAATCATCAGCAACATATCCAGTCACTGTTGGTGACTTAACTCTTGATGCACAACCGATGCGAATTATTTCGCTATCGCCAACATCGACAGAAATGTTGTACGCCATTGGTGCAGGAGCACAAGTTGTTGCAGTTGACGAGTATTCCAATTATCCGGCTGAAGCAGTCGCGCTCGGCACAATGCTTTCTGGTTTTGAGCCAAACATTGAGGCAATAAGCGGTTTCACTCCCGATCTCGTTATCGCGTCGTACGACCCAGGAAGCCTTGCAGAGCAACTCGGTTCCCTCAACATTCCGTTGTTCATCGCTAACGCTCCAACCAACCTTGACAGTGTGTACGAGCAGATTGAACAACTTGGACTGCTCGTTGGGCACGTGACAGAAGCAGATCAACTTGTTGCTTCTATGCAGACCGAAATTGATGCGGCAGTAGCGGCAGTTGTCGCCCCTGCGACACCGTTGTCGTACTACTACGAACTCGACGACACCTACTACTCGGTGACATCCAATTCGTTCATCGGTCAGTTGTTCAATTTGTTTGGTCTTCGAAATATTGCCGACAACGTAGAAGCGGGCAACGACTATCCACAATTGTCAGCAGAGGCAATCGTCTCATCCAATCCAGACATCATTGTCTTGGCCGACACAAAGTGTTGCGCACAGACTGCCGAGACAGTTGCGGCGCGTGATGGTTGGGGTGGCATGGCTGCGGTCGTCGCCGGCAATATTGCACTTCTCGATGATGACATTGCGTCACGTTGGGGACCACGCATTGTCGAACTCGTCGTCGCAATTGGCGAAGCAATCACGAAAGCATCTGCCAAGTAACACTGTCGATGCCGACATCTGTCATCACTACACGCTCTGCTGGGGGCCGCGACAAACAACCTTTGTCGTTTGCCCTCAGTGGGGCAGTGGTGGCATTCATGATTCTTGTCGGCTTAATGATTGGACCGGCTGGGCCACAATGGTGGCGTATCCCTGCAGAGTTGCTTGACCATGTGCCGTTTGTTTCATTAGACAGTGGTATCTCGCGAGCCGATTGGAACTTGGTGTGGCAAATCCGCGCACCTCGCGTCGTGCTTGCTGCGTTAGTTGGCTCGATGCTCTCGGTGTCTGGTGCGAGTTATCAAGGTGTATTTCGCAACCCACTTGTCGATCCATATCTACTTGGTGTTGCTGCTGGTGCGGGGCTCGGGGCAACAATCGTTTTCACACTCCAACGCGAAACAACTTCGTCATGGATCATTGATCCGTTACCACTCGCAGCATTTATCGGTGCACTTTGTGCAGTGCTCGTGACTTACGTGGTCGGCACGGCCTTCGGAAGCGTGAGGTCTGGCACGACATTGGTGCTGGCTGGTGTTGCCGTCACTTCAATGCTCACAGCGATTCAGGCTTTCGTTTTGCAGCGCAATAGCGATGTCGTGCGTCAGGTGTATTCGTGGATCTTGGGGCGACTTTCGAGTGCAACGTGGGGCGATGTTCGCCTTATTCTGCCGTACGTGGTTGTTTCTTCAGTTGTTTTGCTTTTGCACAGACGGTTACTTGATGTGATGCGTGTCGGCGATGACGAGGCGCTTGCGCTCGGCATCAATGTGCGCAGAGTACGCCTCATCGTGGTGTTGGCTGCCACTCTCGGCACGGCTTCGGTCGTAGCAGTCACTGGCTTAATCGGTTTCGTTGGCATCATCGTGCCCCATGCGGTTCGACTCATTGTTGGTGCGAGCAATCGCGTGGTGTTGCCAATGAGCATGATGCTTGGCGCGGCATTTTTGGTGGCTGCAGATATTCCGAGTCGAGTGTTGGCGAGTCCGGCCGAAACACCAATCGGTGTTGTCACAGCATTTATTGGTGCACCATTCTTTTTGTTGCTGCTACGAACGCGGGATGTATCGAGATGACCGCAATCGGCTTTTGTGACCTCACAGTTTCGTACGACGGAACTGATGCAGTGGTGGGCTTCAACGACCTGTTGCATTCGGGTGAGTGGTTGTGTCTCATCGGGCCCAATGGTGCGGGCAAGTCTTCGGTGCTTCGCGCAGCAGCAGGTCTCGTGCCGTACACGGGGTCGGTAGCAATTAATCAAACCGAAATTCCTGCAACATCTGCTCGCTGGCGAGCACAGCACATTGCGTATGTGCCACAAGCACCGGTGATTCCAACCGACATGTCGGTATACGAATACGTATTGCTTGGTCGCAACCCATACATCAATTACTTCTCGTCCGAAACTTCACATGACCGCGACGTAATTGATCGAGTCTTGGATCGTCTCGATCTTGTTCAGTTTTCTGCACGCAAACTGGGCACGCTGTCGGGTGGAGAAGTGCAGCGATTGGTTATTGCTCGAGCACTCGCGCAAGAAGCACCCGTTTTGCTGCTTGACGAACCAACGAGTGCGCTCGATATCGGTCATCAGCAACAAGCGCTCGAACTTGTTGATGGTTTGCGGCGAGAGCAAGGTCTCACAATTATTTCTGCAATGCACGACCTCACGCTTGCTGGTTTATATGCCGATCGATTGGTGTTGATGCACGAAGGCCATCGAGTGGCGGAGGGTACGGCCAAGCAGGTTTTGAAAAGCGAAACTCTTGCAGAGTTTTATGGTGTTTCGGCCCGCGTGCACCACGAGGCAGATGGCACTGTTGTCGTGATTCCGCAACGCTCTTCTCGTTTGTAAAGGCTCAGCCACTACCGTTGTTCGCGATGGTTGATTCAAGTCGCATTCTCAACGCCCAGGTAGTTGGATGCGCGGCTTCACATCAGCGGTTATTGCAGGCGCTAGACGGGCTTACCGATGAGCAGTGTCGACAACCATCGATGCTTACTGGCTGGAGTCGCGGCCATGTGCTGAGCCACTTGGCCAACAACGCTTACAGCCATCAACGAATGTTTGAAGCAGCAAGCCGTGGCGAAGAAACCGAACAATATGAAGGTGGTAGGCCAACACGCGACGCCCAGATTGAGGCGTGGTCGGGTCTCAGCGCACACGAACTAGTTGGTCATGTACGTGCAAGCATCTATGCGCTGGAGGGTGCATGGGCATCAGCCACTCCAACAACATGGACAGGTTTTGGCATCAAGTCACACGCTGGTGGTGCACGAGTAGCGATTACCGATCTGATGCTGATGCGTTGGTGTGAAACCGAAGTACACAGTTCTGATCTCAATCTTGCTCATTCGTTTGAGAGTTGGGACGCAACATTCGTGCGATTTGAGTTGGACCGCCAACTCATGATCTGGAATAGTCGCAAATCGATGGGGCTTACCGTGTTGCCCGATGCTGCTGCCAAGTTGTCGCCCAATCATCGTCTTGCATGGCTGCTTGGCAGAGTCGCTGTCGATGGGCTACCCGTTGTGGACGCTTACTGAGATGTTGTTGCGCAAACTGCTTGCAAGGTTGGCATTTGTTGTCGTTGCATTGCTAACAGTGCTTGCACCAGCACAACATGCGTCAGCACATGCGATCTTGCTCACGAGTGCTCCAGCACCGAGTGCAGTTCTCGACCAGTCGCCAACAGAGATCGCACTATTTTTTAATGAATTTGTTGACACCGTGTTTGGCAAGATTCGCATTCTTGATTCGTCTGGCAATGATGTTCAAACAGTCAAGCCAATTCGTGATGCGTCAAATCAATCCATAGTTCGAGCACCGATCTCGCCGCTAGAACCGGGCACCTATGTGGTGATCTGGCGCGTTGCTTCGGTAGATAGTCATCCCATTCAGGGGTCTTTTACATTTCAGATTGGCAATGCTTCAACCGTCGTGTCTGCAATAAGTAATGGTCAAGTTCTCGAGCGTCACGGACTTGCAAGGCTGTTCGACATCATTCGTTGGGTGACGTATCTTGGGGTTGTGTTGCTCATCGGCGGCATTGGGTTGCTGCAGGCCGTGCGCACCGATCGACTTTCTCCACGCTCAACACTCGCGCTCATGGGTGGTTGGGCATTTGCTGCATTAGGCACTCTTGAGGGATTGATTGCATACGGCCCACACATTTCGGGATACAAGATCTATAAGGCTGTAGATCTTTCGTTGCTTTCTGAAACCCTGACGACGCAGTACGGCAAGATGCAACTTGCGCGACTTGTGTTGCTCGGCATCATCGGCGCACTGATTGCAGTGATTCAGTTTCGTGGCACGTGGTGGTGGAAGTTTGGTGCATGGGCATCGCTGGTCGGTGTCACACTCACACTTTCGTTAGCCGGGCATCCTGTTGCTACAAATCCTGTTGCGTTAAGTGTTGGTCTCGACATGCTGCACATGCTTGCTATTTCACTGTGGGTTGGGCCACTGTTGATCATTGTCTATGACCGCAACATGTGGCTTGCAACCGACGAGTCAACATCTGCACCTTCGTTGCAGTGGTTTTCGCGCACTGCAGGTTTTGCAGTACCTGTCATTGTTCTCACCGGAACACTGCAGGCGTGGCTGATGTTGGACGGCTTTGGTCAGATATTGGACAGTCGTTACGGAAGAACACTGATTGTCAAGGTGTGTCTCGTGATCGTTTTGATTGCGCTCGGCGCGGTGTCACGGGTGGCAATGCAACGCAAGCAATCTGGCTCATTGCGACAGTCGATGGGTATTGAGGTGTTGTTCGGTCTCGTCATTTTGGCTATTACCTCGACCCTTGTTGCCATGCCGCCGAAGGGGGAGATCGAGCCTGCGCCTCTTTCGTCCACTATTTTTCAGGGACAGATGATTGTCGAGTTGTCTCTTACTTCGGCGCGCGTTGGCCAAAGTGAAGTGCATGTTGTGATTGCAAGGGCTGACGGCACAATCGTGCAGATCTCAGCAGCTACCGCACGTATGTCGATGCCATCACGCAACATACCCAATGGCCCGATTGTTCTAGCAGAGACCAGACCCAATCACTTTTCTGGAGTCACTGAGTTTGCATATTCGGGTGAGTGGATAGTCGAGATCCTGGTTAAGGAAACAGCAAGCTCAACAACGCTGTTTAAAATTGCTGTCGAAATAAAAAAGTAAAAGTAATTATATTTTAATCATCACGAGGTGATGACCGAGACCTGTCGCTTCATCAACAAATTGATCTCCAACGGTTGCAAATCCGTTTCTTTCATAAAAGTACAGCGCGTTGTCGCGCGCGCGGGCCCACACATATGTTGAGCCCATCGACACCGCTCTGTCTATGCCAGCTTGCAGCAATATGCGGCCAAGTCCTTTGGATTGCAGATGTTTTGCTACAGCCATACCGCGCAGTTGTGTTGCGGGCACTTCAACATCGAGTGGCCATGGTCGTGGCAACCATGTAGAACACGCAATCAAGACGCCGCTGTCTCGAATACCGAGATGCACCGAGCCCTCGGTGTCATCTTCTGCATAGCGGGGGTCTTGTGACGGTGTTCCGTCTCGCAGCACAGACATGCGCAACACGAGTACCTCAGCAGTTGGCACTTGTTCAACCAAAGAATCGTTAGTCATTGATGTTTACATTCGATCCATTTTGGGCGGCAGATCGATACATTGCGTCTACTGTGCGGTGGGCTTGCAACGCCACGTTGACATCGGGGTAGGCGGGTGTGTTGTTGGCAACTGCGCGTACAAATGCAACATCAGCGTTGCTTGCACCGTAAGCAAGTGGTTCGGTGTGAGCAAGCAACTCGTCTGCGCCAAGCGAGCCAGTTGCGCCGTCGCTGTCGTGCCACTCGACTGGGCCAAACCATTCATGCCCACGCATGGTGATCGTCCGATTTTCACAAAAGATCTCGACACTGCGTTGACTCGGTCGTGTGAGGTTGTCGTGCCAGATAGACGACAAGGTTCCAATTGCACCATTTGCAAATTGCAGTGTTGCACTCACCGAGTCTTCGATACCTGGATAGCCATGAAAGTTGTGCGACCTCATGCTTGCATCAGTAATAGAGCCGATCAAGAAGTGCAGCATGTCGACGTCGTGGATGCTGTGCTCGAGCAGTGTTCCCGCTCCTGCTTTCGAGGCGTCCTTACGCCAGTCCGATGCGTAGTAGCTCTGAATTGGGATGAACTGGTCGTCTCGAAACACCACGTTCATCACACGACCAGATTTCTTTTCGGCGATCAACTCGCGTGCCCACAAATAACTTGGTGCATGTCGCAGAACTAAACCAACTTGGTTGATTACGCCACTCGCGTTGACTTCACTCACGAGTTGCTCAGCCTCGGCCAACGTTGGCGCCAGCGGTTTTTCACAAAACACGGCTTTGCCAGCCGCAATCACCTTGCTGACAAGGCGCTTATGTTCAGATGACCACGTGCACACATAGACCGCGTCGGCCGATTCAATTACCTCGTCCTCGGACGCACACATTGTGTGACCACTTGCTAAGCAAAATGCTTGAGCCCGATCGGCATCGGTGTCATAGGCGCCTGCGCGCACAATATTTGCGCCACCTCGCTTGAGACTCTTGGAGTGATAGGTGGCGATAAAGCCAGTACCCAAAAATCCAATGCGCACTGGGTCGTTAGTCATCGGGTTTTACTGTAGTTGCGAGCGCG
>ENA-UOYL01000722-UOYL01000722.1-marine-metagenome-genome-assembly--contig:-NODE-722-length-11623-cov-2.385588_pt1 | contig 11623 bp, 14 predicted proteins | sample MGYA00238173_ERZ767189 | MGnify/ENA primary metagenome ERZ767189 (study PRJEB28943, sample SAMN06267163) | marine metagenome | isolation source: Columbia River Estuary | place: USA:Columbia River Estuary... | reverse complement strand
GACGGTTCGTACCCCTTCTCCCGCACGCTGTACATCTACGTGAACAAGGCCAAGGCTGTTGAAAACCCAGCCATTGCCGCTTACGTTGATCTGTACTTGTCGGCCCAGGGTGGCGAGCAGGTCAGTGCAGCTGGTTATGTCCAGCTCGACTCGGCAACGCAGCAATTGTCCCTCGACGCATGGACTGCGCGAGGCTAATAGTTATGAATGGGTTGCTGGCTGTCGCGGATCTTCGAGGAGATCCGCGACGCCGCGCTCATGACCGCCGAATGCAGCGGCTCTTAGGAAGTTCTGCATTCATTACCATCATCATTAGTGCGTTAATTTTATTTGTCCTAGCTCGCGGAAGTATCGACTTCTTCAGGTCAATCGGTTGGGATTTCAGCGTTTTACGAGATTCAAGTAAGGCTCCAGGTTGGTTCCCCCGACGCGAGCGGTTTGACCTCATCACAATTGTGATGGGCAGTGTGTTGATCGGCTTGATTGCGATGTTGGTCGCTGTGCCCCTCGGTTTAGGTACCGCGGTGTATCTCAGCGAATTCGCTCCCGCACGAGTGCGAAAAATTCTCAAGCCGATTGTCGAAGTTTTGGCTGGTATCCCTTCAGTGATTGTTGGATACTTTGCGCTCAAATTCATTGCTCCAAATATTGTTGATCCAATATTTTCTCCAGACCAATCACGCAATATGGTGGTCGCCGGATTGGCTATCGGTGTCTTGGTGATTCCCATCATGGCCTCAATCAGTGAGGACGCGTTACGGGCTGTTCCCTCTTCATTGCGCGAGGCAAGTTATGGCATCGGCGCTCGCAAAAGCACCACCACGATTCGTATCGTTCTGCCAGCAGCAGTTTCTGGCATTGTTGCAGCGTTCATCATCGCTACATCGCGCGCTATCGGTGAGACGATGGTCGCCGCTATGGCCGGTGGGCGAGATGGCTCGGGTCCGAGAGTTATCAATCCTTTGGAGCCAGGACTCACAATGACTGCGGCGATGACTAATGCCGCAGGTGGCACCGATCAAGTCAATTCCGGTGCACCATTTCAAGTTTTATTCTTTGTCGGACTTTTACTGTTCATGATGACTATGGGACTCAATCTCATTGGTGATCGCTTCGTTCAACGTGTTCGGCAGCAGTACTAGGACATCATGCCCATCGTCACTGATTCCCAACGCTCTGCCACGAGGACGCAAGTACGCCAAGCGATCACTCAACAAAACCGTCATCTCCCTTCAATTGCCTTAAGCGTCACTTTGCTGATTGCGGTGACCTTTACGTTGCTCACACTTTTTTCTTTGCTGGCACGAATCGTCACTCAAGCGATCCCTGCCTTCAGCGAAAGAGGGGCTTCCTTCTTGAGCGGCACCATTGGCTCGGAGCCCGACAAAGTTGGAATTTGGCCTGGTTTGTTTGGCTCATTTGCTATTGGGATTGGTGTCCTTTTAATCGCCGTTCCGCTCGGTATTGGTGCTGCGATTTATCTTGAAGAATATGCCGAACAAAATCGCCTGAACCGTTTCGTTGTGGTGAATATTCGCAACCTCGCAGGGGTGCCGGCAGTGATTTATGGAGTTCTCGGGTTGATTATTTTTGTTGGCTGGCTCAAGCCTGTCACCAACGGTGGCACCGTTGTCGCTGCTGCTCTAACTTTGGCGATTTTGGTTTTACCCGTGGTGATCATCACCAGCATGGAAGCCATTCGCGCAGTGCCCATGGGATTACGGGATGCTGGCTACGGGGTCGGTGCCTCGCGCTGGGAAGTCACGCGCGATCATGTGGTGCCTTATGCAATGCCTGGAATCCTCACTGGCACCGTCTTGGCGTTGGCACGCGCCTTAGGTGAAGCTGCCCCCCTGATCATGATTGGGGCGATTACCGGCCTACTGCCAGAGACATCTCTCTCAGGAAAATTCACAGCAATTCCCATGTTGATTTACAGTTGGTCTGGTCGACCCAACTCAAGCGGGGGAAACATCGGTTGGTCCAATGCCGCGGCTGGCGCAGGGCTGGTTCTCTTGGCTCTGGTTTTGGTGTTTAACATCATCGGCATTTTTTTACGAAACCATTTTGAGGCAAAGCGAGTAGGTACCTGATGAGCACATCCGACAGTCCGCAAGAATCTGGTGCGCTTGGAATCGGTGCAAACGTATCGACGACAGTTGCCCAAGAGCAGCAGCCGAAAAGTGATTCCATGGATCTACCTATTTTTGCAGTGCGCGATCTGAGCGTTAAATATGGCGAATTCCGTGCTGTTCGCGATGTCACACTTGACATTAGCGAGCATGAAATCACTGCTTTCATTGGTCCATCTGGTTGCGGCAAGACCACAGTTCTGCGTTGCCTGAACCGTATGAATGACTTTATTGATTCCGCAAAAGTTGAGGGTCGCGTTGATTATCACGGAGTCGATCTATATCACGAGGATGTGAATCCGAATGAGGTGCGGCGTCGTATCGGTATGGTGTTTCAAAAACCGAATCCATTTCCGAAAAGCATCTTTGACAATGTGGCCTACGGCCCTCGTTTGACGGGTGGCATGTCCAAGGCAGATCTCAATGACCTCGTCGAAAAGTCGCTTCGACGCGCGGCACTGTGGGATGAGGTCAAAGATCGACTCAAGGCATCCGCTCTTGGATTGTCGGGAGGTCAACAGCAACGTTTGTGTATTGCTCGTTGTATTGCCGTTGAACCAGATGTGATCTTGATGGATGAACCATGTTCGGCCCTTGACCCAATTGCCACTGCGCGCATTGAAGATTTGATGCAGGAGATCAAGAAGGATTACACGATCATTATCGTGACTCACAACATGCAACAAGCCGCTCGGGTGAGTGACCGCACTGCTTTCTTTACGACTGAGATGAACACGGAGAGCGATCGGCGTACTGGTGTACTTGTTGAATACGACACCACAAACAAAATGTTCTCGGTACCCTCTGATGAGCGGACAGAGGCTTACGTCACTGGACGCTTCGGCTGAAGAAGGATTTGAGATGACAGAAGCACGTAAAACATTCCACAAAGAATTAGAAGATATTCGTCAAGAGCTGGTTCGTATTTCAGCTGGCGTTGTTGAAAGCATCCCGAAGTGCACGGCGATTTTGCTTGAACAGGACCTCGCAGGTGCTGAGGAAATGATTATGGCTGATGATGAAGTCGATATGCGAACAATTGATTTAGAAGAACGCTGTATCCAGATTCTTGCCCTGCAGGCCCCCGTAGCGGGAGAATTACGGCAGGTCATTTCAGCGTTGAAAATATGTGCAGAAATTGAGCGATCTGCTGATTTAACAGTGAATATCTGCAAGGCGGCGCGTCGCATTCATGGGCACGAGTTTGATCCAAAGTTGCGGGGACTAGTTCTGAAAATGTCCGAGCAGGCGCGACACTTGTTTAGTGAGGCGACCAGCGCCTATCTGTCAATGGATGACGCGCGTGCAGCGGCCATTGATGACATGGATTCATTCTTGGATGATCTGCAACGACAATTCATTCAAGCGATTTTTGAGTCACATGCCGCTGGCAGGATCGATCTCCAAGTTGCCATTCAACTTGCCGTGGTGGCCCGTTTTTATGAGCGCATTGGTGATCATGCTGTGAACATCGGTGAGAAAGTTCGCTTTCAAGTCACCGGATGGCTACCTGAACACTCCGGGGCAGCACGTCACCGAGAAAAAGTCGTTAATGATCCCACGCCCATCTGGGGACTACAAATTCCCCGCCAGGACACAACAACAGATGATTGAGTTTGTCCGTTGTTCACCTCTACTTCACGAAATAGCGACTTCTTGTTTAGACGGATCGGATACTTTTTGTAACCGTAAGTTCACCCAACAAAAGGTTCAATAACACATGAATCGCGTTGCGCACGAAGAGTTGTTAGAGATGCGTGCCGAACTTTTGCGCATCACTGCAAGTGTGGTGGAGAGCATTCCAAGAGCTACGCAGATTTTACTTGAACAAGATCTGGAAGGCGCGGCCTATCAGATCTTGGGAGATGATGAGATTGACGCACGCACGATTGAACTAGAAGAGCGTTGTGTTCACCTGATGTCTCTTCATTCCCCTGTCGCTGGGGAACTGCGTCATGCTGTGGCGATTATGAAGATGTCCGCCGATATTGAACGTTCGGCTGATCTATTAGTCAATATCTGTAAGGTTGCCCGCCGGATTCACGGTTTTGAACTTGACCCCAAATTGCGCGGACTGATCGGGCGGATGGGCTCCCAGGCTCAAATTCTTTTTCGCCAAGCGATCGAGGCGTACGCCGATCTTGATTTACCGATGGCCAAAGCCGTGGACGACATGGATCTATTTTTGGATTACTTGCATAGGCAGTTCATCCAAGGAATATTTGAATCGCACACTGCAGGCAACATTGACTTGCCAATTGCCATTCAAATGGCGATGACTGCACGCTTTTACGAACGTATCGGCGATCACGCTGTGAACATGGCGCACTCAGTGCAGTATTTGATTACTGGTGTTATCCCGTCTGCAGGAGATCATCGTCGTGCGGGACGCACGCAAACTGAGTTTGATACTCCGAGTGGAGTCTGAGGATGGGTTGGGTCCTTGTTTTCGCATTCGGAATAGCGGTGGGTGTTCTCATCAACAAGTTTCTCACGCGGTCAGAGAGCGACCCCAAACTCTTATCCGTTTCTCAAGACGAGAAAGCAGAAGTTGAGTCAAATGATGCTGAAAAGGCATTTGCACTGACATTGCGTGATGCTGTCAATTCATTGACGGTAGGAGTTGTCGTTGCAGGTGCCGATGGCACGGTGATTTTTCGAAATACCTTGGCACTTGGTTTGACGGGAGCGGTGCATTCAGATGTTCTCGTTGATGAAGCTGTCGAAGTTCATTTGTCTGGGGCCTTAGCCGGGCGTACAGGTCGCCAAATCATTGATCTCTTCGGTCCTCCTCGTAAGGTCGTGGCGGTTTTTTCTTCACCTTTGGAAAGTGGCGGCGCCGTGGCAATGATTGAAGACATCACTGAACGGCACTTGGTGGATACGGTACGTACCGATTTCGTCGCCAACATCAGTCATGAGTTAAAAACGCCTGTTGGCGCATTGGCGGTCCTGGCTGAGGCTCTGGCAGACGAGGACGATTTGGATATCGTTCACCGACTGTCGGAAAAAATGGTGGATGAAGCCATTCGTGTCGGGCGAACAATTGATGACTTGCTTGAATTATCGCGCATTGAGTTCGGTGGTGAAGCGGTCAAGGACCCTGTGTCTGTTGAATCAATTTTGCAGGAATCAATTGAACGTGTTCGTTCCCTCGCAGCGAGTCATTCAATCAAAGTGGTGCTGAATGCGCCTGCTGCTGACATGCAAACGATTGGTGATCGGCGTCAACTCGTATCGGCCATCAGCAATTTAGTGGAGAATGCGGTGAAATATTCAGAACCTGATTCATCCATTGAGGTATCTGCGCTTGTTGATTCGGATTGGGTAGAGATGTGCGTACAAGATTTCGGTGTGGGCATTCCATCACGTGATCTCGATCGGATTTTTGAGCGCTTTTATCGGGTTGATCGGGCCCGTTCGCGTGACACCGGTGGAACTGGGCTCGGACTCGCCATCGTGCGCCATGTGGCGAATAATCACGGTGGTGAGGTTTCGGTAACAAGTATCGAAGGAGAAGGTTCAACATTTGTGTTGAAAATTCCAAGATTTACAATAACAAAGGAGAATCCCTGATGGGAATGCAGACAATTTTATTGGTCGAAGACGAGGAGAGTTTCATTGACGCTCTGACGATCGGATTGAAAAAAGAGGGTTTTCGTGTTGAAGTTGCTCGAGATGGAATGGAGGCACTAGCCAAGTTTGACTCGGTGCGTCCGGACCTCGTTCTACTTGACGTGATGTTGCCGAAAATTTCCGGAATTGACGTCTGCCGCCAGTTGCGTAAAAAATCTCAAGTTCCGATCATTATGGTCACGGCCAAAGGAGCGGAAATCGACACTGTTGTCGGTCTTGAAGTTGGGGCTGACGACTACATCACCAAGCCGTATCGAATGCGCGAGTTAGTTGCCCGGATGCGCGCTGTCTTACGTCGTTCTTCAGAAGACAGTAACAACAGCAGCGATTTAGATAGCAGCGCTATGGAAGTCGGAACAATCGCACTGGATCCCGAGCAGCATCGAGTTTTGGTACATGGTCAAGAAGTGACGATGCCACTCAAAGAGTTCGAGTTGCTCCACATCTTGATGGCTAATGCTGGTCGAGTTCTACCCCGTGAGACATTGATTGATCGGGTGTGGGGGACTGATTATGTTGGTGACACCAAGACCCTGGACGTGCACATTAAGCGTTTGCGGAGCAAGGTTGAAGACGACCCAGCAGTACCGACTCGAATTGTGACGATACGTGGGCTTGGTTACAAGTTTGAAAAGGTTCGAACATAGCCTTCACGGTTGAAGGCTTTGGTACTCACCTAAAGTGGTGTCGTGACTGATTTCCCCGAACAACAATTACCTGGTCGGGGTAAGGGCAAAAATTACATACCGCCACGGCATCAAGATCGGTTCACGGTCGCCCCTTTCACCAGGCTCGTGAGAGGCCATGCATTGATGGCTGCAGGCGAGGCGGCAATGGCTGTAGCGCTGGCGGATTCTTTGTTTTTGTCAATCACTCCAGGCGAGGCCCGAAGTCGAGTATTGCTTTTTCTTGGGGTGAGTTTCGCACCATTCTTGGTCTTAGCAAAGTTCATTGGTCCTGTTATCGATCGCATGCCGGGCGGTCGGCGACTTTTGGTAGTGCTGATCGCATTCTTGCGAGCAGTGACGATGATTTTGATGATCTCGCAACTGGACTCATTGTTTTTGTTTCCGTTGGCTTTCTTGGCCATGGTCCTCAATAAGACCTATGCAGTTTCCAAGTCCGCGCTTGTCCCTTCGTTAGTGAAGTCAGGCAAAAACTTGGTGGAAGCAAATGCCAAGTTAGGGGTTGCTGCAGGAATCGTCGGCTTTGCCGCTGCTATTCCAGCGGGAATTTTAAGTCTCATTTCCCCCAAAGTCACACTTGTTTTCGGCGCATTTCTGTTCACTCTTGCGGCCCTCAATGCCTTCAAATTTCCTAAGCAGATTGTGGCGACTGAGAAGCCAGGCGACCTTGAAGTCAACGAATTACATCAGCCAGGCTTGATCATCGCCGTGACGGCTATGGGTTTGGTCCGAGCAAGTGTTGGTTTTGTTTTCTTTCATCTTGCTTTTTGGTTTGCTGATCCGCAACGCGCTATTCCCCTTGAAGAACTTGATAATGGTTTGTGGACGCCAGTGCAGTATCACTTTGGGCCTCAATTTGGCACGATGTGGTTTGGTCTGGCGGTCAGTTCAGCGGCAGTCGATACTTTGCTCGCAAACCTCAGTGCTAAGCGCTTGAAGGCCCTCAAGAGAATTGAATATTTACTGGTCACATCGTTGCTGATCATTGGTGTTGCAGGATTATTTACTGCAATCACCAGAACAACTGTGACCGCGATTTTGTTAATGGCTCTTGTCAATTTCGCCGCTGCAATCGGCCATATGTCCTTTGAATCCATCGTCCAGCGAGATGCGCCAGATGCCAACCGCGGTCGGGCACTCGCCAACTATTACACGCGTTTCCAATTGATGTGGGTGGGTGCAGGGATCATTCCGGTTCTGCTTGAACTCCGCGGAGTAATCGGCTTTGGCATCGTTTCTGGAATCGGATTTTTGGGTTCTGCTGTGTATTGGTGGGGACTGCGACAACTCGCCATAGGTGGCATTGATGCCTCAATGGTGTCGCACTTGCGCAAGCGGTTTAGTCGCTCTCGCTGATTTCCAAACGAGCCAGCCACAGTCCCGGGGCATCAAGTTCGGCTGGTGTCGGCAGGTTTTCTGCCGAGACATAGAGCGGTTGCAAGCCATCATTGCCGACGCGTTCAATCACCCCTTGCACAAATGATTTACCGCGCTCAACTTGCTGGCGATTGATGTGCAGACCGAGAAGTTTTTCCACAAAGACGGTTTCGTCCCCTGATTGCACACGTTGTCTGCGGGCGGCTTCGGCAATCCGCGCTGGATTACCGAGCACCTTTGAGCCAACGGCGTCGGTCATATGATCCGACCAGCCGATGATCAAACCCAAGAGAGCATCAATACGCGGCTGTAAGTTGAGTTGCTCGTTTGAGCGCACGGCACCGAGTAGAAGTTCTGGGTCCCCGAGAATCTTTTGCAGCGAAGCCATCATGTCGGTGGGGTCGCTACTTTCGATGGTGGACAACTTGTCGGTGATTGCGCTTGGGTCGGGGCGAAAGGCAGCAATATACGATTGCACCAAATCAGTCACTGCAGTTCGAATGTGCTCAAGTCCGTACAGTTGATGAATCACTAATTCGCGAATCAAGGTCCACATGCGGACATCTTCAAGGGGAAGATCCCACTGCGATGCGAAGGTATCAACATTCGTGGAAATGATGGCGATTCCCTGACCGACAGGTCGCGGTAGAGGCAAGTCGTATTGACCGAGTGACTTCTTGGCAAGGTGACCAACCATTGAGCCCACAGTCATTCCCATTGTCATCGGGGCGATCATGCCGGTGATGCCAGAAAACATGGCAGCAAAAGGATCCTCTTGTTGATCAGAATCTTGCGCCTCTGCGTTGTTGCTACCAAGGGCCGTGGCGAGGTTGGTGAACAAAGGTCGGTAATCATCAAGCGTTCGTTGAGCCCAGGTCCCAGGAGTCATGATGATGGGATTGACTGCGGCGGCGTCAGAAATATCGCCCAATCCCGTGATCAAAAAAACTTGCATCCCAGCAATGCGCGCCAGATTGGCATAGTCAATGCGCACAAGGGGATCGACATTAGGTTCGGCCTCACCATTCGTCGCCGTCATCATCGCCACTTGCTGAGCGGTCTCCCATTGAATGGGTCCTTTGTGCGAGAACATTTTCATCATGTCCCCGAAAAGTGGCATACCCTCAAACATCTTCCCGAAAATGTTGGCTGGATTATGAGAGGACGAGTTTTCATCATCATCTGGGAATCCGAAATCAAAAGGATCGGGTATGTCTCCGGGCACATGGTGAGCCTAGGTCTAAACCATGGGGTTCTCACAGCAGTATTGTTTGCTCTATGTCACGGAGCGTCGCCCTCACTCCAACTTTGGACGAGAATGATGCGTGTCCGGTACAGGTCACCAAAGTCGTTGTTACGGGTGCCTTGTGGCCACTCGGCCGACGAGTCGTGCAATTACTTAGCACAGACTCCGCCTTTGCAGTGACGCAGATCAGTCACGGTGACGGTGTCATTGAAGACGCCGTAGATGTTCTGGTTCATTTGGCTCCAGGAGACCACGATGCTCTCGCGGCAGGTGGACGCAGTGCCGTTGTCGGAACTCCAGAACTTCTCGAGGGGGCAACTCGATTTGGGGCCACTCATGTCGTGCTGTTGTCATCGGCCATGGTTTATGGCGCATGGCCCAATAATCCAATTCCGCTGACCGAGGACACCGTTTTGCGTCCTGATGCTGGGTTTGCTTTTGCGCGGCAGTTAGCCACAGGCGAGCAATTGGTTGATGATTGGCGCGATGCTCTTGAAGGCCGCGAGGCGTGTGTCTTGCGGCCCGTGCCAGCGATGGCATCGGATGGATCATCAAGTTTGGTTCGCGCCTTGGCAGCGGGCATGGGCGGTCGTTTGGGTGAAGACGATGTGCCAGCGCAGTTTTTGCATCTTGATGATCTAGCCGATGCAGTTGTCTTGGCGGTGAAGAAAAGGCTCAATGGTGTGTACAACGTTGCCCCCGATGGATTCGTCCCGAGTTCGCGGGTGCGTTCCTTGTGGGGCATGGCTCCGCGTTTGCGATTACCTGATCGCCTCAGTGAATCCTTGAGTGATTGGCGTTGGCGATTTCAGCGCGGTCCGATTCCGCCCGGTCTTCGTCCTTATGTTCGTTCAACATGGCTGGTGTCCAACGGACGTTTACGTGCCGAGGGTTGGGCTCCAACGGTGACTAATGAACAGGCTTTCGTGGAGGGGACCAACGCCAAATGGTGGACGATGTTGACGCCAAAGCGCAAGCAAGAGATTTCGCTAGGTGTGATGTCGGTAGCCGTCATCATGATTGTGGTGACGGCATTGCGGTCACTTCGTACATTTCGTCGCCAGCACTCAGAAGTGAGTTGATTTTCACGGAGTGAGTGCAAGTAGCAGACTCACAACAAGTATCGAGCCTGCGAGACACGAAAAGACAACCAGTCCTCGCCCCCGCCGACCAATATCTATGGGCGCATGAGGGCGATCCGCCACAGCCACAAAACCGAGTTCGGATGGGTGGCGCCACTGGCGCTCATGGAGTGGCATCGGCGCCGGAGGGAAGTGCGCAACGGGATATTGGTCGTCAGAGTTATCCGACGGTGACCCGAAGTGATTTTCCATATCCACAAGAGAGGCAGGTTAGTCATGATTTGGCCATCACCGAGCGCGGTCAAGCACTCAGGGCGAGCGTAACCGCTACGCTCAGGATGTGCTTGTTCACCAAAATGCCGATGAGTGGTTCGCAATTACTGCCGAACCTCTATCCATTGGGGATGCTTACGATTGGGCAGTGCGATCGGACTGCGGTGCTGTTGTGGTGTTCTCGGGCACCGTGAGAGATCACGCCGTGGAAGGAAATGACATTCGTACAGGCGTGCAGTTTCTTGATTATGAGGCCTATGAGGAAGAAGTGATTCCCCGCTTCAAGGCAATCGCCGTTGAGGCTCGACAACGCTGGTCTACTTTGGGTCGAGTTGCTCTGTTGCATCGCGTGGGACGCATTGAACTGAATGAGAGTTCTGTGGTCGCCGTTGTTTCGGCACCTCATCGTCCAGAAGCTTTTGCCGCCGCTCGGTTTATGATCGATGCTCTTAAATCAACTGCTCCAATTTGGAAGCATGAAACATGGGACGGCGGAAGCGACTGGGGTACTCGTGCCTCATCTTTGACTGATGTATCTGTGGTTCCCACTGTTGAAGGGTCAGGCATCTGATGCGCGTTGTCCTGATCATTGTGATCTTGATTTGTCTTGTGATCTTTGGATTTTTGGCAACAAGTCGTCGTACTCCAATCAGTGACGACAATGTGGATGACTTTAATAAGCATCTTGACGCCTTATCGCCCGAGACACGAAAATTTAAAACGGAACCAACGAAAAAAATAGAACTTGAGGATTCATCCGATGGCACGTGACTTAGCGATCGATCTCGGCACCGCCAACACCTTGGTCTATATGAAAGGCAAAGGCATCGTTCTTAACGAACCTTCGGTGATCGCCATGAATCGCCAAACTGGTGAGGTTTTAGCTACGGGTCATGAAGCGTGGCAAATGATTGGCCGAACCCCTGGCTACATTGTGGCCGTGCGCCCGCTACGTGGTGGCGCTATTACCGACTTTGATGTCACCGAGCGCATGATTCGGCTTTTATTGCAGCGTGTCGGAGTCAGTCGTTTTACTCGTCCAAAGGTTGTTATCTGCGTGCCATCAGCAATTACCGAAGTTGAACGGCGCGCCGTGACTGACGCGGCTCGTCGAGCGGGAGCAGCGGACGCACAATTGATTTAGCAACCCATGGCCGCGGCTATTGGCGCCCAATTGCCCATCGACGAACC
>ENA-UOYL01000721-UOYL01000721.1-marine-metagenome-genome-assembly--contig:-NODE-721-length-11626-cov-3.913066_pt1 | contig 11626 bp, 12 predicted proteins | sample MGYA00238173_ERZ767189 | MGnify/ENA primary metagenome ERZ767189 (study PRJEB28943, sample SAMN06267163) | marine metagenome | isolation source: Columbia River Estuary | place: USA:Columbia River Estuary... | reverse complement strand
TGCAGGAGTCGAAAGCAAGGAAGACGGCTGTGTAATTTATTTTGTTGACAATCCTATGTTTCGTGGATTTTGGGAAAATGGGAAGTTATTAATGTTGAATGCTATTTACTTTGTGAATCAGCAATAATCAACGAAAGAATGGGATTTATTACTAGTATAATTGAGGAAAAAAAGTAACTTTGCGTCGTAAAAATTTAACAATTAAAACACCCTTCATTAATCTAAATAGCATGAAAAAAATATTGTTTTCTATTCCTATCCTAATTATTTTAGTTGTGATTAACGCGTGCAATCAAGGTAAAAAAGAAGGCAGTCATTCCAATTTAACAAATGCAAAAGATACCCTCTCGTATATTTTAGGGGCAATAAATGCAAAAACAATAGTGGGAAGTGGCGCTGAAGCTTTTGATAACCTTGATAAAAAACAAATTATTTCTGGCTTTAATGCTAATTTAAGTAACTATTCCGCTGATGATTGTTTGATAACCTTAAAAAATTTATTTGGAGAAAATTATCAAGACTTCAATAAAAAATATGTTAAAGAAGGATCCCTTTGTATGGGGAAAATGACTGGCTATGCCTTTTATTACGACATTTTTAAACTCGGAGGCGTCGATCTAATAAACCTTAAGATGGTAAAGGCAGGATTTGCAGATGGATTGTATAAAAAAGACTCTTTTTTGAGAGAGGATCAAATGCGAACAATAATGCAAAACTTCATGATAACCCTGAATGTTAGAAATGGTGATAAAATGTTAGCTAAAGCAAAATTAATTAAGGGTGTACAAATCTTTGATAATGGTGTAGTGATAGAAACCATAAAAGAAGGAAAAGGGCCATTTCCCGGTCTAACTGATGATGTAAAAGTGCATTATATTTTGACCTCTGCCATTGGTGATACAATTCAAAATTCCTACAAAATGCCGAACGAAGAAAATAAAATTGAACCAGTCCCATTAAGTTTAAATGGTGGGGTAATTCCGGGTTGGACCTTTGCCATTCCCAAAATGAAAGTTGGCGGAACCTATCGCTTGTATTTGCCATGGGACCTATCCTATGGTGAACAACAAGGTAGAGAATCTCTCTGTTTTGTGGTGGAATTAATTGCCAGAGGAAAATCAGGTAGCTTTACAACGGTTAACGAAAATAAATCAGAAGAAAAAAATAACTAAAAATTATGAGGGGAATAATAGCTTTTGGAATACTTTGCTTTTCGTTGGTGCTGAATAGTTGCTCTGAAAAAATTGACCTAATTGGTGATTTCAAGGAAACAGCCGTTATTTATGGCTTATTAAATCAAGCTGATACACTTCATTATGTAAAAATAACACGTGCTTTTATTGGCCCAGGAGATGCTACCCAAATTGCACAAATAGATGACTCTAGTTATTTTGACCAAATAGATGCTACCATTAGCGAAGAATTAAATAACGTCGTTATCCGCACATGGCAATTGAAAGATACCTTAATTCAAGATAAAAATACCAATGGCGTATTTTATGGCCCAATTCAAAAGGTTTATTATTTTAAAACCCTTGCAACTGGCCAAAATGAAGTGCAAATGATTTCTTCTAATCCAAGTTTTAGCTCACTAAATCGAAACGCAATTTATAAATTAAAGGTGATCGTAAACAATGGAGAATTTGAAGTAAATGGCGAAACAGAACTAGCACGAGGCCTTTCTACAAATGCGGGCTCTCAAAACTTCATCTTTAAGTTTGCCGACAATCCCGGGGAATATATATCATCATCTGTTCTAGCCTCTACTGGTGTTAGTGACGGTAATTCTTTTGTCGTGAATACCAAATTAGATGTTGAGTACAATGAATACATCGGAAATAATAAAACCTTGAAATCATTTAGTTGGGTATTAGGGGAAGCCGATGTGAAGCCTAATACAAGTAAAACGTTTGTCGCTCTTGGACAAACATTCTATAACTTAATCAAATCAAATGTAGTAGCTGATCCCCAAATTACACGGCGAACGTTTAATGGAATACGAATAACATTAACCAGTGGCGCAGAAGATTTATACAATTACATGGTTGTAAACAAGCCAAGCAGTAGCCTTGCACAAACAAAACCTACCTACACAAACTTGACAGTAACTAATGGAAAAAGAGTCATTGGTATTTTTTCATCAAGGCAAACATATACAGTATTTAAACCATTCATTTTTGGTCCAGGACAAGGTAATATTCGTGCTATTGATAAAAAAAGCACCAAAGAATTATGTAGTGGCCCTATCACAGGATTACTCTTATTCTGCTCGGACCACCCGGGAGATAATGTAGTAAATCAAGAAGAATCCTATTCTTGCCCGTAATTCAATAGGGAAGAAACAAGAATTATAGGTAATTTTATTGTAATGACTGATCGAACAACTTTTTTTGTAGATATAGTGCTGCCTGTGCCTATTGCGCAAGCATTTACTTACCGAGTTCCTGTTGATTTTAATAATCAAATGCAATTTGGTATTCGGGTAATTGTTCCTTTCGGAAAAAATAAACGATTAACAGGTATTGTTACAGCAATTCACCAAAATGCACCCCTTAATTATCAAGCAAAATACATTGAAATTATCTTAGATGAAGCTCCTATCATCACACAAAAACAATATGATTTATGGTGTTGGATTTCAAAATACTATCTAGCACCCATTGGAGATGTTATGAATGCAGCACTCCCTTCTAATTTTAAATTAGCGAGCGAAACCAAAGTGGTTATTCACCCAGATTATGACCCAGCACTTGACGAAATTTCAGAAAAAGAACGATTAATAGTCGCTATTGTAGAAGAGCGAAAATCTATTGATTTAAAGGAATTAGCAGATATAACTGAGCTAAAATACATTCAGCCCATTATTAAAACATTAATTGAAAAACGAATTATTGCTACCCAAGAAGAAATTAACCAACGCTACACTCCCAAAACAATTACTTGTCTGCAACTCAATGAAACGTATTTAGAGGATGAAGAACTCAATCTTTTGGTGAATCAATTGGCAGCTAAACCTGGAACAGAAAAACAAGTAGAAGCGATATTAATTGCCATTAAATTAGCTATGGAAATCGGAGGATTGTCACAAGCTATTCCAAAAAACCAGTTGCTAAAAATGAATGCTAGCGGCTCGGCATTAACAACATTGGAAAAAAAAGGTGTTTTCCGTAGCGTGAAACTGCAGATAGATCGTCTAGTTTCAAATGAGAAAGACCAAGTAGCCTTTAAGCCCTTAACACCTGTTCAGGCAATTGCGCTAAAAGAAATTGAAGATGGATTTAAGGAAAAACCAATTGCCTTATTGCATGGAATTACAGGTTCAGGGAAAACAGAACTATATGTACAGCTCATACAATCTTATCTCGATATGGGGAAACAAGTCCTCTATTTGTTGCCTGAAATTGCCCTGACAACTCAATTAATTCAACGCCTGTCTATTTATTTTGGGACACAAATTGGAGTATACCACTCTAAATTTAACCAAAATGAGCGCGTCGAAATTTGGAATAAAGTATTGTCCAACGATAACAAGGAATTTAGATTAGTAATTGGCGCTAGATCTGCTGTCTTTTTACCATATCAAAATTTAGGACTAATTATCGTTGATGAAGAGCATGAAACATCCTTCAAACAATATGATCCATCACCAAGGTATAATGCAAGAGATACTGCTATTATTCTGGCAAATAGCCACAAAGCAGTTACATTACTCGGTTCAGCCACACCAAGTTTCGAATCGTACTTTAATGCGAAACAAGGGAAATATAGCCTCATAGAATTAAACGAACGCTACAAAGGTGTTCAGCTACCAGAGGTTATTTGTGCCGATTTGAAGAGTGAACGCAAACTAAAAACAATGCAAACCTATTTTTCCTCTTTATTACTCGAGGAAATAGAAAATACACTTAAACGGAATGAGCAAATAATTCTCTTTCAAAATCGACGAGGGTATACGCCAAGATGGTCTTGCGAAATTTGTAGCTGGACACCGAAATGTATCCATTGCGATGTATCGTTAACGTACCACAAATTCGGGAACACCCTAAAATGTCACTATTGTAGCTATATAACTGCTCCAATGGGATCGTGCCATGCCTGCGGAAGTAATCGCTTGAAAATGGTTGGATTCGGAACCGAAAAAATTGAAGATGATTTAGAACTGCACTTTCCTAATGCCGTTATTAAAAGAATGGACCTAGATACCACCCGTTCAAAAAATGCTTATGCTGAAATAATTAGCGATTTTGAAAACCGCAAAATCGACGTGTTAATCGGAACACAAATGCTTTCCAAAGGCCTCGATTTTGATAATGTAACTTTGGTCGGAATTATGGATGCAGATATGCTATTAAATCGACCTGACTTCAGAGCATTTGAAAGATCCTTTCAATTGATGACACAGGTCGCAGGAAGAGCAGGACGCAAAGAAAAGCGAGGAAAAGTAATCATTCAAACCGGACAAATTGACCATTGGGTAATACAAAAAGTAATCAACCATGATTTTATTGGCTTCTATAAAGATGAAATCATCGAAAGAGAAAATTTCTACTATCCACCTTATTACAAAATGATTGTAATTACAGTTAAGCATGCATCAGAGCAAGTGCTTAATGTATCAGCCAATGAACTTGCAAGCAACCTGAGAAACGTATTTAAAGAGCGCGTTTTAGGACCTGAATTTCCAATTATTAAGAAAATTCAAAATTTATTTTTAAAGGAAATCAAAATAAAGTACGAAAAAAGTCTATCGGATATAAAAATAAAAGAGCGCCTACAGGCGCTCTTAACTGAATTTTATTCAAAACCACAAAACAAAAGTGTTAGAGTGGTCATTGATGTTGATCCTATTTAACCCAAATATTCCTGAAGCATCTTGTTCTTGGAAGTATGTTTTAATCGGCGAATAGCCTTTTCCTTAATCTGTCGTACTCGTTCTCTAGTTAATTCAAAACGGTCTCCAATTTCTTCAAGAGACAATGGCGCTTTTCCTTCAAGGCCATAGAACATTGAAATAACTTCGCTTTCGCGAGCAGTTAAGGTTGTTAATGAACGACGTATATCACTTCGTAATGACTCTAATACCAAATTACTCTCTGGACTAGGTAAAGAATCGCCTACAAGTACATCATACATATTTGAAGATGATTCATCACTTTCGATTAAAGGAGCATCCATGGAAATATGCCGACCATTTTGTGCCAACGATTGTTTTATTTCCTCTGTACTACAACTCAAAAATTCCGCAAGCTCCTCAGCTGAAGGGGGACGCTCAAATTTTTGCTCTAATTCTGAAAATGCACGATTAATTTTATTGATGTTCCCTATTTTATTCAAAGGCAAGCGAACAATTCTTGCTTGCTCTGCTAAAGCTTGTAGAATAGATTGACGAATCCACCAAACAGCATATGATATAAACTTAAATCCTCGCGTTTCATCAAAACGCTCAGCGGCCTTAATTAAGCCCAAATTCCCTTCATTAATTAAATCTGGCAAAGCTAAACCTTGATTTTGATATTGCTTGGAAACAGAAACAACAAACCTTAAATTTGCCTTGGTCAAACGCTCCAAAGCCAATCGATCCCCTGCTCTAATTTTTCTGGCTAGTTCCACTTCCTCATCTGCTGAAATTAAGTCTACCCGACCTATTTCTTGTAAGTATTTGTCGAGAGAAGCTGTTTCCCTATTCGTAACCTGTTTCGCGATTTTTAGTTGCCTCATAATTTTAATGTTTGTTTTAAGTGAGTACCTTAACGAAAGAAATTCAATAAGGTTAGGCTATTAATGAAAAAAGTATAAAAAGATTACACATAAATGAAGATTAGTGCAATTATTTAGATAATTATAAGGGTGTGAATGAATATTTAATTAATATCCAAGTTTAGCACGTACTCTACTCAGTACTTTTTTTGCCGTTTCGCGGGCTTTTTTAGCCCCTTGCGCCAATATAATATTCAACTCGTCTTCATGAGTGATGTAATAATTATATCGTTCCCTCTCAACCTTAAAACGAGTTAAGAGCAGTTCTAACAAAGCCTGTTTTGCATGGCCATAACCATAAGCGCCATCCAAATACTTCTTGCGCATAATAGATGATTCCTCCTTTGTCGCTACCAACGAATATAAAGCAAAGATGGCACATGTAGTTGGGTCTTTTGGATCTTCGAGTGGCGTACTGTCGGAAGCAATAGACATTACTTGTTTTTTTAGGTCCTTTTCTGAAGCGAAAATATCAATAAAATTATTCCGAGACTTGCTCATTTTTTGACCATCAGTACCGGGAATCAACATGGTATCCTCATTAATTTTATCAGAGGGAACCACAAAGGTTTCACCCATCTTAGCATTAAACTTGACTGCTACATCTCGCGTCATCTCAAGATGCTGCAATTGATCCTTTCCGACAGGTACAATATTAGCGTCATACAATAAAATATCAGCCGCCATTAACATTGGGTATGTAAACAATGCACCGTTGACATCCTCCAATCGATCTGATTTGTCCTTGAAACTGTGTGCTAAGGTTAAACGTTGATATGGATAGAATGCTAATAGATACCACATTAATTCAGTTACTTCTGGTATATCACTTTGTCGATAAAAAGTCACCTTATCAGGATCGAGACCACACGCTAACCATGTAGCAGCAGTGGACAGGGTGTTTTGCTGCAAAATTGCAGCATCTTTAATTTGTGTTAAAGAATGAAGATTAGCAATAAAAAAATAAGCGTCATTTTTGGGTTCATTAGCTAGCGCAATTGCAGGGAATATTGCACCCAAAATATTCCCTAAATGTGGGGTGCCTGTACTTTGTATTCCTGTTAATATTCGCGACATGCTTGGCTATTTAAAACAAAAATAATTAAAAGCAATTTAATGAAGCCCTTTATTTTATCTTGTTATTTCACTAACTTCGAAAAATGAAATACTTTAAGGGCATATTCGCGAACCTTTGGAAAATATATATTGCCTTAATATTTATTTTCTTCGCTATTCTTTTGTACCCTTTTCTTTTCGTGCTTTTATTGAATACCAAATGGAAAAAAATAAGTTTCAATTTTTTTATTTTTTGGAGTTATTGTATGCGAATTTGCTGTTTTTATCCCGTTAAAAAAATCTATCACGCTCCCTTACCTAATGGCCCTTATGTAATTGTGTCAAATCACGTTTCCTATTTGGATATATTTTTAATGTATTCTTTACTGCCCAAAGCGCCATTTGTTTTCTTGGGTAAAAGTGAAATACTTTCTTACCCCATTTTACGCACATATTTTAAAAATCTAAATATTCCGGTCTACAGAAAAGATAAATCAAAAGCTGGTAAAGCATATATAGCAGCATTGAAATCGGTAGGAGCTGGATGGTCATTGGTCATTTTTCCTGAAGGGACCATTCCAGACGATGATGCACCTAAAATGATGGCTTTCAAACATGGCGCATTTAAATTAGCGAAGGCCTTGAAAGTGCCTATTTTACCACTAACATTTGAAAATAATCACAAATTATTCTCTGACCCCACTAATATTTGGGGACCAGCAAGACCAGGTTTATCGGTCGTTCACTTTCACAAAGCCATAACACTTGATGAAATAAACAAAATGGAAGTAAACGAATTAAGTGACCATTGTTTCGAAATTATTTCCAAACCATTAGTTAAAAAATACCCAAATCTTTATTAATTTCGAAGCATGGAAATCAACGATGAACTTATTGATCATTTATCTTATTTAGCAAAACTTAAATTTGAAGGACCTGAAAAAATTGCTATAAAAGCTGATTTAATCAAAATAACAGGATTTATGCAAAAACTTAGTGAGCTAAATACTGATGACGTTGAACCCTTAATTTTTATGACTGAAGAAGCAGGAAGGTTACGGGAAGATGAAACAGCAGTGACGATTACTCAAACTGAAGCACTTCACAACGCGCCAAAAAAGGATAGCGATTATTTCAGGATTCCAAAAGTATTAGACAAGTAAATCACCTCACATAATCCTGTTTTTGAACAAGCATATATTGTTCGTTCTCCAATTTGATATACCCATAATCATAGCAAAAATAATAATTGTAGCCCTTTTGGGTTTTATACAAGTTCGTGAAGTAATGAAAATTAAATCCTTCCTCTGCTAAACTAATTGCATCAAATGTCTTTTTTCCGCTTGGATTTAACTGGGATAAAATTCGGCGGTTCTTGCGTAGAATTCGATTAATTCGCCTAACAGTAGCGTTGCTATCCTCATTCAAGCGATTATTATATGAATTACGACAATAATCACCACAAAATTTTTGATCTTTTCTTCCTGAAAGCTTTGTACTGCATTCCAAACAAACTCGAACATCCATAATCGCTAGGTTTAGTAAAATCCAAAACGAAGAAAAGGAATGAAAATTCTAGATTGAAAAAAAATAAAAAAAAGAAAATGAGAAAATACTTATTTCACGATGATTTTCATACCATCTTCAACAATTATAGTATTTGGGAAAATCGCTAAAGCTTCCGATAAATGAACCTCACATGTAGGATATCGCGATGAAAAATGGCCAATATAAAGTTTTTTAACCCCAAGCTTCAAAGCAGCGCTTGCCGCTTGTTCGGCGGTTGAATGATACGTTTGTTTTGCCCGAGCCTTATGCTCATTAGTAAAAGTGGCTTCGTGGTAGAGAACAGTCGCATCTGATACGTGCAAAGAAAGTTCCTTAAAGGGTGCTGTATCAGAACAATACGCATATTTTAATGGCGGAAGCGAGGGAAGTGTAAAATCAAGATAATTAATGGTGGTGCCATCTATTAAATGAACATCTTTTGCTTGCTTTAGCAAGCGATAATGTTCCTGTTTTATACCTGCTTTTTTTATCGCTGCTATATCTAATTTTAAGACCGACGATTTTTCTTCAATTAAAAATCCAAAGGTTTGAATACGATGCTTCAAAGGAAAAGCAAATACTTTTATATGAGTATCCTCCAAAATAAGTTCTTTTTCACTTGAAAGTAAGGGTATGAATTTTAAATTGAAAGACATCTTAGACATACCAGCTTCAAACTGAGCTGTCAAAATTGCTTCTAATGGAGCAGGCCCATAAATAACAATTCCTTGATTTCTTCCTAAAAGATTCATGGTACTTAATAAGCCAATTAATCCAAAATAATGGTCTCCATGTAGATGAGAAATAAAAATATGACTGATTTTTTGAAAATGAACACCATATTTTCGCATTTGCGTTTGAGTACCCTCACCACAATCTATTAATAAATGACGATTATTGCAAACAATATATTGAGAACTTGGCGCCCTATGAGAAGTGGGTAATGCAGCACCACTTCCTAGCACAACAACTTGAAACGGACTACTCAAGGCTAGATAATGCTTCTTCTTTTGTAGAACAAATAATTAACACTCTATCCAACTGAGCTATTTCAATCATTTTTAATACCGACGCTTGTAATCCAAATAAAACAAAAGCACCACTTGTATCTTTGCAAAGTCGATTCGCAACCAAAATTGCGCTCAAACCTGATGAATCGCAATATTTTGTTTTTTCAAGGTTAAAAACAATTTTATTGCTTCCAGTCTTGTTGATATAGGTAAAAACCGTTTTAAGTTCTGGCGCATGGGTTGAATCAAGTTTTTCAACGTGAGAAATAACCAAAACAGATTTGCCAATGTATTCAGTTGAGAAATTCATACTAAATTGTTTTGCTCAAATGTAGAAAAAATCAGCGTTCAATTTTCGATGCGAGCAAATAAATTATTGCCATTCGTATGGCGACACCATTTTCAACCTGATTTAGTATGATACTTTGATCTGAATCTGCTACTTCGCTTGTGATTTCAACCCCTCTATTTATTGGTCCAGGGTGCATAACAATGATTCGTTTATCCAAAGAATCAAGTAATTGCTTGTTTAATCCAAACAACATTGAATATTCCCTCAGAGAAGGAAAGAAATTAATTTCTTGACGTTCCAACTGTATACGGAGCATGTTGGCCACATCGCACCATGCTAGTGCCTCTTTAAGATTATGGGAAACGCTAACCCCTAAATCAGCAATATGTTTGGGGATTAAGGTAGTCGGACCGCAAACCATTACCTCAGCTCCTAATTTTTTCAAGCAATAAATATTCGAAAGTGCGACACGGGAATGAAGAATATCGCCAACTATTACAACTTTTTTACCGGAAACATCTCCCAATTCTTCTCGAATTGAATAGGCATCTAAAAGCGCTTGTGTTGGGTGCTCGTGAGTTCCATCGCCAGCATTAATGACTTTCGCTGAAATTCGTTGTGATAAAAAATGGGCAGCACCTGGATTTGGATGACGCATTACCACCATATCCACTTTCATCGATAATATGTTATTAACCGTATCGATTAGGGTTTCCCCTTTTTTTACCGAACTACTCGACGCACTAAAATTGACAATATCAGCAGAAAGTCGCTTCTCAGCCAACTCAAAAGACAAGCGTGTCCGAGTAGAATTTTCGAAGAATAAATTGGCAATGGTAATATCTCGAAGGGAAGGAACTTTCTTTATCGGCCGATTGATAACATCTTTGAAGCTATCTGCCATCTTAAAGATCAACTGAATATCTTCATTCGTTAAATCACGAATACCCGTTAAATGATCAACACTTAAATTATTCATTTCCTTCTTTTGTAAATAATAATACCTGATCTATTCCTTCTGTTTCTAACCAATCAACGGATACCCGCTCCATTTTTAATGTATCCACTGACTTTCCGTGGTAATCTGCTTGAATGGGGAGGTCTCGGCTAAACCGACGATCAATAAGAATAAGAAGCTCCACCTTTGCTGGTCGACCAAAGGTTAATAATGCATCCAAACCTGCTCTTATTGTTCTTCCGGTATATAAGACATCGTCCACTAATACCACTTTTTTATTTTCAATACTAAAATCTAGGTTTGTAACGCTAGGAAGCAATTGCTTTTCCGTTCTACGAAAATCATCACGAAAGAAAGTAATGTCTAGATTTCCACATTGAATAGAATGACCTAAAATAGATTCTAATTCGTTTTTAAGTCGCGCCACAACTTGAACGCCACGAGGCTGAAGACCAATAATTACGGAGTTTTTGAAATCGTCATGGGACTCTATTAATTCATGACAAAGGCGTTTGATGGTTAACTCGATTTGTTTTGCATTTAAAATAACCTGCTTTTCCATCGCTGCAAAGATAAGGTTAATAATAACAATGTCAAAAATTACTTTTGATAATGAACCTTATGGTTTATATTCCATTGCTGAGATTGAACTTTATGAACAAGACTTATGCTTAAATTAGATAAATTGGAGAAGTTTGAAATAGATTCAATAACGCTTTATTAAAGATCTCAGGTACTTTCAACTACGATAGTATTTTGAAATTAAATCGCTTATTCGGACGTTATTGGTTCAATAATAAACAAACTGCGTAAGCTTTTATCGCTTTTCCTTCGCCAAAAGAATCAACTTGTTCATGCGTCGTTGCTTTAATTGAAACAGCGTCAACATCAATTTTCAAAATGGAGGCAATTACCACCTGCATCTCTGTTATAAATGGATTTAATTTAGGATTTTCAAGCACAACAGTGGAATCAATATTGATAACACGGTAGTTTTTCTTTTCA
>ENA-UOYL01000720-UOYL01000720.1-marine-metagenome-genome-assembly--contig:-NODE-720-length-11627-cov-2.580952_pt1 | contig 11627 bp, 10 predicted proteins | sample MGYA00238173_ERZ767189 | MGnify/ENA primary metagenome ERZ767189 (study PRJEB28943, sample SAMN06267163) | marine metagenome | isolation source: Columbia River Estuary | place: USA:Columbia River Estuary... | reverse complement strand
CTATGGGCATAACCAATTGCCTGCTTAAGGGAAGAAAATCCACGATCAATCAAAAATTGCTTGAGTTCGGTTTGAATTTTCATTATTGCAGTTGGATTGCCAAAACTTGCTGTGCCAATTGAAACTCCACTTGCTCCAGCCAAGATCATCTCTAAGGCATCCTTACCCGAGGCGATGCCGCCCATTCCTAGGATGGGAACTTGTGGGAGTGCCGCGTGTACTTGATACACGGCGCGAACAGCAATAGGACGAATTGCAGGTCCCGATAATCCTCCGGTCTTGCCACCCAAATGGGGACGCATAGTGTCAACATTAATTACCATGCCAAGAACGGTATTGATTAATGCCAAACCATCTGCACCTGCATCAACAACACCCCGTGCTATGGACACTAAATCTGTTACATCAGGAGAAAGCTTTGCAATTATTGGAAGTTCTCCCCCGATTGTTCGCCTCACGCCGTCGATAACACGTCGGGAGGCTTCAGGGTCGCACGCAAAAACTAAGCCACGATTTTCAACATTTGGGCAGGAAATATTGACTTCGATTGCACTGATGCCTGATACGGAGCGCAATTTTCGCGCCAGAGTTGAATACTCTTCTACAGTTTCACCAGCGATTGAAACAATGATTCGTGCTGTTTGCTCGAGTAAGTAAGGAATATCTTTTGCTATGAAGGCATCTATCCCCGGGCCCTGCAAACCTATTGAATTGAGCATCCCACTTGGAGTCTCAGCCATACGTGGGGTTGCTCGTCCAGTCCGAACCTTCGACATGACCGACTTGGTAACTACTCCGCCCATCTCACGCAAAGGAAAAAATTGCGCCAACTCCCGACCAGAACTAGCACATCCACTAGCTGTAAATGTTGGAGCCGGAAACCAAGTATTTCCGATTGTCGTTGAAAAATCTAAACTGGTCACAATTGCTTACCAACCAAACTCCACTGCACTTTAGATCCATCCATTACGGGACCATCAATACATGAACGCAGCATCGAGACAGTTCCATCTTCATTTTCAACTGGAAGAACACAGGTCATACACACTCCGATACCACAAGCCATCGCCTCTTCAACCGCGCATTGATGCACAACAGAGAGCGAATCGGTGATTTTGGTTATCGCGGACAACATCGCCATCGGTCCGCAAGAATAGACAACGGCGATATCTAAATCTTTAATTATTTCGGCGATCGGGTCGGTAACCCGTCCAGCCTGACCCATGGAACCATCTTCAGTGTAAATCCGCATTGAATTGACAGCCCGCTTGCCCTCCATCGGTGCATAGATCTTTGAAGCAGTACTTGCACCGAGCAACATATCGACTCTGCAACCACGGGCATTTAGGACTTCGGCTAATCCAAACAATGGAGCTGACCCATACCCGCCACCGACTAGTAAAACTGAAACTGGTTCTGTAGGAATTCCAAAAGCTGTCCCAAGAGGGGCAACAATATCTAGAACTACGCCTTCACCTTGTGCGCATAGCCACTTACTGCCTTGACCATGTGGAGCAGCGATAATCTCCATAGTTCCACCAAATGTGGAGTTAACAGATACGCGCGAGATTGCAAAGGCGCGACGCAAAATCATGCTTGAAGAATCTCCGCCAACATTAATTGCTACGAAGTTTCCAGGTTTACACAGGTTAGCAAGATCACCGATGTTAATAATTATCTGGTGGTATTGGCCAACCTTTTTGTTGCTGACGATAGGGGCAAGTAGTTGCGCCGCACTTTTGTTTATCTGGGACATTTATGCCAACCACTCTTGCAATGACTTGATACTGAGCGGGCTGCTTTGCTGAAATGTAATCGCATCTACGGCTGCACTGAATCCAGCAGTTGTAGTGATGCAAGGGATGGAACGTTGTACAGCAGCGGTTCTAATGGCCCAACCATCCGCACGTGTTCCACGGCCAACAGGAGTATTGATCACCAAATCAATTTCGCCAGCATTAATAATGTCAACGATAGTTTTCTCACCCATTGCGCCAGTTCCCTCAGAGTTTTTGCGGACTGGAGTGCACTCTATACCGTGCTTTTGTAAGAAGAGCGCTGTTCCGTCAGTTGCGAGAATACGGAAACCTAGATCAGAAAATCCCTTAGCAGGTTCGATACCTGTGGCTTTGTCCTTGTCGGCCAAAGAAATAAATACCGTGCCCGAAATTGGCAAGGGTCCGAATGCGGCTATCTGACTTTTAGCGTAACTCTCACCAAATGTTGGAGAGATTCCCATTACTTCACCCGTAGAGCGCATCTCAGGTCCTAGAACTGCGTCAACACCTCGTCCATCGGTTCGACGGAAACGGTTCCATGGAAGAACCGCCTCTTTTACCGAAATTCCCTTAGCAATTCCATCTCCGCTAGATGGGAGCAAACCCTCTGCACGTAGCTCTGCAATCGTTGCACCTAATGAAATTCTTGCAGCAGCTTTAGCTAACGGCACACCGGTTGCCTTACTCACAAACGGAACAGTTCTAGAAGCGCGTGGATTAGCTTCTAAAACATAGAGTGAATTGTCGGCTATCGCGAATTGAATATTAATGAGCCCGCGAACATCAACGCCACGAGCGATTTTCTCTGTTGCAATCCGAATTTCAATTCGTTGCTCATCCGTTACGGTCATAGATGGAAGCACGCAGGCACTATCACCACTGTGAATTCCAGCCTCTTCAATGTGTTCCATCACTCCCCCAAGGAAGAGTTCATGACCATCAAAAAGGGCATCAACATCAATTTCTATTGCATTATCAAGAAATCTATCGACTAATACAGGATGATCGGGAGTTATATCAGTTGCTCGAGTGATGAATCCCCCAAGCGCAGCATCGTCATAAACAATTTCCATGCCACGGCCACCCAGGACAAAGGATGGACGAACCAATACTGGATATCCGATTTCATGAGCGATTGTCGTTGCCTCTAATTGAGATGACGCCATTCCAAACTGAGGCGCTGTTAGACCTTGCTCTGCCAAGATATTTCCAAATGCACCGCGCTCTTCTGCCAAATTAATTGCTTCTGGTGAAGTTCCAAGAATTGTTACCCCATTGGCTTTTAAACCAGCTGCTAAACCGAGCGGAGTTTGTCCGCCCAGTTGAGTGATTACACCAAGGACAGGACCAGCCTGAGTCTCTGCATGAACAACTTCAAGTACATCTTCTAGAGTGAGCGGTTCAAAATAGAGTCGATTACTGGTGTCATAATCTGTAGAAACTGTCTCCGGATTGCAATTGATCATAATTGTTTCGAAACCAGCTTCACGCAAAGTAAATGATGCGTGAACACAGGAGTAATCAAATTCGATTCCTTGACCAATTCGGTTTGGTCCACTGCCCAGAATAATCACCGCAGGTGTCGTTCGTGGACGAACTTCTGTCTCTTCTTCATAACTTGAGTAGTGATATGGCGTAAAAGCTTCGAACTCTGCAGCACATGTATCAACAGTCTTATAGACAGGTCTAATACCTAGATGGTGACGTGCCTTTCGTACCTCTTCCTCGGTGACCCCGCGTAATAGCGCAATCTGAGCATCTGAGAAGCCTTGCATTTTGGCAGTACGCAGTAAATCCTTTGAAAGTTCGCCAGGTTGAGCAATGACAGCTGCTTGTTCATTAATAATTTCAATCTGACGAAGATACCAACGATCAATCTTGGTTGCTTCATAAACCTGCTCAATACTTGCACCAGCCCACATAGCTTTCTGAACCTGTTGCAGTCTGTATTCAGTAGGAATCTTCATAGACTGCAAAAGAGATGACAGTTCTGTCTCAGATATTGCAGGCCAAGAAAAAATTGCTTCTTTACGTTCTAGGGATCTAAGAGCCTTCATGAGTGCTTCTGAAAAAGAGCGACCTATAGCCATTGCTTCACCGACGCTCTTCATAGTTGTCGTAAGACGAGGATCGGCATCAGCGAACTTCTCAAAGGCAAAACGCGGAACCTTGACAACTACATAATCAAGAGTCGGCTCAAATGAAGCTGGCGTGACTTTGGTAATGTCATTTTGAATTTCATCTAACGTGTATCCAATTGCCAACTTAGTCGCGATCTTGGCTATTGGAAATCCAGTTGCCTTTGATGCAAGTGCACTCGACCGCGCAACACGTGGATTCATTTCAATAACAATGATTCGCCCATTATCCGGATTAACAGCAAATTGGATGTTGCAGCCCCCAGTATCAACGCCCACCTCTCGGATGATGTCCATCGAGAGATCACGTAACTTTTGGTACTCAACATCTGTCAGTGTCATTGCCGGGGCTACAGTTATCGAATCTCCTGTATGGACACCCATGGGATCTAGGTTCTCAATAGAACACACTATTACAACGTTATCTTTACGATCACGCATAACTTCGAGCTCATACTCTTTCCAACCAATTATTGATTCCTCAAGAAGTACTTCGGAGGTGGGACTATGTCGCAATCCAGCGCCTGCAATTTGTCGCAACTCTGCTTCATTGAATGCAATTCCAGATCCGAGGCCACCCATAGTGAAGGAAGGACGAACCACTACTGGGTAATTAAGAACAATGACCGCTTCCATGATCTCTTCCATGGTGTGACAAATTTTGGATTTGGCTGATTCTCCGCCAACTTTCTCTACAATCACTCGGAACAACTCACGATTTTCGCCTCGATTAATGGCATCAACATCTGCACCGATAAGGCGCACACCATACTTCTTCAGCGTTCCTCGCTCATACAAACCAATAGCAGCATTAAGTGCCGTCTGGCCACCTAGGGTTGCTAAAACAGCATCTGGCTTTTCATGGGCGATGATTCGCTCAATAATCTCTGGAGTGATCGGTTCTATATATGTTGCGTCTGCAAACTCAGGGTCGGTCATAATCGTTGCTGGGTTAGAATTGATCAGAATTACGCGAATACCTTCGGCACGAAGAACTCGACACGCTTGTGTTCCTGAGTAATCAAACTCGCACGCCTGACCAATAACAATTGGCCCGCTTCCGATTACTAAAACACTTTTGATCGTCGCATCAAGACCCATTACGCATGTACCTTCTTTGACATCAGATCAACGAAGCGATCAAACAAATACGAAGCATCATGTGGACCAGCAGCCGCCTCTGGGTGATACTGAACAGAAAACGCAGGTCTATCAAGTAGTTGAAGTCCCTCAACTACTCCGTCATTGAGACAAACGTGAGTAACTTCTCCACGACCAAATACTGTTGAGAACTCTGCATCCGTTGGTGCTTTCACGGCAAAACCATGATTATGGGCAGTGATTTCAACCTTGCCCGTGTTCTTATCCATCACCGGCTGATTTATTCCTCGATGACCAAACTGCAATTTATACGTCTCAAAACCCAAAGCACGACCAAGAATCTGGTGACCGAAACAAATTCCAAAAAGAGGAACTTCGGCTAATAGCAGCTCACGGACCACATCAATTACATCGGTCATAGTTGAAGGATCACCAGGACCGTTTGATAAAAAAACTCCATCTGGCTTAACGGCCAATATCTCTGCCGCTGATGAATCAAATGGCATGACATGTACTTCAACACCACGATCAGTTAGTGCACGCGGTGTGGCACCCTTAATACCAAGATCTAGGGCAGCAACTGTGAATTTTTTCTTACCAACTGCTGGAATCACCACCACTTGTGGGGTTGAAACATCGCGCACCAGAAACGCACCGGTCATCGCCTCTGCCTTACGCACTTCAACAACCATTTCTTCTCGAGAAAGTTCTAAACCGGAAAAAATACCAACACGCATTGAGCCACGATCACGTAGGTGCCGAGTGATCGCGCGCGTATCGACCCCTTGAATTCCAACGATTCCTTGAGCAATTAATTCGGCTTCTAAATCATTTTGAGCGCGCCAATTAGATGTAACCGAAGATGGATTGCGAACAACAAATCCAGCTACCCAGATTTGTGCCGATTCGTTATCAGCATCATTTACTCCAGTATTACCAATATGTGGCGCCGTCATAATCACAACCTGCTTGTGATAGGACGGGTCCGTCAGCGTTTCTTGATAGCCAGTCATCCCAGTTTGAAAAACAGCTTCACCGAACGTCTTTCCAGTTGCAGCCCATGAAGTACCTTCAAATATTCGACCATCATCTAGGACAAGAAATGCACTTGCCATTACTTGCCTCCAGTCGAAGAAACGATGCCGTTGCTATATGTTGCTTTACCTTTAAAGAAGGTATGTGTGATCACACCAGGCAATTCGTGGCCATGGTATGGAGTATTAGATGACTTTGATAGAACTAAATCGCGGTCTACAGTCCATTTTTTGGCTGGATTGATCACAACAAGATTTGCTATGGAACCCACTACTAATGGCTGACCATGTTTTTCATATCCACCTATTCGGGCTGGTGCAATCGACATACGATCGGCAACTTGGACCCAATTCATCAAACCTGTGTCAATCATGGTTTTTTGAACGATTGAAAGTGCAGTCTCTAACCCCAACATTCCAAAGGCTGCTTCCTGCCATTCGCACTCTTTAGACTCTGTTGGGTGCGGTGCATGATCCGTCGCAACAATATCAATGGTGCCATCTGCCAAAGCTTCTCGCAGTGCGTGTACATCAGATTCAGTGCGCAAGGGTGGATTTACTTTGTAGACCGGATCATAAGAACTTGCTAGATCATCTGTAAGGAGAAGGTGATGAGGCGTTACCTCTGCCGTAACATCGATTCCTCGTGCCTTTGCCCAACGAATGATCTCCACACCACCTGCAGTTGTTAAGTGACATATATGAAGTCGCGACTTCACATGATCAGCAATGAGAACATCTCGAGCAATAATTGCCTCTTCTGCAACGGCTGGCCAACCTTTAAGACCTAAGCGCGCAGAGATCTCTCCCTCATTCATCTGAGATCCAATAGTCATACGAGGATCTTGCGCATGCTGTGCGATCACTCCCCCAAATTTCTTAATGTATTCAAGGGCTCTTCGCATCACTAAGGGGTCTGAAACACAGTTTCCATCATCACTAAATACCCGGACACGGGCAACTGAATCTGCCATCGCTCCAATTTCAGATAGCGATTCACCTTTCAAACCTTGTGTGACGGCACCTATTGGAAACACATCTAACAATCCTGCTTCTTGACCTAATCGATAAACCTGTTCAACAACTCCAGCTGTATCGGCAACTGGTGATGTATTTGCCATAGCAGAAACTGCAGTAAAGCCACCTTTGACGCCTGCACTACTTCCACTCAAAACAGTCTCTGCATCTTCTCGGCCAGGTTCACGCAAATGCGTATGCAGATCAACAAGGCCAGGGAGCACAACACAATCTTTTCCATCAATCACAGTGTGAGCTTCACCTTTAAATCCAGAACCTACTGAGGCAATAACCCCGTTAGAGATAGATATATCGGCCTTCTTACCATCAGGTAATGAAGCACCCTTAATCAAGAAATCTGCAGTCGTCATTTAGTTGCTCCCAACTTCTAAAGCTCCACCAGCAAGCAGGACATACAAAATCGCCATTCGAACGCTGACACCATTTGTTACTTGTTCAGTAATTACAGATCGCGCACTGTCAGCTACTTCGGCAGAGATTTCTAACCCGCGGTTCATTGGGCCTGGGTGCATAACTATTGCCCCCGACTTCATGTTTGCCATGCGTTCTCCATTCAAACCGAAGTATCGCGAGTACTCTCTGGCGTTAGGAAAAAATAGGTCAGACATTCTCTCCTGTTGAACGCGAAGCATCATCACCACATCAACATATGGAATCACCGCGTCGAAATCGTATGAAACAGTTGCTGGCCAGTTCTGGATTCCAACGGGAAGCAAGGTTGGCGGTGCGACCAAAGTTACCTTCGCTCCCAACATGGAGAGTAACAAGACATTAGAGCGAGCAACTCGTGAATGCAGGATGTCTCCCACTATTGCAACATTCAGTCCTGATAAGTCACTTCCGCCCATCCCTAAATGCTTTCGGATAGTGAATGCATCCAACAGCGCTTGGCTCGGATGTTCATGTGTTCCATCACCAGCATTAACAACACTTCCAGACATCCATTCAGAGTCAGCTAATCGTTGTGCAGCACCTGAAGCAGGATGTCGTATCACGACAGCATCTGCCCCCATTGCCTGGAGTGTCATAGCAGTGTCTTTGAGTGACTCACCCTTGCTCAAACTTGAGCCCTTCGCAGAAAAGTTGATCACATCTGCTGAAAGTCGTTTCGCTGCTGCCTCAAAGGAGATACGAGTGCGAGTGGAATCCTCAGCAAATAGGTTCACTATCGTTCGACCGCGCAACGTTGGTAGTTTCTTCACTGCGCCATCACTAACACGGGCTAATTCAGTTGCTGTATCTAGAATCGAGATAGCATCAGGTTTACTCAGGTCAGAGATCGATAAGAGGTGTTTCATTATTCTGCCTCCTCTTCAATTGTTACTTCATCTCGACCATCAATCTCACTTAGTAGCACTTTGACCGATTGATTCTTTGAAGTAGGTAGGTTCTTGCCAATGAAATCAGCTTTTATTGGAAGTTCGCGGTGACCACGATCAACTAGAGCAGCCAACTGCACAGTGCGTGGACGACCAATTTCTCCGAGCGCATCAAGTGCGGCTCTGATTGTTCTACCTGAAAACAAAACGTCATCAACCAGAATCACATCCTTGCCCTCGATTCCAGATGTCGGAATCTTGGTCGGCATGATTGCTCGCGGCGGGCGCATTCTTAAGTCATCTCTAAACAAGGTGATGTCCAAGGTGCCAGTTGGTACTTCGGCACCTTCTATCGAAGTGATAATCGATGAGATGCGTGTGGCGATGTGAGCACCTCTGGTAGGAATGCCCAATAAAACAATGTTTGTTGAGCCTTGATTCTTTTCAAGGATCTCGTGGGAAATGCGGGTCAACGCACGTGTAATGTCTTGTGCGGACAGGGCTACGCTCATGTAAATCTCCTTTCCCACCTCTCAGGATGGGTCGTTAAAGGATGCAGGGCAGATACTAGCACCGACCAGGAGTGCCTGTGGATATCAAAATCATGAGGTGTCGTGCTGGGAATATGGTCAGAGACATGGAAACCATTCACGCTCAAACTCAAATAGAAACACTTCAAACACGGATGCGCCTTATTCGGGAATCCCGCCACCTGACTCTTACCCAGGCCGCAAAACTTTCCAAAGGCCAGATTACTGCAATCGCACTCGGCTCCTATGAAAGAGGAGACCGCTCGGTAAGTGCCCGTAAATTGATAACAATCGCAAACTTGTATGAGGTGCCAATCTCTGAGCTGTTCGAACCTGCCCACAATTTCATGTCAGAAGAGCGAATCAGTATCGATTTACGAAAGATCCTTACAACTGCCAACCCGGTTGCGCAAAAGATTACAGAGGTACTCAGAAACATTGCCCGAATGCGAGGAGACTGGAATGGAGAAGTAATGTCGCTGCGAGCACAAGACATCAATAGCTTTCAAGTCTTTACTGGATTATCGACAGCCGAAATCAAACAGGTTATTGCCGACTACCAATTTCCTAGATCGAAATAGTGTCTTTGATACTAGCTATGCGCCCAAGAACACCGTGGATGTATTTTGAGGAATCATCACTTGAAAGCTCCTTGGCTAAATCCAATGCCTCGTCAATTGCAACACTTGTAGGCACGGCCGTAGACCATAAAATCTCATAGATGCCAAGACGCAAAATATTGCGATCAACGGCTGGCAAGCGATCCATATCCCAACCTTGGGCATAGGTTGTAATCAATTCATCTATTTTGCGACGATTATCGGAGACACCGTTAACTAACTCCCGAGTGTATTCGCGAATTGGACGTGCATCAGGACCCTCTGATGGGACATCGCGTTCGAGCAGAGTTGTTACCAAGTCAGTTCCTCGGATATCTGTTTCGTACAGTAAATCCAAAGCTTGCTTACGCGCCTTACTTCGAGCAGACACTAGTTAGCGCGACCCTGGTATGACCCATCACGTGTGTCAACCAATACAACTTCATCTTGCTTAATGAATAGTGGAACCTGAATCTCAATGCCAGTTTCAACAGTAGCCGGCTTAGTTCCACCAGACGAACGATCTCCTTGGATTCCAGGCTCTGTGTAAGTGATTTTTAGTGGGACTGATGCCGCAAGTTCAATGTACAAAGGATTACCTTCATTAACAGCAACTATAGCTTCGGTGTTTTCCAACATGTAATTAGCGGCATCTCCAACTGTGGCTGCACTAATAGTCATTTGGTCGTAGGTCTTTGTATCCATGAACACGAAGTCATCGCCCTCTTTGTAAAGGTACTGCATTTCGCGCTTTTCTAGGATTGCAATATCGATCTTTACGCCAGCGTTATAGGTACGGTCAACAACTTTTCCGCTAAGAACCGACTTGAGCTTGGTGCGAACGAAAGCTGGCCCTTTACCTGGCTTCACATGTTGGAATTCAACAACTGTCCACAGTTGACCTTCGATATCAAGTGTCATTCCATTTTTTAGATCATTTGTTGATGCCACAGCTAATCCACCCGCTCTTTATCTATTTGGTTTATTTAAAAAGTATTTGAAGGGGTAAGGATACCTGCTCCGAAGGGGTGCTTTGTTACTTAGCTACGAGATTTTGCATCGCAATGATGGCCAAAACGTAGGAATTTGGCCCAAATCCACCGATAGTTCCATTGGCAACACCAGATATCACAGATGTGTGCCGGAACTCTTCTCGAGATAGCGGGTTAGACAGATGAACTTCAATCAAAGGAGACTTCACTAACTCAGCCGCATCACGTATTGCATATGAGTAATGAGTAAAGGCTGCTGGGTTAATAATCACCGGCAACTTCTTATCTGCGGCCTCGTGCAACCAGCCAATAATTGTTGCCTCGTCATCACTTTGACGGACATCTGCTTCAAACCCGTGCTTGCTTGCTGCAATCTCTATCATCGACTCTAATTCACCGTAATTAAGGTCTCCATAAATAGAAGAGTCACGTATATCTAACCGCGACAGATTGGGACCATTGATTACGAGTAACTTCATGAGCTAATTCTCTCATAGGCAGCATCTAGTTCGGCGGAGGTTAAATCTTCAAGGCGAATAGTCGAACCGATGCCATTTAGTGCAACAAATCGGATCGTAGTTCCGCGGGCTTTCTTGTCCAAAGCCAACAACGGTGCAAGTTTTTGCCATGCTTGCCGATCAAAGGTTATCGGCAATTGATATGCCGACAATAGTGATCGATGTAGATCAAGCTCTGCATCAGTAATCAGCCCACGGTAAGCAGCCAATTCAGCTGCATAAACCAAACCGATCGCCACGGCTTCGCCATGACGCAGTTGATATTTGGCATAGATCTCAATTGCATGACCAAGTGTGTGACCATAATTCAACGCCTCACGAGCAAAACTCTCCTTGAAATCTGAGGAAACAACCGCTGCCTTGACGCTCACTGCTCTATGAATCAATTCAGCCATAACATCAGAGTTCTTACGCAACGAAGCAACTGAATGGTCAGCAGCTAGGGCAAGAATTTTAGGATCTGCAATGAAGCCACACTTAAGCACTTCAGCCATGCCTGCGGAAAAATCCCGATCAGATAACGTCTGTAAGAAATTGGTGTCAATTAGAACCGCTGTTGGAGAGTGAAAAGCACCGATTA
>ENA-UOYL01000718-UOYL01000718.1-marine-metagenome-genome-assembly--contig:-NODE-718-length-11637-cov-3.159429_pt1 | contig 11637 bp, 14 predicted proteins | sample MGYA00238173_ERZ767189 | MGnify/ENA primary metagenome ERZ767189 (study PRJEB28943, sample SAMN06267163) | marine metagenome | isolation source: Columbia River Estuary | place: USA:Columbia River Estuary... | reverse complement strand
ACTTAGAAATACCCTCAACTAGCCCGAACCAGCTCGAACCAGCCCGAACCAGCGGTAGTTCAGTCATATCTGGCCGTATCGAGCCGAGGTTGGTGACGCCTGTTCCGCCGGGTGATTCGTTTGGTCCAGCCCTAACTGCGTGGGCGAAGCGCGTCCTCAACATTGATCTCATGGAGTGGCAACAGCGCATTGTCAATGACGCTTTGACTGTGGATGCCAACGGTGACTTTGTGTTTCGTGAAGCGTGTATCTCAACGGCCCGTCAGAACGGTAAGAGTTTGGTGATGCGTGCGGTTGCAGGGTTTATGGCAACCGAGTATGCAGCTGCTCGGCGCGAGCCTCAGACGATTGTGATTGTGGCCAACCAAAAGCGTCGAAGCATGGCCTTGTTTCGTGATGTTGTTCGCGACCTTGAAAACTTTGATTGCAAGGTTCGCTGGCAGAACGGTGACGAGCGGATCAATTTCCCTGACGGCTCAAGCATCTCAGTTGTTGCGGCGTCCGCTCACGCTCACGGTATGACCGCCTCAGTTCTGCTGGTGGACGAAGTTTGGGACATCGGTCCCGACGTAGTGTTTACGGCTTTACGGCCTTCACAGATCGCAGTCAAGAATCCGATGATGATGATGTTCTCAACTGCTGGCGATCAGGGCTCAACAGTGTTGTTGCAACTTCGAGAGCAGGGCATCGCGGCGATTGACTCGGGCCAACCGACGGCACTCTATTTTGCTGAGTGGTCACTGCCACCCGGTGTGAGTTTGGAGGATCGGTCGCATTGGGGATGGGCGAACCCAGCGTTGGGGACGACAATTACGGCTAAGGCTTTGGAGTTGGCTTACGATTCACCGAACCGTCAAGCGTTTATTCGTGGCCATTTGAATCTGTGGGTAGATTCCACAAATTCCTATTTGCCGATCAACCTATGGAACGACCGAAAATCCGACAAGCCAGCACCGCCAACCCAGTGGCTCACCATTGACTCATCGGTTGATGACTCGCGTTATGTTGGCGTATCAACCGCTTTTGATGACGGTCGCGTGATCGTGTCGGTTGCGTTCGTGGTGGAGTCGGCTGCACAAATGTGGGAGGAAGTTGTGCGGATCATGCACGACCAAACCGTAAAACTAGCGGTCACCCCATCACTAGAAATTCACTGCCCCCCAGACTTGCGACGTCGAATGCAAATTGTCGGCTACGCCGAACTAATGAAATGGACTGCAGCTTGTCGAGCAATGATTGTGGAGGATCGCGTCAACCACACTGGCGATATCGCATTGGCCGAACATCTTGCCCGAGCGGTAGCCGTCAGGACGGGCGGGTCCATAGTTTTGAGTTCGCAGAAGTCACCCGGACCAATTGAGTTAGCGCGTTGTGCCGTCTGGGGCATCATGCTTGCGTCAAAACCTGTTAGGTCAAATAAGGTCGCTTTCGCTTTTGGCTGAGGGTACTTAACACGCCCAAAATTTTGTGAAAGAATCGCAAGGTATGGCACTGTTCGGCAACAAAAAAGTGAACGCCACCCCTGCGTTTGCCTCTGCCCCTGTTCAGGCCGCGGCTGGTTCAGCCAACCAAGTTGGCGCGTTTTACTCGTACTCCGTCGGGGCGTCGCAGGAACTCGCGCTATCAGTGCCAACCGTGGCGCGATCCATTCAGATGATCGCGTCCATGGTTGGTTGCTTAGAATTAAAGCACTACACGACACAGTGGACTGGCTCCGAATACGAGGAGCTGTACCTTGAAAACGAATCGTGGATGGATCAGCCTGATCCTCGCGTGACTCGAAACTTCCTGTTCTCGCAACTTGTCACGGACCTCATTTTGTGGGGTTCAGGTTTCTGGTATGTGACCTCACGGTCGCAGGCAACGGGCCGTCCGCTTTCGTTTCAGTGGCTACCCGCCGCCATGATTACTTTGGGTGACCAGCAGACTGCGCAACGATTCGGACCGTCCGATCAAATCATGTTTAACGGCGTCATGCTGAACACTGATGACGTCGTGCAGTTCTTGGCACCGACACAAGGCTTGCTCTATACGGGCAACCGCGCAATCAGTACCGCACTCAAATTGCAGCAGGCCGCCGACCGTTTTGCAGTTAATGAGATTGCAGCCGGGTGGCTTCAGCAGACCGACGCATCTGAACCAATGTCCGCCGAGGACTTGTCAGAACTTGCGGCCGCTTGGCGCAACGCTCGACAGGTAGGTGCCATTGGCGCACTTAACTCTGTGGTGACATTCAAAGAATTCTCTGCCGATCCAAACAAGTTGCAACTTGTTGAGTCGCGTCAATTCCAAGCACTTGAACTTTCACGAACCACGGGGGTCCCTGCGTATTTACTAGGAATCGCCGTTGGCGGGTACACATACCAAAACGCACAACAGGCGCGCCAAGATCTTTATTTACTAGGCAGCAAACAATATCTTGACTGCATTGAGCAGACGTTAAGCATGAACCAAATTTTGCCTCGCGGACGCTACGTCAAATTTGATGTCTCGGACTATCTTGCAGAAAACGATTTAGCAAATGTTGAACGCGAAGCCGATTTCAACGCACGAACACGCGAGGACGAATACTCATGATCAGAATGATCTCAGACCTTCCTACTTTGGACTTTGCAAAATCAGATCAGGACGCGCCTGCGTCTATCTCTGGTATTGCAGTCCCGTGGGCCCCGGTGACCGCAACCGTTTCTAACGGTCAGCGTGTCGCTTTCCAGCGAGGTGCTTTTGATGTGAACCAAAAAGCCGCCAAACTAATTGAGGGCCACGACCTCACACAGTTACGCGGCACCGTAAACGCTCTCGCCGACATGGACGAAGGTCTCGGCTTCACTGCAACCTTCGCCCGCACTCGAGCCAGTGCGGACGCCGTTGAGCTGATTCGCTCGGGCGCGTACGATGCGGTGTCAGTCGGAGCCGACGTCATTGAGTCGCATTACGACAAAGAACTCAAAGCGACCGTAGTAACAAAAGCCAATCTTGTTGAACTCAGTTTGGTCGCAGTGCCAGCGTTCAGCGGAGCAGAAATTCGTGACATCGCCGCCCAAGCAGACGACGAACCCGAACCCGACGAAATCCCAACAGAAACAACCCCACCAACACCATCCGAGGAGGATGAAATTATGTCAGAACCCACAACCGTTGAAGCCGCAATCGCGACTCAACCAATCTATGCAACCGCTAAGCGCGAAGTAAAAATCCCTACTGCTGGCGAATACATCGCTGCCGCAGTTGCAGGCGGCGACAAGTGGAAAGCCTTCCACGAGGTACTTCAGGCTTCAGCTCCAGACGTGAGCCTCGCTGACGGCCCGGGCGTTTTGCCCGAGATCATCGTCGGCGGCGTCTATAACAATTTCATCGGTATGCGTCCTGTCGTGGATGCTGTTGGCGCAAGATCGATGCCCGCATCTGGTCAGACTTTCATTCGACCGAAAGTTACGACTCACAACTCAGTCGGCGCACAGTCACCTGACAACACCACGCTCACAGCATCAACTTTTGTGATCAGTTCCGAAACTGTCACCAAGGGCACCTACGGCGGATACGTGGAAATTTCCGAACAGATCATCTCGTGGTCCGATCCTTCAATGCTCAACGCATTGCTTGATGACATGGCCCGTATCTACATGAACGAGACCGACGATGTTGCTTGTACCGACCTCCTTGCTGGTGCAACCACCACGCAGGCGTTTGGCGACCCAACCCTCGCAGCCGACTGGCTTGCTTGGATTGGTGCAGCAAGTAGCACGATCCTCACCGCATCTAACGGCAACAACCCGAACACTCTGTTCTGCTCTGCCGACGTATTCGGCGATCTCATCGCATTGTCAGACTTGAACGCACGACCGTTGTTCCCGAACCTGAACGCACAAAATGCGTTCGGTGCAATCGCAGTAACAAGCGATACCGGCACAGCGTTCGGATGTCGAGTTGTGCGCGACCGCAACTTCCCCGCAAACACTCTGATCTTGGGCGACACCAGTGGCTTCGAAATCTTTGAAACTCAGCGCGGAAGTGTCTCAGTGTTGGCACCATCAACCCTCAGCACCACACTGGCCTTCCGAGGCTACTTTGCCACGCTGATGATTGACGCCGACAAGTTTGTCAAGGCTTCGAGTTACTGAGCAAACTGAACGACTGACAAGGGAACTGGATCATGGCCGTATTCACCGTAACGCACGCTCAGCGTGTAGACGACTACGCCGTGATCCAGACCCTAGAGTCGACAGACATCACGATCGGTCAGACGATTGTTGTTGCCGGGGTAGGAAACGATTTCAATGCGACTTATATCGTCCAAGCGATTCCTACTTTTAATTTTGTTGGTGTCACTCAGCAAGGCGATTTTGAATTTAATTATGACTTCACCATCACGAACCAAATACTTGTCAAATCAAACTTTGATGACTATTCGCGCTCTGCAGCAACAGGAACAGTGACATGGACCCAGACGTGCAGTTGGCTATCAACAATTGCGCCCGTTGAAGAATTTCTTGGCATTGACGGCGCAACCGCCAACGACACAGCATTCTTAACAACTTGCATTGCGGCCGCTAACGCTTGGTGCTTTAAGCGTCGAGTGCAAGCGGGTTACCACGACAGCCTCACGACCGTCCCCGATGGCTCAGTGCTATTAGGAACCACGCTTTATGCGGCTGGGCTTTACCGTGAAAGAGGCACAACTGGAGACAGTTACGCATCCTTCCAAGACATGAGCGGCCCGCCGTTAATGACATTGGGTCGCGTCAACCAGTTGCTTGGCGTTAAGAGATCGCAGTGCGCTTAACATGGCTGGCATTTTCACAGACGCGATCAACGCGGTCTCAGCATCACTCACGGCCCTCGGGCTTAAACCTGTTACCGATCCACGCAACGCACGACCGCTTAGCGTCTTTATTGAGTTGCCGTCGTTTGAATCGTACGGTGCGAACCCTTCATCCAAAGTTTCAGACGTCACCATCACCATTCGAATCCTCGGTGCGCCACCCGGCAACCAAGACTCAAGCAACTACATTCTTGAAATTTGCGACACAATCCTCGGGTCAGACATTGCAGTCATCTCGGGCCAACCATCCATCGCAACAATCGGGTCGCAAGACCTCCCCTGTTACGACCTCACTATCAAACTTACAGCGACCCGCTAACTAACAAAGGAAAAACATCATGGCAATCGTTTACCAAGGCTCAGGACAGATCACCATCGGAGCCAACAACATTTCACTTAACTGTTCATCCATCACCCTCGAAGCAGGTTTTGACTCGCTTGAAGCAACCGTCATGGGAGCCACAGGGCACAAGTTTGTCGCAGGCCTCCAAACGGTCAGCGTCAGTGCAACCATCCTGCTCGAGTACGGCGCAACCTCAGTTGAAAAGTATTTGTCAGATGTTGTCGGCGACGGCGACACCACTGTGATCGTCGCACCTGACTCTGGCGTGGCCGCACCCGGAAACCCGATCTACACAATTTCCAATATGATGATTTCGTCGTTTATGCCGATCTCAAGCACTGTCGGCTCCCTCGATACCATGACCGTGACGGGCACTGGTGGCACTTGGGTACGCGCCGTCGCCTGATCTAACCAACACAAACAAAGGACCCCGACATGATTGGTATGACGTTACGAGTAGAGATGCTCGACGGAGAAACACATGAGGCACCGATCACTTACGGTGTTGCGTGTCGCTGGGAGGATCATCATCCTCAACTCTCCGTCGGGCAGTTTTTAGAGAACATGAAATTTAAGGCTTTGGCTTGGTTGGCATGGGATGCGGTGCGCTCGAGTGGCGTAATCGTTGAACTGTTTCCTAAGTGGGTTGAAAAAGTAGGGGACATTACTTTTGTCCCAAAAGAGAAACCAAAGCAGGACGCGCAGTCAACCTTATAGCGCAGCTGGCAATTAGGACAGGCATCAGTCCAATTGATTTGATGGACTGTCCAGCGTCGGTTGTGGATGAGATGGTTCGGCTGCTCGTTGAAGAAAACGAGAAAGCGAAACACAAGCGATGAGTCTGGGAATTGATCTGAAACCAACTGGCCTAAAAGAGGCGTTGAGGACGATCAATTCCATTGACCCTAAATTGCGTCGTGCTTACGGCAAGCAGATCCGTGAACTAGGCAAAGTCGTTGTTGACGCGATCACACCGCTGGTGCCGTCGTCGTCGCCCACTCGAGGCATGGACGGCCAGTGGCGTACCGGGTGGAAAAACGGTCAGACAAAAAACGTCGTCGTTAAAACGAACACGCGCAAAGCCCGTAAACGAAACATTGTTAAAGGCGCACAATATGAAACCATTGGAACAATCACCGTCGGAACAAAAGGCGCGGCTCTCGCGATTGCTGACATGGCTGGCAAGAGTGGCGGTGGAGGTCGTGGCGGTCCGCGTAGTCGCCCAAACTTTTCGGGATTACTTACGCAAAAGATCGGTCGCGGTCCGTCGCGCATGGTTTGGGCTGGTGGAGAGAAAGCGATCCCAGACTTTCAAAAAGCCTTAGAGCCTGTTATCAAAGAGGTAATCTTTGAAGCGAACAAAGAATTGATGAAGGTGAACCGCTAATGGCAATTAATATTCCCATCCTTACCGAGTTTTCCGATTCTGGAATCAAGGCTGCTAAAGCCGCTTTCGGTAACTTCAAAACTGCGGTTGCTGATGCTGAGGGTGGGATGGGCAAGTTTAAGGCTGGCTCTAAAGTCGCTTTAGACGCCGTTAAAGCCAACGCGGGAACGCTTGCGATCGCTGGCGGTGCCGCTCTTGCAACTTTTGCAACAAAAGCAATAACAGCGTTTCAAGACATTGCGTTAGCCTCAGGCAAGTTTGCGGACGCTACGGGTCTGGCCGTTGAGGACGCTTCACGCTATATTGAGGTAGCAGGCGATCTCAGTATTCCGGTGGACGCCGTTGAGGGTGCTATCGGTCGCCTAAACCGAACCATTGGCGCAGACCCGGACAAGGTGCGTGACCTTGGCGTTGATCTTGTTTATTTAAACGACGGATCGTTAGACGTCAATGCAACATTGCTTAAGACCATTGAACGCATTAAAGGCATTAAAGACCCAGCGGAAAAAGCAAGGGTTGCGGCGCAATTGCTTGGCAAGGGCTGGCAGTCAATGTCGGAACTTATTGAGATGGGCGCGGACGATCTTAAAGCCTCTTTAGATTCCGTGTCGAGCGCGCAAGTGATCTCGGAGGAGGAACTAGCAAAGGCAAAAGAGTACCGAGACACCGTTCAAGAACTTGGTGATATTTGGAATGCTTTTGTCATTAACGCTGGCGGTGTTTTTATTGACATCGTGTCCGACTTAAAAGACTTGACCAGTTTGGAAGGATTAGGAAACCAACTAAGAGAGGGACCTGCTGGCAGGGCTCTTAGTGCATTTGCAGGGTTGTTCAACGACAACGAAGAAAATGCGAAAGCGGCAGAAGAAGCAGCAAAAGATCTTGGTAATGCTTATGCCGGGTATGTCAGTTCAAGGCTTGCAGAGAGTCGCGAGGAAATGAATTTGATGAACCTTGCAATTGAAGATCAAGCCGAAGAATTAGCAATTACTGATCTCAAATGGCAGTCTTTGATTGGCACCCTAAAACTTGATAGCGCAATGGCCGACGCTAAAGAACAGTTAGATGGCTTAAAAGAAAAAGCGGTTGAAGCGTATGGCGGTTCACAAGAGGCAGTTGATGCATATAACGAAAGCCTGATTAACGCCCAGTTGATGGTTCTTGCCCTTGCTGGAACGGTGGCGTTGACTAATTCGCAAAAGAATCAGATTCGAATCCTTGTTGATACTGAACAATTGGATCGGGCTATTAGCCTTATTGAGACTATTTCTGCTGGTGGTTACACTCCTGAACTGAACGCGATGCGGTTCCGTGGCGCAAGAGCTGCAGGGGGTCCGGTCGCACCGGGTGGCTCCTATCTTGTGGGTGAGCGCGGCCCTGAGTTGTTCACACCGTCGTCGTCTGGCAACATCACACCAAACGGTGCTATGGGTGGCAACACAATCACAGTCAATGTGAACGGTGGCGACCCCGACGCAGTTGTGAGAGCAATCCAAAAATATGCTCGACAAAACGGTGCTATCCCATTACAGACCACGACGAGCGCAAGGTTCTAAATGGCTATCACGACCGCCTTTACGATCACGATTGGCAACCTTGGCGCGTCATATGACATCACGTCTGAAGTTATGTCTTTTAATGTCAACACGCAGGTCTCTTTGGCTGAGATCGGTACCAGTAAAGGTTCAATGTTGATTAAGAACTTTACGGGATTGTTTACGCCCGGTGGCGGTGGAACTTATGGGTCGGTTGACTGGTTTAATCAGGCCGTACTTATTAACGGCACTACAACGGTGGGCGGTGTGCCGACCAGTTTTAAACTGTTTCACGGCATCGTTGACCAGTTCGCGTTGGACGACAACGGAATCAACTCTTATGTAACTATTTCGTTTATTGACGCTTTGACTGCTGGCGGTCGTTCCGCAACAGTTAACACAGGTGGCGTGTCAGGTAGTGCCGCAGGTTCAATTAAAGAGTTTTACGAAAATTTGGTGCCAGCAAATCCTGCCCAAATGCCTACTTTGGGTGGCACTAACATTGGATATGTAGTTACAGGAAAATTGTTAACAGACGATTTTAATGCTGAGTGCAGTACTCTAAACATTGGCAACAGTCTCAATTCGTCTATTTCACTTATTATTACCCCTGTCGGACCCGCAATGATTATTCCGACAACAATTACTTTGACCAGCCCTGTTTTTGGTTACGAACTCATTGATTACACAATGACTCGAAACGCCGCCAACCGAACAACTTTCCTTTTCAAAGACAAAACTGTGACAGGTACACAACTGCCCATCGGTGATCTTGTTACTGGATACGACGAGGATCAACTCACAAACTATGTGACTTTGACTGATCCAACAGGAACCCAAACCGTCACAAGTTTTAACGCAACTTCAACGACCAAATATGGGCAACGGTTTAGGTCATATACACAAGCAGGATCTCCATCAACCGCAAGTCAAACCAGCACAGTCAATTCGTGGATTAACCGTTTTGGCGAAATAACTTTTGCACCTGAGGAACTAACGCTGAGTTCTAAAATGGTTCAATCCGCAGCTGCTGACGCCGCCGCCCCGTTTTGGAACAAAATCCTTGACATTGAATCTGTGATGTGGCAACCCGTCCAGTTGACCTACACGCCGACCGGGTGCGCTCAACAAACCAAAATGTCCGTTATTGCTAGTCGCCGTATTTCGGCTACACCGTCGGACTGTCAAGTAACGTTAGGTTTGTTGCCCGCATATCAATATCAGAGTTTTATTTTAAACGACACATATTTAGGGATACTTGACAGTAGTCGAGTCGCATAAAGGAGAATTATGGCTACACAGTGGACAGCACAAGGGATTACGTCGGGGGCGGTGCTTCCTGCGGCGACGCTTAACACCATCGGGGCCGTATGGGAAACTTGGACACCAGCACTGACCGCCTCAGTTGCAAACCCAAACCTTGGCGCTACAGGTAGCTCAACGGGTAGGTATGCAAGAGTCAACAAGATTGTTTTTGGTCAAGCGGTTTTTACTTTTAACGGTGCTGGTATCGCAGCAGGGACTGGCTTTTACTTTTGTTCACTTCCGTTTACAGCTCAAGGCGCTGGCCTCACAGTCGGTTCTGTAATTGCTATTGACGTGAGCACTTTTGCCTCTACTGCTCAATTATGTCAAACCGATACTGTGAACCGGTTGATCGGTGTCGGGACTGGTGGCGGTGGACTTGTTGCCACACTGCAAGCGACGACATACGCGTGGGCGGCTGGCGACTTCATTCGATACAACTTCTGTTACGAGGCGGCATAACCATGACAATTAACCTGACGACACCATTTGACGAGGACACAATCCCAGACGAATACTTGATAGAGCGCATGCGTTTGCACCGTGACCGCCTACTCAAAGAATCCGACTGGACACAAGTAGCCGACTCACCAGCAGACCGTGAAGCATGGGCGACCTACCGTCAAGCCTTACGGGACTTCCCAGCCACATGGACAGCAGGCCCCGAAGCCGACTTTCCTGATACACCATGACCTTTAATCCTTCTAAAGCACTAATAGCCCTAGTTGGCTTAATTTGCATGACCGTACTCATCGCAGTCGGCGCAATAGACCAAGACCAAGGTTTGCCAATTATCACCATGATCGTCGGTTACTCAGTCGGCAACGGCATGGCCGCACTTAGCAATAAACCAGTCGAGCCAATCATCCGCAAGAAAGACCCCCAATGAAGTTTCCTGTCTTGCCGATCATTATGCCAACCGACCTGACCGGTCAAACAAACGGCAAAGTTGACAAAGCAGCTCTACGCACAATCCAAGCACCAGCAGGATCGTTAGAAAAACACGCTGCAACAGCATGGAATTGTTTACGGTTAGACGCTTATTTCAACAAACTGGTGTGCAACCAAGTTGGCGCATACCGGACCTACGCAACGCAACTAATTATGTTTAAGGATCGTTACTCGACTACGGACGGTGGCCGTGTGCCTCAAGTGATCCGTGTTTGGGAAGGAAAGAAATGGTATTTGAAGCCAGGCAAAAGCCCTAGTGCTACACCAGGTCACTCCGACCACGGTTGGGGATTAGCGATAGACGTTGCTAATTGTGGTCTCAATTCACCAATCTGCAAATGGTTACTAGGTGACGGTTTCGCTACTTGTAAAGCTCTTGAGTACGGTTTCACTTGGGCTGTCGCAGAACCAACTAACCCAAACTTTGAGGCATGGCACCTGCAATATGTCACGGGTGATACATGGACCCCAGCGGTAGAACGCATGATTAAGCAGTTCCCTAGCCTGATTGCGTAGTGCCTTGACAAGCACCGAGTAGAGTCGGTAGACAGTTCCCGACTTCAAAACCCGACTAATGGAGGAATCATGAACGTACGTCGTTTTCTAGGTTTAGCCCTTTTCACTTATCTGATGTGTGCAGCTCTGGCGGTAGGTGGTGTTGACTCGACTGATCAACCCACTACGACTGTTCGCTCTACGATCGCTTTACAGGATTTAACGCCCCAACAGCAGGCGGAACGAGTAGAGGCGCTCACAGAGCCTTCTACGACTGTCTCACAGCCCTCTACGACAGTTGCTCCTGTGCCGTATGAGACCAATTGTCAGGAATGGTTCCCAACAGCCATTTCGGTGGGCTGGCCCAATGACACTGAGACGCTTAAGAAGTTAGGTCGCTTGCTCTGGAAAGAGACGAGGTGCCTCAATGTCAGTTACACGCATCCACAGTTCAACGGTCATGATCACGGAATCGCACAAATTAACGAGATCCATCGTTCTTATGTAGAGCAAGTTTTTAATATGCCGATGGAAGAATCAATGAGCGACCCGACCCTAAACCTCAGGTTTGCTTACCTGCTTTACTCAGACATCGCCGACAAGGGTGGTTGTGGCTGGAGGCCGTGGAAGTTGTGCTGAACATCAACCGACCCGACTGGCAGATTAGAGCATCATGTCGAGCACTACCGTTAGACCTGTTCTTTCCGTCCAACGGTGTTGAGTCATCACGAAACCTCAATGTTATTAAGCCTTTCTGTGATGCGTGCCCGGTACGGGTTGAGTGTTTGGCTTGCGCTAT
>ENA-UOYL01000717-UOYL01000717.1-marine-metagenome-genome-assembly--contig:-NODE-717-length-11650-cov-2.639765_pt1 | contig 11650 bp, 14 predicted proteins | sample MGYA00238173_ERZ767189 | MGnify/ENA primary metagenome ERZ767189 (study PRJEB28943, sample SAMN06267163) | marine metagenome | isolation source: Columbia River Estuary | place: USA:Columbia River Estuary... | reverse complement strand
ACAAGAAAAAATGGCGCAGTCGATGCTAACGGCATTTACAAACTATAAAAATGAAATGGAAGGGGTGTTCAATAAAATTCAAGAAGATAAAACGCCCGAGCAGACTAAAAATGAGGATGTGCCTAATACCAGTTCAAATGAAATTTCAAACACGCAATTGTTTTTTAGTGTGCAAATCGCTACGTCAGATAAGAAGCTTTCTTTAGGTACAACAATTTATAAGGGCCTTGATGTGAAAGAATATTATCAAGATAATTTATATAAGTATTATTCTGGATGTTTTGTTAATGACTTAGATGCCGCCAAAAATTATAAAGTAGAATTGCAAGAGAAAGGATTTAAAAACGCTTTTGTTATCGCTTTCTTGGGTGGAGAGCGCATTAGTATCGAAAAAGCTATTAAATTAGCAAAAAATTAAAGCATTGAAATATACTAAAGAATTAAAGGCGGGTTTTTTTTCTATTTTAGCTATTGTTACTATTATTCTTGGCGTCAATTTTCTTAAAGGAAATAGTTTTTTTGGAGGCGATCAAATTTTTTACAGTTATTTTGAAAATTCTGCGCAATTACAGCCAGCAAGTAATGTTACCTTAAATGGAGTGACTGTTGGAAAAGTTATTTCTGTCGAATATTCTCCAAATATTTCTACTAAAAATAGGGTCAAGGTAACATTCAGTATTCAAGAAAAAAACATAGTCTTGCCAATGGGAACAGTTATCGAAATTGGCTCGCTTGATTTATTGAATAAGGGCTTGCTTATCGTAATGCCACAAAGTCCATCAAAAGGCAATTATAAGCCCGGAAGCACCTTGCCCGGCAGAATTACTACGGATGTGTTGTCACAAGTAAAAGCGTATGCAGATCCGATTTATAAAAAATTACAGGTGATGATGTCCTCCATAGATAAAATGGTTAGTTCCATTTCTTCCTTTTGGGACAAAAGTGCCACTTCAGAAATTGAACAAAGTTTCAAGGAGATTAAATTAGCGATAAGTCGTTTCGGTATCCTTGCATTAGATATTCAGCAATTTGTTGGGGAAGAAAAATTGCAGTTTGAACGCATTATGTCTAATGTCGAAAATATTACCCTGAACATTAAAAAAAGTAATGAGCAGATAACAAACATAATTGGTAATCTAAAGACTGTTTCCGATGATTTAGTTACAGCAGATTTTAAAGGAGTAATTAATGAGGCGAATTCAACCTTGAAAAAAATAAACCTCATATTGGATAATACGATCGAAGGCAAAGGTACACTAGGAAAATTAGTGCACGACGAAAAATTATACAACGAGTTAGTTGAATCAAATAATAAGTTGCAAGAATTAGTGGATGACATTGAAAAGCACCCAGAACGCTATGTGACAATTTTTGGGCGCAAAAATAAAGGGCTACTTTTAAATAGTACCCAAGAGAAAAAGCTTACTAATCTGTTAGATTCTTTGCCTAATTGATATGCTATCAATAGTTGTATTTATTTCTTTGTTTGTTTTCTCTACGGGGCTCTTCTTGCTCAATGCTAATAAAATTCGAAAAAATATCCGCTTAGGAAGAGATACAAATCGATCAGACAAGCCTTTAACAAGGCTTAAAACAATGGTTTTAGTCGCTCTCGGACAAAAGAAAATGTTCAATCGGCCTATTGCGGCTTTCTTGCACCTAGCGTTATATGTATCGTTTGTGATAACGCAAATTGAATTAATTGAAATTATAGCCGATGGAATAACAGGTAAGCACAGAATGTTCTATTTCTCGCTTGGTGATTTTTATGTCTTTATGGTAAGTTTTATTGAGATTCTTTCAGTGCTGGCTTTTGTCGCAACAATCGCCTTCTTATGGCGCCGTAACATGCTTTCTTTGCCTCGGTTTAATAAAAATGAATTGCTGGGTTGGCCCAAAAAAGATGCTAATCTGATTCTTATCATGGAACTGGTGCTCATTGTTTTTATTCTTACCATGAATGGAACGGATGAGGTGCTTTACAAACGGGGTGGTTCTTATGTCGATTTTTCAAAAGGGAGTTTTGGATTTTCAATCTCTGCTTGGCTCGGACCATTAGTATTCGATTCTTTTAACGTGGAAACCTTGCGTATTTTTGAACGCATCGGTTGGTGGGGACACATCTCCATGGTGTTCTTATTTCTGAATTATTTACCGTATTCTAAACACCTTCATATTCTATTGGCTTTCCCAACTACTTATTTTTCAAACCTTCAAGCAAAAGGTAAGTTTTCTCATATGAAATCGGTTGAAAATGAAGTTAAGTTAATGCTCGACCCTAACGCAATACCACCCGAAAGTGATGCGCCTCCTAGCCGCTTCGGTGCCAAAGATGTTACCGATCTAACATGGAAAAATCTTCTGGATGCTTATTCTTGCACGGAATGTGGACGTTGTACGGATGTTTGTCCGGCTAATAATACCGGTAAGTTATTGTCGCCTCGTAAAATCATGATGGATACGCGTGATCGCTTGGTTGAAGTTGGCGAATTGAAAAAGGGAGAAGTGGATAATAAATCCTTGCTCGGTGATTATATTACGCCTGAAGAATTGTGGGCTTGTACCTCGTGTAATGCTTGCGTAGAGGCTTGTCCAATCAATATAGACCCACTGGCTATTATCATTGATTTAAGAAGAAATTTAGTGATGGAGGAGTCGTCAATGCCTTCTGAATTAGCCGGAATGTTAACGAATATTGAAAATAATGGCGCGCCGTGGCAATTTTCACAAAGCGACCGATTAAATTGGGCAAATGAAGAATAATGCTGTGGCAGATAATTTAATGGAAAGGATTAGTATTAGCTTTAACCTATTGATTGAGAAAAGTAGTAATATTCAAGTTTTTGAAGAGTAAATTATGCGTTTGAACGTTCCCACAATGTCTGAAATGATGGCCAAAGGAGAAACTCCGGAAATTCTTTTCTGGGTTGGCTGCGCCGGAAGTTTCGACGACCGTGCTAAGAAAATAACCAAGGCCTTGGTGAAAATATTAAATCATTGTAAGGTGAGTTTCGCTGTGCTTGGAACGGAAGAATCTTGTACCGGTGATCCTGCGAAAAGAGCGGGAAATGAATTTACTTTTCAGATGCAGGCCATGATGAATATTCAAGTGCTCGATGGCTATGATGTTAAGCGGATCGTAACGGGCTGCCCGCATTGTTTTAATACGCTGAAAAATGAATATCCTGAATTGGGCGGAAAGTATGAAGTCATTCACCACACTCAATTAATTCAAGACTTAATCAATACCGGAAAGCTGGGCTTAGAGGGAAGTCAAACGTATAAAGGAAAAAAAATTACCTTCCACGACCCTTGCTACTTGGGGCGAGCCAATGATGTGTATGAAGCGCCTAGAGCCTTGATCGAGAAATTAGACGCCGAATTAGTGGAAATGAAACGGTGTAAAACCAATGGCTTGTGCTGCGGTGCTGGTGGCGCTCAAATGTTTAAAGAGGCAGAAAAAGGAAACAAAGAAATTAATATAGAACGCACCGAAGATGCGCTTGAATCGAATGCTGAAATCATTGCAACAGGTTGCCCTTTTTGTAATACGATGATGACGGATGGCATTAAAAATTTCAATAAGGAAAATGATATTCAAGTGCTAGATGTAGCCGAACTTATTGCCAATGCAGCCGAACTTTAATTCTCTTTTTCCAGCATTTCCGGATGATAGCCGTGTGTGGCTTTATCTTGCTGATAGGCCTTTATCTGAGGAAGAAGAAACGTGGTTCAACAACGAATTAGCCTTGTTTTTAGCATCGTGGACTGCCCACAATAAAAAATTGAAATGCGACGGCAAGGTTCTATTTTCGCAGTATGTTGTTTTAGCAGTGAATGAATGGTCCGAAAAAGCTTCTGGCTGCTCCATTGATTCGTCAACTCATTTTATGAAAAAAGCGGGAGCTGCTCTCAATATTGATTTTTTTAATCGCTTATTTGTGATGCAATTGGAAGGCGATTCTTTGATGCGTGTGCCTTATGCAAATGTAAAAAATGGCAGCTACTTATCTCCCTTTGTAGAAAACCTAGGAGATTTAAAAAAACAGTGGTTCCAATCGTAAGACTTGACCTAAACTTCGGTACGTTTCGATAGAAGTGTCTCTCGACTTCGCTCGATTCACTTAAAGGGCATCGAGCGAAGTCGAGAGGCACGGTGACCAAGTCTTATTTCGATAGAATTATTCTCGTATCAAGACAAAAGGACAAAGAAAATAAGGTCCGATTTTAATCGGACAATAATAAAAAAACAGTGGTTCCAATCTTAAAAAAATAATCTGCCCATAAAAAAAGGGGCCTAAGCCCCTTTTAATAGAATATAAAAAGTGATTAGCTGTTTCTACCTACTATAATGATAGCATGGATAATTCCAGGTATTCCACATAGACATGTCCAAAGAAGATTTATTACAACTGTTTTAACATCCCAATCGGTAGCTAAGCCAACCGCAACCCAAGGAATAAAAAAGCATAACACATATAACAAGCCTGTTGATGGGCCATTTTTAAGTGCTTTTTTAACTATTTTAGTTGAAGCTATCGTCTTATTATCAATTCCCTTTTCCTTTGAGCTAGAAGCTTTATGGGTAATTATTGCCCTACTAACTTTTTCTGTTTTTGTATTGTTTACTACGGAGCTTACTTGTGAATTAACTTCGTTGGTAGTATTGTCCTCAACAATTACTGAAGTTTCATTTGACTCATTTAATGTAACATCATCAACAGAAATTGCATTGCTGCTGATTACTGAAGGTGTCTTTATGGCCTTAGGGCTTACTATAGCAATTTCTTCTACTGCTTCTGAAGAAACAAAATCTTGTTTTTCCTTCTTATCTTTTTTCAATGAACCAAGGTTATTATTCCATTCTACGTTAAAGCCTTTCTGATGTAATCTTTTTTCAATGGAACATGAGCTGATGGCAAAACCAACAAGCAAAACGGCAAGTAATAATTTTTTCATAGGTTATTTTTTAAGTTAATATTAGTTTCAAAAATAGTAATTAATTTAAATCGTTTTAATCTTTTTTAAACTTTTTTTAATTTCAATTAGCCATAAAAAAAGTAATACTGGCAATACCAAAACAACTAATTTATTGAAGTGCCAGGCTCTTGTAAAATCAAAATGAATAGCATGTTGGATTGCCCTGGTGATGCCGCATCCAAAGCACTCTTGTTGTAGTAATACCTTAGACATACAAAGGGATTCTCCTGTATCAAAATAGTTTGCTGGAAGAAAAATAAATGGGAGCGGTAAGGCGATTAAAAAAACGAGGTAAATTTTTGAGAAAATGGATCTTTGCTTGGGTTTCATTTTTTTTCTTGCCAAGAACGAAGTTACTTTTATTTTTGAGTATTCGCAATCGTACCATTAAAATATGTGACTATTAAAAATTAAGAATCTATTTTCTCCAATCCTAATTCACAATCAAATGTAGGTGCCTTTCGGTGATTACTACATAAGTGTCTCTCGGCTCACTTCGGCAAAGCTCAGTACTAGCCGCTCGATTCACTTAAAGGGCATCGAGTCCGCTTGGGCGGATCGAGATGCACGGTACCCAAATCTCATTTCAATAGAATTATTCTCGTATCAAGACAAAAGGACAAATAAATGAAGGTCTGATTTTTTTTCGGACAAAAGTGAAAAAAAAATAGTTGTTGTTCGAAATCCTACCAGTAAAATATGTTAATCTCAAAAATCACAAGCGAATTGGTCAATGAATTATTGAGCTTTTTTTGCTTCAATTTTAATAGAATAACTGGTAACAATTCCTCCTGTTAATCCAGAAATTAGTATATCACCGATTCTATATTTGGTAATAACTTGACATACCCCATCAGTTGGTGTACTTAAGCTTGTTCTGCCTACAGGTATCGCCCCCCAAAACAACCAGAATTGTTTCCCTTTTGAATAGGTGTATTCTTGCCCGGGAGTTTCTGTGTATTTTCCAACAGGTGTTTTTGTCATCATACAGGAAGTAAATGAAAGTATAATAACCGAAAGAAGCAATAATTTTTTCATCTTGAATAGTTTAAATTTCGAAGTAAACCTAGTAAATTAATTCATTGAATTACATCTTTGCAAGTTATTTCTTTTTTTATTTTAACTGAAAGAAGACAATTTACCTTGAAAAGAATAATACGGCTTACTTCAATAGAGTAATGTGCGCTCCGCCGTGGCGGAGGCGTGCATTTTCGGCCTTGAATTTAATGGTTTTTAATACTGAACTGAAACTTCTAATTTTTAAGATTTATTCGTTTTTTTTTCTCCTGTCGCCTATTATTCTGATAAAGCATAGCGAATTGAACTACGGGAACCCTGAAGCAGCTCGTAGAGATCGCTAAAAAGGTCGTAGTTCAAGAGTGGAGTGTATTGAAGAATAATCAGCGACTTGATTTTTTCGTTCTTTTGTATCAAGACAAAAGGACAAAGAAAATAAGGTCCGATTTTAATCTGACAGTAAATCTTTTTAATAATTCGAAATTGTTTAGGAAGCTGCTTATTAACTATTTTTTTCATTACTATTCCTACTTTTATAGGAGACTGAGGCTCATCAAAGAAGACTCACACATAATCCGCCATATCACCTTCTACCTTTTTAAAGTAAAAAAGACCAGAAATAAATAAAAATAGTATCATCACGAAGGATACATACATTAAAGAACCCGGAGCTTCACCACCAAAGATTGACCAACGAAATCCTTGAACCACCCCCGCAATAGGATTAAGATAATAGACTGTTGCCGCCCATTTGGGTAATTGTTGCATCGCGAAGTCGGCAGGATATGCAATTGGAGTAATATACAAACCAATTTGAACCATAAATGGAACAACATGCTGAAAATCTCTATAGCGAACTGTTATAGCGCTCAGCCAAATTCCAACTGCTAAGGCAGCTAGCATTCCAAAAAAAAGAAATACTGGCGCTAGCCACACATTTGAACTTGGAACAATTCCATAATAGAACATCAAAAAAACCATGATTACAAGCGAAATCCCCAAATCAATTAACCCAACAGCAGCTTTTGATAAAGGAATAATTAAGCGTGGAAAATAGATTTTTTTTATCATTCCTTGACTTGCAATAATGGAAGAACCTGCATTGCTTATAACGAAGGAAAAATAGGTCCAAATGGTTAATCCTGTCATTGCGAATAACAAATAGGGAACATCCGTTTTTACGCCTACAAACTTTCCGAAAACGAGCGATAAAATAAGCAAGGTTATCACAGGTTGAATTAGCGCCCACAATAGACCAATAGTCGTTTGCGCATAGCGCACCTTGAAATCGCGCCATGTAAGCGTAATAAATAAATCTTTATACCGATACAACTCTTTGAAGTCTGGAATTATACTTGAATGAGAAGCATCAATTATTTTATCGTGTTCAGACATTTAATATTCTATTAATGGAGCAAAGGTAGATTAATTTTTAGGAAAACTTAGGGGTAAATACATTCTACAAGGACTGCATACTATATTAAGGTGAATAGAATAAAGATCAAAACAGTCATGGCAAGGAACAATACTTATGAAGATTCATTAGAGTGTTAAATCTCAGCCTTTTTTTTTTACTAATTTGTTAGTAATGGCATTATTTTAGATATTTGCGCTTAAAAAAATAAAAATGAGACTAAAGCTACTCACATTTATCTTCTTACTGACTTGCCTAAATACTTTTTTCGCTCAAGATAAGAAATCACAGGATATTTTAAATAAGGTTTCTTCAAAAATGAAAGCCCTTAAATGTTTTTACCTTGAATTTAATTCTCTTGTAAAAAACTCAGCCAACCAAACAAATGAAAATATGTCGGGTAAAGGTTGGGTTAAGGGAAATAAATTCAATGCAACTTTTGCTGGCAATACCATTATTTCAAATGGCATGAAAACGTGGACCATCATAAAAGATGAAAAAGCAGTTTATGAATCCGATGCAAATAGTGATGATGGAAGTCTAAATCCAAAAAAAATAATGACTATTTGGGAAACGGGATTTAAAAATAAATATGAAAGAGAGGAACTCCTGAATGGTGAAAAAGTTCACGTTATTTCATTAACTCCCAAGTCACCAACAAATTCCGAATTTAAAAGTATTGTTATTTACATTTCAAAAGCGACTAATTCGTTAAAACAAGCTTATATTAAATCAAAAGATGGTTCAATTATAACCTATAATGTTACTAAATTCCAAGAAAACCCTTCACTTCAAGACAGTAAATTTTCATTTGACAAGAAAAATTATCCTGGATACAAGGTAGTTAGAGATTAACGTTTTAAAGCGCGATCCATCTCTCTTTTGTCGTCTTTCAGTTTAAGATCTTCCCGTTTATCATGGAGTTTTTTACCGGTCGCACAAGCAATTAACACTTTCAACCATCCTTTTTCCGATAAAAACAATTTGATTGGAATGAGTGTATTTCCTTTTATTTTCAAAAACTTAGTAATCTTTTCGATTTCTTTTTTATTCAATAGTAATTTACGATCTGCCCTAGGTTGATGATTGTAAATAGACCCATTAGCATAGGTTGTTATATGCATATTCCTAATCCAAACTTCGCCTTCTTGCTCAATACAATACGCTTCTAAAATACTTGCTTTCCCGGCGCGTATACTTTTTATTTCTGTTCCAGATAATTGAATACCAGCAGTAAATTCATCCTCAAGATGGTATTCAAAACGAGCTCGTTTATTCTTAATATTAATTTCGGGCGTTGCCATTCAACAAATTTAATGCTATTATTCCTCTAATTATCTTCCATCATGATAAATCTTAACTCGAAAGGTTCAATACCATTCATTATGATTAAATTTGCTCATGAATTTACCTTCAAAAGTTCTAGAACAGGTTGTCGACCAATTGTCCTCATTACCAGGAATAGGGAAAAGAACAGCTTTAAGACTTTCCCTTAATTTATTAAAAAGAACAGACATAGAAATCAACCAATTTACCCAATCCATACTTTCCTTAAAAGAAAACACCCACAGTTGCCAGGTTTGTAGTAACATCAGTGATGAGCCTATTTGTACTATTTGCTCCAATCCAAACCGAAATCCACAAATGATTTGTATCGTTGAAGATATTCGCGATGTAATGGCGATTGAATCTACTGGTACCTACAAAGGACTCTATCATGTGCTGGGCGGGTTGATTTCTCCGATGGATGGTATTGGTCCACAAGATCTTAATATTGTTCCCCTTCAGGAACGAATTTTGGCCACTGAAGTAGCGGAAGTGATATTTGCCTTGAGTCCAACAATGGAAGGAGACACAACAAATTTTTACCTTTTCAAAAAAATACAAGGCAATAATCTGCTCATTACTTCTTTATCGCGCGGTGTAGCGATAGGATCCGAATTACAATATGCCGATGAATTAACACTAGGTCGTTCACTTGAACAACGCCAAGAATTTAAAATGCCGCATTTCTAAGTGTTAATGCTTGAACCAATCTGTGCGATGCTTTATCATTCTAAAAGAAATTCCAAAAATAAAAATTGAAATAGCAAAATAAGCATCGTTCCATTGCCAATTGAAAGCACCATCAATCGAATACCTTCTAGCCAAAATAAGAATCAGAAAAGTTGTTAAGGTGGAAATAATACTCGGGTATTCATTTGCAAAAACCGATTTTATAGAAAAGCGATTTATTGATTTTTTATACAGAAATATATTTGGAAAAAAAGCAGGAACAGAACGTGACCAATCTTCAAATTGATGCCCGAAGGAAAGCAATAAAAATTGTTCTTCAGTAAACATTATTCGTTCATAAAAGAGCCAAAATCCAGCACAAATCAACAAGCCTAGTAATGGATTTGCAAGGTAAATGAGTAAACCAAACCAAATCAAAAAATTAGCAAAATACAAGGGATGTCTTACCATTGAATAGCAACCTGTGGTATTTAACTGATGAGCAACTTGCTGATCCCTATTCCTACCAGAAGTATGCCTTGCACTAGATCCAATAATTACGGCCCTTAAAATGTGACCAAAAGAAAACAAACAAATACTTGAGATTGTGATGCAATGAACAAGTACGGGAGAATCTTTCAAAAATGAATAATCAAAAAAATAGGTAGCAGGAAGGATAATTAAAAAAAATAACAATGGTAAATGTCCACGGTAGCGAAATAAATATTGACCACTTTTCAGGAAAGAATCTTTTAAGGCCATTTAATGAATAAAATGATTACATTGCATTTGAAAACAAAAGTAATATTATTCAATCAAAATAACCATGAAAGAAAAATTTGAACTAGAGTACTTATTGAAGACCTCTCCACGCGTCTTAGAAAATATGATCGGCACTCCTAGTGGTTTAAGCGAATGGTTTGCGGATGATGTTAATGCACGTGATGATGTCTTTAGCTTTGATTGGGATGGAACAATAGAAGAAGCAAGGTTATTACACCACAAAATGAATTCAAGAATCCGGTTTATTTGGTTAGAAGACGAAGAAAATGGCTTGGATACTTTTTTTGAAATCAATTACCAAGTTGACTCAATGACCTCAATGGTCGCATTACGGATCATCGATTTTAGTGAGCCAGAAGATTTAGAAAATTCAAAAATGCTTTGGGATCAGCAGGTAAACGATTTAAAGAGACTTTTAGGCGCCTAACTATCAAATTGGTAGATACAACGTTTATTCCCTATTTTTGCACTAAAACCCAGCGGCTTGAAACGGCTTTATCTTTTTAGTATTCGATCTTTTATTGGCCCATTCCTAATCACCTTGGTGATTTCTATGTTTATTTTAATCATGCAATTCTTTTGGGTGTACATTGATGATTTGATAGGCAAAGGCTTAAGTATATGGGTCATTTTAGAATTATTATTCTACGTTTCTGCTAGTTTAATTCCGCTAGCCTTACCATTAGCCATTTTACTATCATCACTCATGACCTTTGGTAATTTATCAGAAAAAAATGAACTTACCGCATTAAAGTCAAGTGGCTTGTCACTCAATAAAATTATGAGGCCACTAACGGTGGTGATCATCATTACAGCAGGATTTACCTTTTACTTTGCGAATTATGTCATTCCAGTAGCTAACTTAAAATGGCATTCCTTAATTTATGATATTCAAAATACAAAATTGTCAACTATTATAACACCTGGCGTATACACAACAGAATTAGAGGGTTATGCCATTAAAGTGAAAGAAGGAAATGATAGCCTTTTTAAAGATATTATCATTCACGATCATTCCGTTCCAACAGAATTCAAAACCGTTAAAGCAAAAGAAGCACGATTATACCGTTCAAAAAATGGGCGCTACTTATTTTTTGATTTGAAGCATGGTACTATTTTCGAAGAACTAGATATTCAAAGCCCGATTTATCTTGCGGATGGGAAACAAGACCCCCAGTTGAAAAGCACCCATCCATCGCGTGCAACTACATTCGAGAGAGCAAGCTATAAGATGAATGTAACAGGATTTACCTTAAATAGAAGCGAAGAAGATATTTTTACGGATAAATTCGAAATGTTGAATGTCTTTCAAATAAATGCCGCAACCGATTCACTAAAGAATAAACGAACGAAGATTAAAGCATCTTTTGTAGACGGTATCATGAATAATTCGGCCTATTTCTTTAAAGTAAACACTACTGAAAATTTGAACATGAAGAATATGGAGCAAAAAGCGACCGT
>ENA-UOYL01000715-UOYL01000715.1-marine-metagenome-genome-assembly--contig:-NODE-715-length-11654-cov-3.210504_pt1 | contig 11654 bp, 9 predicted proteins | sample MGYA00238173_ERZ767189 | MGnify/ENA primary metagenome ERZ767189 (study PRJEB28943, sample SAMN06267163) | marine metagenome | isolation source: Columbia River Estuary | place: USA:Columbia River Estuary... | reverse complement strand
GCCTATCTTCCCAAACAAAACCCACGATAAAGTGGGCTTCTATCCCCGCTGGCACCTTTATGATGGGCAGCCCAGCTTCTGAAGTAAATAGAGGTGATGATGAAATCCAACACGAAGTAAAACTTAGTGCTTTTAAAATGAGTGCTTATGAAGTAACTTTTGAGCAGTACGATGCCTTTTGTGTTGCCACCAAGCGCGAAAAGCCAAGCGACGAAGGCTGGGGCCGCGGTAAGCGCCCTGTGATCAACGTAAGTTGGGATGACGCTACCGCTTTTGCAAAGTGGATGGGTTGCCGTTTACCCACCGAAGCGGAGTGGGAGTATGCCTGTCGAGCAGGAAGTACTACACCCTTCAACACGGGGGCAAACCTCACAACGAATCAAGCAAACTATGATGGTAATTACCCTTACACCAACAATGCTTTAGGAATTTACCGTGAACAAAGCACAGAAGTAGGCAGTTTTGTTCCAAATGCTTATGGCTTGTATGACATGCATGGCAATGTATGGGAATGGTGCAGTGATTGGTATGGCGAGTATCCAAGTAGCCCCCAAACCAACCCTAGAGGCTCAAGTGAGGGTTCTTACCGCGTTCTCCGCGGCGGTAGCTGGTACTACCTTGCGGACTTCTGCCGGTCGGCATACCGCAGCTACAGCATCCCAGGCAACCGCAACTACTGCATTGGCTTCCGCCTTGTTTCTCCCGAGTAAACAGGGGTATTTCCATTCTACCTTTTAAGCTAAACCCCTGAAATACGGAGTATTTCAGGGGTAGAACGCTTTGCCAAAGGTGAGAGAGCTTCGAACTGAGCGCTTGTACCGAGCTTGTCGAGGTAGGGCGAAGTAGAGCGAACGAGCAAAGGGCAAAGCGATAAATTTTTTTTAAAAATGCAGATTATAGGCTTGTAGAATTGGAATTCTAGTTTCACTCTATCTATTTCAATTGAATTGCAATTTTCATGTCTTTATTTAATATGATCTTTGCCTCCTGAAATGATGGCGCACTAAAGGTGCGTCTGGCATTATTTGAAAAGCCGTAAATTTCTGTTGGAATGCCGAGTAGATTTTTATCTAGAATTTTATTTCTGTTTGCATCTTGATAAATGGCAACCGCATATTCTCCCTCGGGTAAAACATCGAAGGTATAATTTTGCGTTTTTCCTTCTACTTCTTTTACAATTCCCTTGAATTGTTTTCCGAAAACTGGAAAATCATCAGTGGCCCGAAATACAGCAATAAATAAGCTGCCTTTTATTTTTGAAATACCTGAAATATGTATGGAAAGCTTGTGTGTTTTTACACCAGAAAAAAGCAAAATAAAAGTTAAAAATAGCAGTTTCATTAAGGTTCAATTTGTTTTATGGGAATTTCACGTGGAGCAGCTTTGGCTTTAGGTTTATTATTATTTTTATTTTGGAAAAACAGAAGATAAAAAGCGATTATAAAAGAAAGAAAGTAAACACAAAAACGGAAAACATACATTTTACTGTATTTCAAGGGTAAAAATTGCCTTAAGTTTATTTTTTCATCCTCGAGCATAGTGCAAAGATAGGAATTCAAAAATTTATTTTTTAGTACTTCTAGCCTTTCTATTTTTTGAAAAAACATGAAATTAGCAACATTCACTTCTCTTTCCTTATCTTTGTAGCTATATTATGAGAACAAAAAAACCTACCGTACAAAAAACCCCTGTTAGCTCCCGAAGCATTTCTAAGAAAGTAAAGGAGAAAACTCCGCTTGACAAAACGAAAACAGTAACTGATAGGGACAAACGAAAGTACATAGATTATAAAATAAAAGTTAAGAAAGGAGATCCTCTTCCGTCTTTTAGAGAAGAGAATGTTCGTTTGAATAAATACATGTCAAATGCCGGAATTTGCTCTCGTAGGGAAGCGGATGTTTTAATTCAAACGGGTGTTGTTAGTGTCAATGGAAAAGTAGTTACTGAATTAGGATTTAAAATCCAGCCTACAGATGTTATTCAATACGATGGAGAAACGATTAATCTCGGAACCAAGCGCTATGTTTTATTGAATAAACCAAAGGGTTATATTACCGCCATAGACGATCCAAGAGGTCGAAAAACAGTTATGTCGCTTGTAAATAAAGCGTGTAAGGAACAAATTTTTCCGATGGGAAAAATGGAAAAAGATACAACAGGCCTGTTGTTATTTACCAATGATGGTGACATGGCGAAGAAATTAACGCATCCTCGCTATCAAGCAGCAAAAATGTATCATATCGAAGTAAATAAACCTGTTTCAAAAGAAGATTTAGAAAAACTTTTAAAAGGAATAGACTTAGAAGACGGCAAGACAAAAGCTGAAAAAGCAGAATATGTAGAAGGCGGAACTTCGAGAGAAGTAGGTGTTGAAATTCGCTCTGGGAAGCAACAAGTTGTCCGTCGACTTATTGAAGCATTGGGGTTCCAGATTGTAAAATTAGACCGTGTTCAATATGCAGGGCTTACAAAAAAAGATCTACCACGAGGGTATTACCGTCACTTAACTGAACAAGAAGTATCATTTTTAAAGATGACAAAATGAGTTATTTGCGATTTTTATTTCTAGGATTAGTTCCTATTCTATTTTTAGGCTGCTATTCTAAACCAAAGTTTAAATCTATAAATCCGAATGTCGCTTATTTTTATCCCATTAATTCGGAACCCCAAGTCTATATGTATAGAAACATTGCGAATGGATTAGAGGAAGAATTCCATCGCATTTATACGATTACAGATCAAGAAGGCGAACACCTAATTGTCGAGCGTTTTTCTAGTGATTTTAAAATTTTAGAAGCTTTAAATTACAGCATTGATTCCTTAAATATCATAGATCACATGGTTGTAAATCGCTTTCAACAAAAAGAAAAAGCCTTTGTATATAAATCAGAAGTATTCCCCATGGATCTGAATGAAGAGATTTGGTTTGCTACAAAATTTTCAGGACTTACAGATTCAACAGTTATTTTATATGAAAAGAAACGAAAATTTCTAGAAAAAACTACAACAGTTATTCTGAAAAAAAATCTAAAAACACTAGCTTTTAATGATAAAATAATACAATCAGAATTAAATCCATACACAAGAAAAGAAAGAGTAGCTGTAGCTGAAATGCAATCCTTATTTGCAAAAGGATTTGGTTTAGTGGAATGGTTTAGCAAGGACAAAAAAGTTCATTTTCGTTTGGAAAAAATATTTTCTCAAAAAGAATGGGTTAAAATAATTGCGAGATGAAAACCTTAATTGTTCTATCATTTTTAATCTTTTTACCATTTCTTGGTGCAAGTCAAAAAATGAACAAAGATTCACAAGCAAAACGCGCTATGTTTGTTTATTGGGGCTACAATCGAAGTTTTTATACTGACAGCAAAATAAGTTTTTTTGGTCCAGGATATGATTTTTCCTTGGCTGGAGTTCAAGCAACTGACCGGCCTTCTCCAGATTTTATAACGTATGTAGATCCATCAACACTTACTGTTCCCCAATTTAACGCCAGAATAGGTTTTAATTTTAAAAAAAAATGGGCCCTTTCTTTTGGATACGACCACATGAAATATGTTATAGTACATGGACCAACGTATCTATTATCTGGAAAAATAAATCCCTTAATTGATCCATCATCAAATTGGTCTTGGTCTGGAGATTACAATGCAGAACCTGTAACTACAGATGAATCAACCTTTCATTACGAAAACACGAATGGGATGAATTATATTCGTGCGGAAATTAGCCACATTGATAAGTTAGCCCGTGTGAGTAATGCATTTGCTATCTACTCTGTTTCTAGTCTTGGCGCTGGACTTGTTTTAAACTACAATGATTTCACCTTTGCTGGAGAAAAATCCATGACGACTTTGTCAATGTCCGGAGTTGGTGCATCAGCGCATCTTGGCATCCGCTTTGAATTCTTTAGACATTTCTTTCTTCAGGCAAATAATAGCGTGGGATTTTTATACCAACATCGCGTAAAAACTCGAGGGAATGACCCATACGCTTACGCACGACAATCTTTGGGGTATTTTCAAAGTGACATTGTACTTGGTGGAATTTTTTATCTTCGACCAAAAGATAATTGTAATACCTGTCCAAATTGGTAAAATAAAGGCATGAAATTTCTACTTGTAGGCTTAGGGAATCCCGGTTCTGAATACGAAGAAACCAGACATAACATCGGATTTAAGGTTGTTGATGAACTCGCCAAAGAACTAAAAGCAGATTTCTCGCTTAACAAAGCAGCATTTAGGGCTGAAGGAAAATTCAAGGGAAAAACACTTGTTTTTATAAAGCCAATAACTTACATGAATCTATCTGGAAAAGCCCTTAATTATTGGTTGCAAGCTGAGAAAATCCCGATAGAAAATTTATTGGTAATTGCCGATGATATTGCGCTTCCATTTGGCAAATTACGCATGAAAGCGAAAGGAAGTGACGGCGGACATAATGGTTTAAAAGACATCCAAGAAACATTGAAATCAACTGAGTATGCTCGCTTGCGTTTTGGTGTTGGAAATGATTTTGCAAAGGGTCGGCAATCAGATTATGTGCTTGGGCAATGGACAAACGACCAAGTGCTAGAATTACCAGCCAGGATTTCTGTAGCCACAGAATTTATAAAAAGTTTTTGTGTTCAAGGTCTGGATTTAACAATGACTCACTGGAACGGAAAATAAGTAGGATTTATCTGTAAACCTGAGTTCGATTATTAAAATTGGATTCAGACCGCTCAGAAACAATGAGTTACTAATCACACTTTTGAAAATGTATCGGGATACATTGAGAAAGGGTTATGAAGTAAATCGTTGTTTATCAGCGGAAAACTTAATTGCTTTGCATAAAAACCAGTTTTCCATCGTTGTTTCCTCTTGATTTAGCCCGCTAAATCTTCAAGTAAACTCCTTGACTAACAGATTTTTATGACAATCTGAATTCCGATTTTACTATCGAACTCAGGTTGTAAAGAAGTATTCTCAATTTTGTAAGTCCTAAAAATAAACATATTAAATCCCGGCTCTTTCTTGCAGATTATTTCCTATAAAAACATAAATTTGCACCATGGAACGATTAAAAATAAAGAGTTTACTTGAAAATTCTGCAGGAATTCAATTAGGAAGTGAGATAACAGTCAAAGGTTGGGTGCGGGCATTTAGAAGCAATCGTTTTATTCAAATTAATGATGGTTCTTGCCTTGCTTCTTTACAAGCAGTTGTTGATTTTGAAAAATTTGACGATGCCCTTCTCAAGCGGATTACAACAGCAGCTTGTGTTTCATTAAGTGGAACTTTAATCGCTTCACATGGCGCAGGACAAGCAGTAGAATTGCAAGTTACAAGCATTGAACTTATTGGCGACGCGCATCCAGATGATATTCAAAAAACAGTAATGCAGCCAAAGCGGCACAGTTTAGAGTTTTTGCGTGAGCAGGCACATTTGCGTTTTAGAACCAATACTTTTGGTGCGGTATTTAGAATTAGACATGCTGTTTCCTTTGCAATTCATAAATTTTTTAACGACAGAGGTTTTTTCAACCTCCACACGCCAATCATAACAGGATCTGACGCGGAAGGAGCTGGAGAAATGTTCCATGTTTCTACACTCGACCCAAAAAATCCTCCATTGAATGAGGATGGAACAATAAATTACAAGGAAGATTTTTTTGGAAAGCAAGTCAACTTAACGGTCTCAGGACAATTGGAAGCAGAATTAGCGGCCTTAGCTTTGGGGCAAGTTTATACTTTTGGACCAACATTTCGCGCAGAAAATTCTAACACTTCAAGGCATTTAGCAGAATTTTGGATGATTGAACCGGAAGTTGCCTTTAATGATTTGAAAGACAACATGGATTTAACAGAGGCCTTCTTGAAATATCTTTGTAGCTATGTAATGGAAAACTGCAAAGAAGATTTAACGTTCTTAAGTGAGAGAGATGCGCAAGATCAACAACAAAAACCACAGCAAGAACGCGCGGAAATGTCGCTAATTGAAAGAATGAAATTCGTTATCGAAAATCCATTTAAGCGCTTAACATATACTGAAGCCATTGAAGTACTAATGAATTCAAATCATTATAAAAAGAAAAAATTCAACTATCCTGTAGAATGGGGAATTGACTTACAAAGTGAGCACGAACGTTATTTAGTAGAGAAAGAATTTAAATGTCCTGTAATTTTAACCGACTATCCAGCAAAAATAAAAGCGTTTTACATGCGCATGAATGATGATGGAAAAACAGTTGCTGCAATGGATGTTTTGTTTCCTGGAATCGGAGAAATTGTGGGTGGCTCGCAACGTGAAGAACGCTATGAGATGTTACATCAGAAATGCGTAGAATTTGGAATTGACCCTGAGGAATTATCTTGGTATATGGAAACTCGGAAATTTGGAACAGCACCTCATGCTGGATTTGGTTTAGGATTTGAGAGAATGATCATGTTTGTAACTGGAATGACAAATATCCGAGATGTAATTCCCTTCCCTCGAACACCTCAAAATGCGTCCTTTTAATTTCCTGTTTTAGGAATAACAAGTGAAAATGTAGTTCCTTTATTTTCCTTCGTTTCAAAGGAAATAGTTCCATTGTGATTTTCAACTATTTGCTTAACTAAGAACAAGCCAATTCCAGTTCCTGTAGATTTTGTTGTAAAATAAGGGGTAAAGACTTTGCTAAGATCTTCCTTTTTTATACCTCTACCATTATCTTTTACTTTAATAACATATGCGTCTTCCTTTGGTTTATCCTCCAGAGAAATGATTATTACTGCTTCATCAACTTCAATTAGCGCCTGCAATGAATTTTTTATTAAATTATTTAGTGCTTGTCCCCATTGATCTTTATCAATATTCAAAATTGCCGCTTCTAAATTTGTTTTAAGTACTATTTTAATTTCTACTTCACTTTCAAACAAAGCAATAGCGTTTTTAATGATTGCAATTAAATCTGTCTCTACTTTTATCGGGCCAGGCATTTGCGCAAAATTTGAAAATTCATTTGCGATTCTAGTTAAACCATCAATTTGCTCAATAAGAGAAGAAAGTAAAGTCTCTATTCGTATTTTAGAGTCAGGGTCTTTCGGATCATATGTTCTCAATAAATGTTGAATACTCAATTTCATTGGAGTAAGAGGATTTTTTATTTCATGCGCAACCTGTTTTGCCATTTCTCTCCATGCGCTTTCCCTTTCATTTTTTGCTAATTGAATAGATGCTTCCTGTAATTCCCCAATTTTCTGGTTGTATGCTTTTACAATTAAACCAATTTCATCACTACCAGCGTAATCAATTTGCTGATTTTCAGATGCTATTTTTAATGAATCCACCTTCTGTTTCAAAAGCCTTAAGGGTGAGGTTAACCAATTGGAAACGATTAATGAAAAAATAATAGATATTCCGAGAAGTAAAATAAATACGTTAACAATGGCAACAATAAATTCTTGAATTTGTAATTCAAAATCGCGTTGTTGACCAAAACGCTGCAAATTAGCATAACCCAAAAGCACCCCTTTTCCATTGTAAAAAGGAATATAAGATGAAATATAGGAAAGGGAACCAATTTGCTCAATGTGAGAGAAATAACTTTTTCTATTTCTTTTTAAATCAGATAGCGCAAGGGGATTTATTTGTTTACTCAATAAACCAGAATTAAAAATTTTTGCCCGTGATGAGGCTACTAAAAACCCATTTGGATCATAAATATTAATATCTGTCACAAATACTTTGGATAGTTTTATAACAATGCCTTCAAGAAAATTCCCGTTTGCTCTTTCTGAAATTACATCATATTCAAAGACTTTTGCTTTCAGTTCCAGCTCAACTGAATTTAGTTTCTCTTGAATAATTCTTTGCGCTGAGACTTTATATTGTCTTTGCACAAAAAACCCGCTGCCGATGCCAAAAAATACAAGAGATACTAAAACAACTAGCACTAAAAAAAATTGTATTTTGAAGGATAAGTCAAGACCTGTAGCATTAATATGCACTCCTCCTGCTAGTAAACGGATGATTATTAATCCGACTCCCCAAAGACAAAAAACATATGAAATAGCTGTTATGACCTCAAGTCCTGTTTTATTTTTTAATGAAATCACAATTGTTTTTGATTTATCTTTCGAATTGTAATAATAATGGTTGTGTTCACCCTGGTTAAAATCACCCGAAACACTTGTATTATACTTAAATAAATTTGTATTTGATGGGTAATTAAATCCGCCATAATGTTTTATCAATTTATCTTTCGAATAATTGGCAATAGAATATTTTTCAAGTGAATTGAACACCTTAGAGTTGTCTGAAATTAGTAATCTGGGAAAACCAATTTCTTCCGGGATTCTTTTCGATTTTAATCCAATAATTAATGTGCTAGAATCTTTGTCTGCCAATGCTTGTCTTATAACATAGTTATACCCGGACATTTCGTTTCGTAATAAATAGATATTTTTATTTATTTCGGAAACTTCACCATTCCTTGTAATTAAATTATCCCAAAAAGCTTGCGTGGCAGACTCTTTACTGATTAGTGATTCTTTATTTGGACCGTATAGATTACAGCTTATTTCGTAAGCATCCCAAGTTCCGTTCAAGAATTTATTTTCCATTACATAACCAAAATCTGAAATTTCCAAACTTTCTTTTCCTTTTAATTGTCCTAAAATAAAATCTGAAGATTGTAGTATGTTCGCTTGCAAATCAGTATAGCTAAGCTCCAAATTTATATCTTGTTCAACTGCTAATAGATTTGCATATAATTTTCGGGTTTGTAAATCTTTAATAGTTGTGTAGTAATTCAAATTAGACACAAATATTACTGAAGTGAATCCTAAGACCAAAACTTGAAATAATAAGATTTGCCCATTCGATTGCCTCTTGAAGAAAAATAAGCTTGCAAATAGTAAAAACAACAGCAAAAATGATGAAGAAATAGGTTCTTCAAATACTGCAATTCGATAGATACTAAAAGCGATGACAAATAAAAACACCACGCCTGCAAAACCACCAATGGGAATATTTTTTTCGTAGACTTCTTTCGTTAGAACTTGAATAAACTTCAGGAAGAAATAGAAAATCAGTCCAACAATAAAAATAACTAGGATTGTATACTGATCCTGTTTAAATAATTCTTCTAAATCAAGCTCAATGGTTGAATTAAGAACTAAGAGCTCAATGACTTTTAAAATCATTGCCCATACAAAAAGTAAAACGGGAATCTTGATCCAAAAACCAATTTTAGTTTTAAGCCTCAAACTTTCGTCAAATAAAGCCAACAAAAAGAAACCAGTAAAGATGATGTTTAAAGAAAAATCAAAAATAGTTGGTGCCCATTCATTGTAAGCAAAAAGCTCGGGACTTAAAAATAATTGATTTCCAAAAATTTGATTAAAATCTATTTGGAATAAAAACCATCTTACAGAAATTAGCCCTAGAATAAATAGTATGCGAAAACTTCCTTTAACACTAGTTTTTTTATAAATCTCAAATAGAAATGTAGTGAGTCCAAGAAGAAGAAAAATAATGAGAAAAGAGCTCTCTCCTTTTCTCTGAGGATCATTTATTTGTTGAACATAGAAAGCTACTTCGCCATTTAGATTATAGATTGCTTTACTTCCCTTCACAAAATTAATTCTAATCGAATAATCCGCAGTTGACAAGTCTAAATTCCCACAATTATCAAGGTAATCATTCTTATAACTATACTTTTTTTTAATCAAAAACCCACTACATACTTTAAAATCGCCCTTTGCAGCAGAAGAAAAATAATACCAGCCATTTTTTAGTTTAATAAGCCCATTTCCAGGGAATATTTTCGTAGAACTTCTCTCAACAGGAAGTTGGTTTGTGTTCCAAGCTATAAGTGAATCCTTTTTAAAAATATGTGTATAAAATGCACCAGATTCAAGGGAAGAATTCCCGTAATAAAAATCATTTAGTTTCTCATTTGAATACTTTTTTAGCGCTTTTTCTTGTGCCTTAAATTTCCCCTGAAAATCGGTATAATTTAAAGTTCTGGGTTTCCCTAAAAGGTGACTTATCAGAGCTAAACCAAAGAAAAAGAATACAAGTAAAAAATACCGATTATTATAAAGTATTTTTTGCCATTTCCTCATAATTTAGCTTCCTTTATACCAGCTAATTCCGTTTTCAAGTTAGTGAAATCTTCATCTGCATGTTGGTCGTTCCGAAAAATAAAATCTGAAGTATTCTTATACGGCTCAATAAAATTGGCGTAGCAAGGTAAAACATGATTTTCCCATTGGTAAAGAATATCTTCTCGAGAATAACCACGTGTTTCTTGGTCTCTGTAAATTCTCCGGTCTAGTTGTGTTGCATGATCCACATCTACAAAAATGCTATAATCCAGCGATTTAAAAACTTCTTTATAATGAAAGAGAAACAAGCCCTCAACAATAATAAAAGCGCTTGGTTGTATGGTAATCAATACGTTTTTGTCTGGGGGCGAATTAAAGAAATATTCTTTGACTTCAATTGCTTTTCCTTGCATTAAACTTTTTAAATCTGCAGTTAATCGCTCTTCGTCAATGGCAGTTGGTAAATCAAAATTTACGATTCCATTGCTGTCAAGTTGTTGCATGGATTTTGGAAAATAATAATTATCCATAGAGAATATAGATGGTTTTACCTCGCCAAAAATGTCAGATAATCTGCGCAATAAAGTGGTTTTCCCTGCTCCGCTTCCTCCACAAATTCCAATAATAAAAGGTGTTTTTCCTGAAAATGTCATTGCTTACAAATATACAAAAAGCCGTGTATGATTTCCGATTTAAGACAGCACTATTTTAAATTGTTTATTTGTTTTGCTTGTAGGGCTTGTAGCCCAGATTTGCGACCTTAGTTAGACGAAGGTGCTTGCTCGCTGAATATATTCAGTTGATGTTTATTCTAACTTTCTTCTACAATTTTAATTTCATCCTCCGTTAACTCATACAATGCATAAACCATTTGGTCTATTTCTTTATCTGTGGTATCAATTTTGGTTTTAAGCTTTAAAGCTTTTTGTTGTTCTTTTAAAAAGTAGTCTTCCCATTCTGCTTTTTGGGATAATGAAAGGTTAACTTTTTTCTTTTCTAGTTCTTTTTAATTTTTATTGCTATTGTTATTATTATTGTTATTGTTATTATTATTGTTATTATTATTGTTATTATTATTATTATTATTATAATAAAAAATTAATAAAAACAATTTTTTAAGTATAAATACAGTTTTTTCGATAGCGAATTATTCAGCCCTGAATTTTGATCCTTGAATTACTAGAGTACTTAACCTTTAAATTTTTTTTTATATCAATTTTCGAACTATAATTTAATTCAAGTTATTCATTCGAATAATACTAGGGATTTGTGGTTTTCGACGTTTAATTTTTCTTTAGATATATTTCATGGTGATGATACAACGGATGCCACTATTAAACCATTTATTATTAGTGATGGGTTTAATATAAATGAAGATGTATATGATTCAGGTATAACACAGCAATTAGCTACTTCTAATTTTACAGAAGAATATATCCGTATGTGGGATGGAGCGTATGAACCTGTATTTTATTTAAAATCTTCCTATCAGATAGATCAGTATGCAGTAGATTTAATTTTCCAGTATCCAGATAATGTTTTTATAAAGAAAGTAGGCACTTCTGATTTAATTCCTTT
>ENA-UOYL01000712-UOYL01000712.1-marine-metagenome-genome-assembly--contig:-NODE-712-length-11678-cov-2.855099_pt1 | contig 11678 bp, 8 predicted proteins | sample MGYA00238173_ERZ767189 | MGnify/ENA primary metagenome ERZ767189 (study PRJEB28943, sample SAMN06267163) | marine metagenome | isolation source: Columbia River Estuary | place: USA:Columbia River Estuary... | reverse complement strand
CCTGTTTTCTTTTGGAAGTCTTCAGCCACGGCTTCAGTGATTGGGTAAACGCTAGAAGAACCGTCAATTGAAATCGTTTTATCTGCGGCGTGGATGTTGAAAGAGAATGTAAGGGTTGAAGCAACTAAAGCTGCCAAACCTAAGCTATTGATTTTGTTATATTTCATTATTGAATTATCTAATTTTGCAATCAATGGAAAACAAAGATTCTTCAGCCCTAAAAAAAAAAAATTCAAAGTCTATTATACTTTTAGCTGGATTTAGTTTCATCATCCCGTTACTTTTACTAAACATATACGACTCCTCTTCTTTGCAATTATCAATTTCTGATATAAAACTAAAAAAGATGACAGTGGATTCAATTGATCCAGGATTAAACATAAACACTGCAGTTAAAATTAAACCGAACTTATTAAAGAATAATAATGTAAAGGTCGAATCTAAGAAAAAGTCGCACAATAATCACAAATTGGAAGCGAAAAAAAAAGACTTGTATTTAGCCATTAACTTGGATTCTTTAGTTTACACGAAAAGGGCTGACTCAAGTGGTCACCGTATTATGATCATGGGGGATTCTGAATGCGGTGGCTTATTTTCGGTCTTGAATGATTATTGTTATCAAAATGGACATGAATTAGTAGCAAGTTTAGTATGGAATTCAGCAACTATTTTAAACTTTGCCTATTCGGACACAGTAATAAAAACGATCAATAAATACGAGCCGACCTTTATTTTTATTGTAGTAGGCTTAAATGAAATTTATGCATCAGATTTAAAGAAGCGTAAAAGTGCAGCAGAAATTCTTGCCAATAAAATCAAAGGGCTACCTTACGCTTGGATTGGGCCAGCAAACTATGCAGAAGACAATGGTATTAATGCTGCTTTTGCTTCCGCAGCAGAACCGGGAAGTTTTTTTCTTTCCAAAGATTTAAATCTACCTAAAGGTGAGGATGGAAGACACCCAAACTCATTAGGATATCAAATTTGGATGGCGGCTATTGCAAATTGGTTAGAAACTGAGGCTAAGTATCATCTAGAGATGAAACATCCAGCAATTCGCGGTCAGAAAATAAGAGCTAAGATTATAAATTTAAATGCTGCAAAGTACCGTGGATATTAACTTCATTATAAATTTATTTAGTGCTGAAAATATAAAAGCGGCATTCAGTTATTCATTTAATGAGCCTTGGTTCTTTACAGAATTTAGCTTTTTATTTGTTTTTGGTTTTTTCTTGATTATCTATTCTTTTATTGTAGAAAAAAATAAATGGAAAAACGTATACATTATTCTATTCAGTTTATTTTTCTATTACAAATCCAGTGGACCATTTCTTGGTTTATTTATCTTGATGATTATTAGTGATTACTTCTTTGCAAGGTACATCGCAAATCAAGAGGGGCTCAAAAAAAAACTATTGCTATATCTTTCACTTGTATACAGTCTTTCATTTTTATTATATTTTAAATATTCTGACTTTGTTGTTCTTAACTTAAATCAATTTGCAGGAACACATTTCGCCCTAAATAATTTATTTCTTCCCATTGGAATTTCTTTCTATACCTTTCAATCCATTAGTTATTTAGTAGATGTTTATCGCAATGAATTAGCCCCGACTAAGCGATTTAGTGACTATGCCTTTTACATGACTTTTTTCCCTCATTTAGTTGCTGGTCCTATTGTTAGAGCCAAAGATTTTCTACCGCAAATCGCAAGTCCTAATATTATTGACAGTCGTTTATACAAGGAAAGCATCTTGCGAATTTTGATGGGATTAATGAAGAAATTATTTATCGCAGATTATTTAGGAAAATATGTTACTATTTTACATGCTACACCGAACGGTTTTTCCGGGTTTGAGCATTTCATGTCTATGTATGCCTATAGCTTTCAAATCTATTTTGATTTTTCAGGGTATTCTGATATCGCAATTGGTATAGCTTTATTGCTTGGGTATCGATTGAAGGATAATTTTGATGGTCCTTACTTAGCTTCGAATATTACCATATTCTGGCGAAAATGGCATATTTCCCTTAGTAATTGGTTAAAGGATTATATCTATATTCCTTTGGGTGGGAGTAGACACGGAGTTTTTAAAACCTATTTATTTCTTTTAATCACGATGTTAATCGGTGGATTTTGGCATGGAGCAGATTGGCGTTTTATGTTTTGGGGTTTAGCGCATGGGCTAGCATTAGTATTGCATAAAATCTGGTCTACTTATATTAAAATCAATCCAAAGAATATGCTTTTCTCTTTCCTAGGGGTTGTACTTACGTTTAATTTCGTTTCAATATGTTGGATATTTTTTAGATCATCTTCCTTTGAGATCGCATTTGAAAGCATCCATTCCATTTTTACAAAAATAAATTTTCTTGAGGCCTATACTTTTACGATGGCTAGACCCGAGATCACCATTTTAATATTGATTTCAATGGTAATTGTTTTTACACCTTTTAAAGTCAAGAACTTCCTTATCGAAAAGAGTTATAAATTACCAGCTTTTACCTATATAATATTGATAACACTTACTCTTCAGCTGATTATACAATTTAAAGATGACCTAATTCAACCTTTTATCTACTTTCAATTTTGATAAATAAATTGGACTATTGGCAATTTTTCTTTAAGGTATTATAGATGCTATTACTCCAACCATTCGCATCTGCCGCATAACCATAAGATGCGATGGTTTTAAGCCATTTTAGGTTGTCTTTTGAACCTTTCATGCTTGCGTAATATTTTTTTGACACTACTAAATTACAAAACCCTATATATGAATCTAGTATTGTCGGGAAGTAACGATAAACACTTTTATAATTAGATATCGACACATCATTTTTTCCTGTAATGCCAAAATGATTATGTAATTTTTTAGCCACACTGCTTGTCCCACCTCCAGATTCTATGTAAGCAATGCTTAAAATTACACAAGCAGGAATTTGATAAACCGACTCTAAACTATCCGCTAATTTTCTATAATCAACAAAATACTTATGTTGGCCGAAAGACGAAAATGATATCAAAATAAAAACCAGTAAACTATTTTTCTTCATATTTAAAGACTAATTGTGTGTGTAAATATAAGATAAACAAAGCATTAAATAAAAGAGATGGGTTTTATACGCATTAGATGTAGTAACAAAGCACAAAAAGATTATTACCTATCTACATCACTATTTAATGCATTAAGGCGTACTTTTGACTTCAAAATTAAAGCATGAAAGTTATTCAATCCACAGCAACCGAAATTCAGATTGGCGACTTATTGACTTCCAGTTTCTCGAAGGTGATCTCGGAATATGCCAAGTCAAACATCATTATTATCGTTGATGAAAATACACATGATTGCTGTCTAGAGTTCCTGCTTACGAGCTTTCCAGACTTAATTAATGCCGAAATAATTTTATTGCCAGGCGGGGAGGAGAATAAAGTGATCGAAGTGTGTCTGCAAGTATGGGAAACGTTTACCGAATATAATTTTTCTAGAAAAGACTTGGTGATCAATTTGGGTGGTGGAATCATTACGGATATGGGAGGATTTATTGCCGCTCTATATAAGCGAGGTATGAATTTCATTAACATACCCACTAGCTTGTTAGGAATGGTAGATGCTAGTATTGGAGGGAAAAATGGTGTGGACTTGAATGGATTCAAAAATCATTTGGGGGTTTTTAAAAATCCTTCTCATATTTTTATTGATGTTTCCTTTTTGAAAACATTACCCGAACGAGAGATTTATAATGGTTATGCAGAAATGTTAAAGCATGGTCTCATTTCCGACAAAAATCTTTGGGAGGATTTAATTAAAATCAAATCAGATGATGCATTGTTAAATGAAGAAATGATTTTTCGCACCATTCGAGTAAAATTAGATTTAGTGGAGGCTGATCCAGAAGAAGCAAATGTGCGAATGAAATTAAATTTTGGTCATACCATTGGTCATGCTTTAGAATCTCATTTTTTAAGTTCAACAGCTATACCTCACGGTCATGCAGTTGCTTTAGGGATCTGCGCTGAAGCTTTCCTATCATTCAAGAAGAAAAAGATAAGCAGCGAGGAATTTCATCAAATTGAGGAAGTTATTTTACGTAATTTCCCCATGATTCAACTAACCGATGAAGATGTTACTGACGTCATTGAACGGATGAAAAATGACAAGAAGAATCATTCTGGCGCTATTTATTTCGTATTATTGGAAGGAATTGGAAATGCCATTACGAATATTAAAATCAAGGAGAAAGAAGTAGGGGAGGCACTATTTCATTTGAATTTATTAGGAAAGGCCTTAAATTAAGAAACCGCAATCTGCGGCTTCCTAATTTTCTGTAAAGTTTCTTGAAATCGTGCTGATTTAACGTATAATGGTCATCTCATCAACGATGTGTCTTGCGCCGGCGTATTTATCGATAATAAATAGTACGTAGCGTATATCAACATTAATTGTTTTTTGCAATAGGTCATCAAAGATAACGTCACCAGCCATTGCCTCAATATTTCCGTCGAAAGCAAGTCCGATTAATTCGCCTTTTCCATTAAGAACAGGTGATCCTGAATTCCCACCTGTGATATCATTGTTGGTTAGGAAGTTAACAGGCATATGGCCATCTTTATCAGCATATTCACCAAAATCTTTGGTCGCATTCAATTCCATTAATCGCTTTGGCAAATCAAATTCCTCGTCATTTGGCTTATACTTATTGATAGCGCCTTGTAAGGTTGTGTAGTAATTCACTTTCGCATCATTTCGTTTATCTGCAGGTAAGGCGCTCACTTTACCGTAGCTCAAGCGAAGCGTACTGTTAGCATCTGGATATTGAATACTTGCCAATCCTGATTCACGCATTCCTTGAACCAATAAGCGAAATGATCTATTGTACTCAGTTTGTAAAGCCACCAATTCTTCTGAGCGTGTATTCAAATGATTAATCAAATTAGCGGATAAAGCCATCAATGGATCATCGGATATTTTTTTGTCGCCCATGTTATCGATGTAATTCAGCAACTTACTTTCTGATTCAAAAACACTACTTTGCATCAATGAATTAATGTATGCATTCATGTCATTTTTATTCGACTTAGCTGCCAACACGATAGCAGGAGCGAGAGTATAATCTGCTTTATTCAAGTATAAACTTAGCCCTTTAGAAAATATCGCATGTTCAGCAGAAAGATTAATCGAAGCATAAAATTCAGTAATTGCTGTTTTTAAACTTGCCATGGCTGCTTCTTTACCAGCATCATCAACTTTAGCAAATGCTTCAATTTGAGCACCAAGCGTTCGTGATATTTTTGCAAACTCAGAACCTCTAAAAATTAGTTGAAGGTAATTATCATGCCTAGACTTTTCATTGGTAGCAGCGTAAAATTTATTAATATTAGCAACTGCATTACCGTATTTGGCTTTATTTTCTTTCTTATTTGCCCACTCATTAAATACCATCTCATTCGAGTCTTTCAATGCAGCGGTTTTAAATTTAGTTAGTGCTTCAATCATTCCCGCTCTATTTTTCCAATAATTTGCAATTCCCGCATATTTTGAAGCGTATTGAAGACGTGTTGCATCATCTTTATCCATGAATTCTTTCATAGCATCCATCGATGTTTTTGATGCTTCTACCCAAGCAGGGTAGGCGTACTTTACGTTTTGATCAATTCCACTAGCAGGTAACCATCGATTTGTTCGGCCAGGGTACCCCAAAATCATGGCGAAGTCGTTTTCTTGAACGCCTTGAATGTTTACGGGTAAATAATGTTTTGGCTGTAGAGGAACATTTTCTGGCGAATATTCAGCCGGATTACCTTCGTTATCTGCGTATACACGAAACATAGAAAAATCACCGGTATGTCTTGGCCATTCCCAGTTATCCGTATCGCCACCGAATTTACCGATATTGTTTGGCGGTGTGCCTACTAATCGAACATCTTTGTAATCTTGATACACAAAATAGTAATATTCGTTCCCTTGAAAAAACGACCGAACATTCACAGTGTATTTTCCATTTTCACTATTTTCTTTTTCAATTAAAGCAATTTCATCCTTAATCATTTTTTCGCGTTCAGTTTCCGTCATGCTGTCATTTACTTTTCCAAGAATGCGCGATGACACATCATCCATTCGAACAAAAAACCGAACAAATAACGATTTTGGCTTCATTTCATCTTTACGCGTAGGTGCCCACCAACCATTGGTTAGATAATCATTTTCAGGCGTTGATAATTCAGCGATTGCACCAAAACCACAATGGTGATTAGTGAGTATTAATCCATCTTTGGAAATTAATTCTGCTGTACAGCCACCATTAAATTGAACAATAGCATCTTTTAAGCTGGAATGATTTATACTGTAAATTTCATCGGCTGTTAACTGCAAGCCCATTTTCTCCATGTCACGTTGATTTAAACGCTCAATGAACATGAGGAACCACATGCCTTCATCAGCATGAACAAAAAAGCCAATGAAAAGAGATAGTGTAATAAGTATTTTCTTCAAATGTGTCATAACAATAAGGATTTAATATTAGGTTGCTAAAATAATACTAATTTATTGTTTTTGGAATTTAAGCGATTATTAATAATGATAAAATCTGCTCTTTATTTATACTTAGGCTGTACGAACCGATATGATTGCATTCGTCGTTGTGTCTGCGAGACAATCTCTACCAATAGCATGACCCCAACAAGCAATTATGTGTTTATCATCAACCAAAACCCATTGCTTATCCCTACTAAAATTTGGAATTTTAGCATCAGTAAGGATATCACTCACTAATTTACTTCCTTTTAAACCAACTAGATTTATCCGATCACCTTTTATCCAAGGCCGTAATCTCAATTCTCCTTCAATTTTTTGAGCATCTAAAAATACTTCCTGTTTTGTAAATGAAGCAGGAATAAAGTCAACACGCTCAATAAGCAGTGTCGGTAAAGAGAGGCTATTTTCTTTTTTTGCAAAATAAAATGAGTCAAATTCCTTAACAATACTAGAAAAAGGGCTTTTATTGGAATCAATTGTCACGATTTTTCCTTTTTGTGCTTGTCGTATTTTGCTTAATTCAGCAATTTTTAAAACCGGAATATTAAAATAATTAAAGATAGTAATTAGCTGATAAATAGATAACTGGTCATAATTATTGAAATTAATAAAACAAGTAGATTGAATCTGTTTTATGTAACTACTTACTGTTTTATCCTGCACCGCTTTATCCTCTTTAAAACAAGCCATTAGTGTTAAAACGGATGTATTTAGACTCGGAATTTCCTTCGTTAAATAGGGGAGGAGCTCATTGCGCCAAAGATTTCGTTGATAATCGTTTTTTTGATTGCTCTGATCTTCGCGCCATTCAATACCATGTTCTGTTGCGTAGTGCTTCAATTCCATCTTAGAAACGGTTAGAAGCGGACGAAAAATACAATTTGATACTTCGTCCATACCAGACAATCCAGAAATTCCTGCACTACGACTTAACATTAACCAAAACGTTTCCACTTGATCGTCTTGATGATGTGCGGTAACAACATAATCTACGGCCTTATCATCGATGAATTTCTGAAAGAAATCATATCTAATTCTTCGTGCGTGTTGCTGCAAATTACCTTTATTATCGTTTAAGATCTCTTGTAAATCAGTTCGGAACACGTGAATTCTGATGGAATTTTTTGAACAGAACGTTTCAACTAGTTTTTGATCATTTTCGCTTTCTAAGCCTCGCAACTGATAATTAACATGAGCAACCTCAAAGGATAATTTTAGTGCATGAAAGATGGATAATAGTACCATTGAATCCAGACCACCACTGACTGCTAATAAGTAGCGCCCGCCAGTATTTTTCGCGGTCGATTGATGAACTAAATCTTCTAACTTATGCATGTAAGCCGTCTAAAATTCTTTTGACTTTTGTTAAACATTCTTGGTATTCGTCTTCAGGAATAGATTGAATCGTAATTGCTCCACCAACACTACAAGAAAGGTACTTAGTATGCTCATTAAATAATAAACTACGAATCACAACATTAAAATCAAAATCGCCATTCGGAGAAATATAGCCAACACTACCTGAATACAATCCGCGCTTAAAGTCTTCTGATTGTTCAATAATCTCCATGGCTTTTAATTTTGGTGCGCCTGTCATGGAGCCCATAGGAAAGGTAGCGCGAATAATATCTGTAAAACTGGCGTCTTCTTTAGGAATACAAGAAATAGTAGAAATCATTTGATGCACATTTTCAAAGGAGTAAATTTGACATAATTCATCAACCTTAACACTTTTCGCCTGCGCAATTTTTGATAAATCATTCCGCACTAAATCCACTATCATTATATTTTCCGCTCGTTCTTTTTCATTGTGCTGTAACGCTTCTTTTAATTGCTTATCTGTTTCCGGGTCATTACTTCTGGGTGCAGTACCTTTTATGGGTTGCGATCGAAGACGACCATCTTTTTTTTCAAGGTAACGCTCTGGACTTCCGCAAAACATTGAATACTCATCAACATGTAAAAAGCTTGAAAATGGTGCTTTTGTTAACTCATTAAGTTTGAAATAAACATCAAGTGGATAGTTAATCTCTACATTCTCACAATAAAATTCCTGGCAGTAGTTTACCTCATAAATATCGCCACGTTGAATAGAATCCTTTATCTTGAGTAGTGTTTCTAAATATTTTTCCTTTGATGTACGCGGTTTGAAATCGTACTTAAATTGATGAAAATTACGGTCTGTTTCTTCTTCCATGAAATAACTAATGAAATTAAAACTTGCCTCATTTTTTTCTCCTTGAAGGAATGTAAAGTTTTCATTCTTTAATTCAATAACATGGGATGGAACCCAAAAAAATAAGCTTGGAAAATTTAATTGATCTGAATTAGAAGAAGATAAGTTTTCAATTTCATTTTTCAGGTCATAACTCAAGTAGCCAAAGATGTATTCGTTTGGATTTTCAGTAATGAAATCCTGCAATTGTTCTAATGCCTCCTGAGAGTCGATACGTAGACGTCGCTTTTCTCCAAACGCTAAAATACCGGAGCCATCATTACTATTTAGGTAGCAAACTGTTTCTTTCAATTCCATTTCACGCGCTTTTTTGGTTAAAATTAATTGGAATTAATCAAGAAGCAATAATTTAGATTTTTGAACCTTCATTCGGATATTTCCAATTTCCAGGTATACTTCATCGCCTTTGATTCGTTCTACAATACCAACTTGATTCGTAGAAAGAATGCTAACCTTGGATCCAACTTTAATATTCTCAAGTGCTTTTAATGCTTCGAGTTGTTTTCCGCTCAATGGCTTATCTTTATTTCTAGTTTGAGCTTGTGAACTTAACTTTAGGTTTTGCTTCGACTTTTCGATGATGATCATCCGCTTAATTTCCTCTATCAATTCGTCATTGACACCTTTCTTCTTTGATTTAAGGTTATATCTTTCGATGAACACCTGTAGTTTCTTTCCAAGGTTAATTTGCTTGGTTTGACCTTCAATTGAACTATTTGTGCTCTGTAGGCGCTGATTCAATTTTTCATTCATCGATTCATAATACGCGATCGTTTCTTTTGCTTTTTTCTCCGTTAGAAGATTAGTGCTAATGAGTCTTTCAATTTCGTTCTTATCTTGCTGCAAGCTGCTTAATAATTTATCAAAACGTATTTTATTATCACCTAAGGAATCTTTGGCTTTTTTGATAAGCTTTTCACTTATTCCGACAATCTTTGCTATTTCAAAGGTAAAAGAACTGCCCGGTTGTCCGATTGATAGTTGAAATAGTGGTTTCAAGGACGATACATCAAACAACATACAACCATTTACCGTCTTTTCAAGTTGACCCGCTTTAATTTTTATATTCGTATAATGCGTAGTAATTACACTAAAGCATTCCTTTTCGTAGAGTGATTCGAAAAATACTTCCGCAATAGCGCCACCTAAATCAGGATCGGAACCCGTACCAAATTCATCTAAAAGGAACAAACTTTCTTTGCTGGCAATTTGTAAAAAATAGTTAATTCTTTTTAAGCGATAAGAATACGTACTTAATTCATTATCAATAGATTGATTATCACCAATATCAGATAAAATTTCGTTAAAAATACTTGCCTTACTACTTGAATCTACAGGAATCAATAAACCCGATTGCAGCATTACCTGCAGTAAACCAACAGTTTTGAGCGTAATACTCTTTCCACCAGCATTTGGACCAGAAATAACCAATATTCTTGCGTTTTTGTCTAATACGATGTCTTGGGGAAGCGTCTTTTTATTAAGGAGCTGATTATTTTGCCGAAGAATAGGGTGGAAGGCACTGTTCCATTTAAGTTGGGGTGTCTTTTCAATATTAGGTAGACAGGCATTCATTTCAATGGCTAACTTTGCCTTTGCATGTGTAAAATCATACGTACAAAGCGCTGTATGATAAGCAATTATTAGGGGTAAATGATAACTGATTTCCCTGGTAAGTTGCTGTAAAATTTTGCGAATTTCTTTAATTTCATCGTCAATAAGCCAATCAAGCTCTTGATTTAGCGCGACATTAGCGAGTGGCTCCACATAGCTTAAGCTTCCCGTTTTACTAGATCCTAAAAAACTTCCAGCAACTTTTCGTTTATAAGTAGATTGAACGGTTAGAACGCGACGTTCATTGATAAACGTTTCAAAGGTTTCTCCCAGGATATTTTCTTTGCGCCATTTTCTAAGTTCTCGCTCAAAATTTCGATTGATTTGCGCTTTTAAGGACTTCATTTTTTGGCGAATTAGGGCTAATTCATTTGACGCATCATCTTTGACAATTCCTCGGCGATCAAGGACCTTATTAATACTGTTAATCAGCTCTTTAGTTAATACACATTCTTTAAAAATCGCTTTAATAAGCGGGTATTTACCCGGATTTAATTCAAAGAATTGAAGGATATCATTAATTAATACCGATGTATTTACAATTCTAAAAAAACTTTCGGCTGGTAATACAGCATCAGTAATTCCTAACAATTGAATTTCCTGCGTAAGTTCTTCGTAATCTAATGCCGGAAAAATGATATTAAGTCGCTTAAGAGAAACAATTTCCTGAACAGCTTTTAGGTTCTGTGTAAGTTCGTTGGTATTGTTAGTTGGACGAAGTTCTAGAATACCTTGTTTGGCACTTGGTCCAAGCGCATGTTTTTCTAAGTACGATATGATCGTAGGGAATCCTAATTCCTTTAATGTTTGACTATCACAGATTAATTCCGGCATGTGCAAATTTAAGCACAATTAATAGAATGGCTCACGAAAACCACTATTATCCTTTTGTACTATAATTAATATTATGTTAAATAGAATATCTAAGCAATACTGAGGCTTACCTATCTTAAGGCAATTATTACAACTTTATAAAGCGTTGGTATTGACCTCCTATTTTAAGAAGGTATCCTTGCGGATGTAAATTAGAAATATCGATTTCACTGCTAGACATTGAAATGGATCCTGATTTTAAAAGTTGTCCGCACAAAGAATAAATTTCATACCTTGATGATTCAGCGATTTTTAAATCGACATGGATAGATTTGTTAGATGGATTTGGAAATACTTGAAAATCTACAGATCCCTTTTGCTCATCAACTTGTGCTGGATTACAAGTGATTAATCCAAAAATATCATACTTAGAAATAAAATTCCAAACCTCCACTGAAGCAATTATATCATAGTTGGTCCCC
>ENA-UOYL01000710-UOYL01000710.1-marine-metagenome-genome-assembly--contig:-NODE-710-length-11690-cov-2.505899_pt1 | contig 11690 bp, 9 predicted proteins | sample MGYA00238173_ERZ767189 | MGnify/ENA primary metagenome ERZ767189 (study PRJEB28943, sample SAMN06267163) | marine metagenome | isolation source: Columbia River Estuary | place: USA:Columbia River Estuary... | reverse complement strand
AGGGCATATTTTCCCAGTTTTTGCGCAGTTTAGAGGCGGAAAAGGCGTAGCTTCAGCGCTGGGAATAATTATTGGACTCAATCCTGTTTCTGCTTGTATATCGGTAGTTATTTTTTTAGTTGTATTTCTTGTTTCTCGATATGTTTCTCTCGGAGCAATAATTACGTCTATTACCTATCCTTTTGTAAGTTTCTTTATTGTAAAAGAAGAGTCTAGTTTAATGATTATTTTTACCACTTTATTAGGATTATTAGTCGTTTTGGCGCATTGGAAAAACATTAGGAGACTTATGAATGGTGCCGAAAGTAAAATGAACCTTTTAAATAGAAAGGCGTAATATATTTTTATGTTTTTTATCCATTGAAAAATTCCTCTCGTATTTTTAAATATTCCTGTCTCTTGCTCTTTTTGGTGCTTGGTAGATTGACGTTTTCTCAGTCAATTACACAACTTCAAAAAAAAGCTGACGATCTCTTTGATAAACAAGATTATCCTTCTGCACTTGTTGATTATCGCCAGCTTTTAGCGCAGAATCCAATTTCAATGGATTTTAATTATAAGTATGGTATCTGCCTGTTCTATTCAGATAATAGAAAAAATGCAAAACGTTATTTTGATTTTGTGATGCGCCAAAATACATGCCCTAGTGAAACGTATTATTATGTAGCTAAACTATATCATTATGATTATAAATTTGCTGCCGCTATTGATTATTATCAAAAATACCTCGACAACACTCCAGAAAAACTCAGAAGTAAGAATGTTGTTAATGACATCCAACAATGTAAAAATGGCAAATTACTCCTTCAAAATCCGACTGCATTACGTATCATAAAGGCAAATAGGTTTTCAATTTCAAAATTTTACCTCAACTATGATTTTCAATCTCGAACAGGTGGATTTTTTACTAACGAGGAATTGCAGTCTAAAATAGATAAGAAAAACAATTTTCTGCCAATGTACTATTTTTCAAGAGGAGATAGTCTTAAGTTTTTTGCGAGTTATGGAACAAGTAATAATAAGGATATTTACTTTTCTGTAAAAAATGGAGAGGGTTCGTGGTCGACTGCAACTAAAATTTCTGGAGATGTGAATACATCTTTTGATGAAGATTATCCTTTTTTTGATGCTCAAAAAGGGCTTTTGTATTTTTCCTCTAAGGGACATAATTCGATTGGGGGATATGATTTATTCCAGGTTGATTTTAATCCAATTGAAAATGTCGCGCAAGAAATCAGTAACATGGATTTTCCGTATTCCTCAGCTGATGATGATTTTCTTTTTGTTCCCGAAGAAAATCAAAAGACTGCCTACTTTTCTTCTAATCGTAATTGTGAAAAAAATAAAATTGATGTTTTCTTGGTTGAAAATGGTAAAAAGAAATCAACTATTCAGCTCATTAAAGGAGATTTTCATGATCTGGTCGATGAAAAAAATAAATTAGCTCAAATAAAGGTTGTTGATGTAAATTCTGGGGAAGAATATGGGCCTTTTACAACTGATGATAATGGTAATTATGTCATTATCCTGCCTGGAGGTGGAAAGTATAAGTTTATGGTTACTGTGGAGGGTTCTAGAAAATTATTTGAAAACATTATACTTGTTCCTCAGGTCAATAATTCAAGAAAATTGGCTCAAACACTTCGGTATTCAGTTCAAGAATCGGATGAGTTTTTGGAATTCAGTAATAATTTTAATGCTGATGAACTTGCCTCTGATGAAGATAAAATGCTTGTATTGAGTGCAATTGCTTCGTTAAAGATGAATCCTTCTTTAATTCAAAATGACCCAAAATTGATAGATGAGCTTGAGAATACGACATCGGTACTGAAGGATCTTGGTTTTCTAAATCCTGATGAGAAAGAAGCATTGTCGATGTTAAATGATGAATTATTATCGATTGAATTAATAGAGGAGGAACTTTCTAATGCCTTAACGAATGCAATGTCAATTCAAAATGAAAATAATAAGGCTTTAATAATTATGAATAGCACTATTCAGGATATTAAAGATGAGCTTTCGGATGCTAATCTCACCTTTGATAAGAAAATCGAATTGCTCGAGCTTTTATTAAATCAACAAAAAGATAAAATTGTTCTGCAAGAGCAATTGGTGGCCATGAATAATGTGATTACCGAAAATGAAAAGGCGCTAAACTTGAACGTAAAATCTGCAATAACGAAAAATGCTGCTGAAATAAATGAAAAAGTGTTGACTCTTTCATTGTTGAATAATAAGGATAGTATTGATGTTTTCTTGCTTCAAAATAAAGATAAAATAAAGTCTTTACTCATGAATAAAACGGTGATTGAAAATACGAATGACAATACTGTTGATTCTCTGGAAAATGAATTGTTGGCTATAACGAAGGGGCTACTTTTTGAACGAAATGAGCTGAAAACAAAGAAAGATTCTATCAATTTAATCATCCAAGAATTGACGGAACGAAAAGAATTGGCAAACAAAAAGGACCAGGTTGTAATTTCAGAGCAAATTATTCGGGAGCAAAATAAGAGTAAGATTTTAGAAAATGATAAGTTGACTTCCATTAATGGTTTATTAGATAATGAAAAACAAATCATTCATGAAATTGCCAATGTTCAAGTAAAAATTGATCTAAGTCAACGTAACTATAAGGCTGGTGAAGAGCAAATTGATATTAGTAAAATTAAAGCTTTAACGATTTCTGAAGATGATATATCAGCACTCTATCAAGAGAAATACGAAGTTGAAAATTCAATCTCGATTATTGAAAGCAATAACAAGGAAAGAATAGCTTTGAATAAAAAAATTGACGAGCTTATTTTGTTGAAAGATGATACGATAAAATATAAGTCGCTTCTTGTTTTACTTTCTAATAAAGAAAAGGCATTAAAATCGGACATCGAAGACGCTCAGAAAAGCAATAACTTTTTCTTGTTAAATAACTATTCGGAGGAATTACAAGTATTGCAAAGTCTGCAAAATAAATACACTGAGGAATTAGCACTTAATGAAATTGAATCCACAGCTTTGCAGTCCACAAAAGAAGATCCAGAAATCGTTTCGAAAGAAACAGTAGAAGCGGAACTCGCTCTTGAAGCGGCTAAAACGAAAACGACAGATCCAGTAATCGTTTCGAAAGAAACAGTGGAAGCGGAACTCGCTCTTGAAGCGGCAAAAACAAAAACGCCAGATCCAGTCATCGTTTCGAAAGAAACAGTGGAAGCGGAACTCGCTCTTGAATCGGCTAAAACGAAAACGACAGATCCTGTCATCGTTTCGAAAGAAACAGTGGAAGTGGGGCAGAAGGAAAATCCTGCCTTAATTATAGATAATAATTCAAGCTACTCATCAGCGATTGAAAAACAACTTCAGCAATTTAATTCTGAAATACCCAATGAACTGATACTTTCTTTCAACGAAACAAGAAAATTAGAACAGCAAATATTAACCGAGAAGGATCCAAATGATAAAGAAAGTGGGAGCCAAGTTGTAAAAGTTCTTGACGCTACAAATAATTTGATTGCTAGTCAGTTAATTTTATCGTCAAAAATCAACGCTTTAGAAGATGAATTCCCCATCTTAAAAGAAAGTTATGATAAAAATGATATCATAAATGCCTTAGTTCTTCAAAAAGAGGTTTTGGAAACAGCAAAGATTAATGAGCCATCAATAGGGATTGAGCTTGTCAACAAAGCGATTGCCATGATAAACAATGAAATTATTCAGCGTACTTCTGAAAGCCAAGAATTAAGTAAACAGGTCCCTTTTAAGTTTGCGAATACGCAGCTGGCCACTGAGGCTGAAAAAGTAGCATTGAGTAAAGATCCAGACTATTACGAGTATTTAAAACTGCGAACTGCTTATAATCAGATGGCTCATACACGTGATAGCTTACAATATGAAATAGCGTTAAATAAGCAAAAATTAGATGTCTTGATGAATGAAAATAATCGTGTTGCATCCGTTTCTGAATCTGAACATGAGCTTGCGAAATTGATTAATGAACAATTACGTTCATTAAATGACTATTCAGAGAAATTGGAAAGTCAAGGTAAAATAATCACCAACTTAGTCAATCAGCCAAAAATGGAAGCAATGCTTCTTGATAAAATTCAACCATTGCAATTGACAACTAGTCAAACTAATTATGATTTTAAAATCGACGCAAAGCAAACTAATACTTCATTAGTTTATTTACCTATACTTTCTGAATCGCCTTCTGGTTTAATCTATCGAGTTCAATTAGGAGCATTTAGAAAACCTGTTTCCATTGATAAATTTAGAGAATTCTCACCAGTTTCGGGGGAGGTTTTGGCTAATGGATTAACATGTTATTTAGCTGGATTCTTTAATAATGCAACAATAGCTATAAATGCGAGGAAGGAAATTAGAAGCTTTGGATATGAAGATGCTTTTATTGTAGCATATTGTGATGGTAAACGCATATCCTTAGCCGAGGCAAAAGAATTAGAACGTTTGGGAAGATGTGTTCCAAAATCTCAAAGCGAGCTATCTATAGACGTGGCGAGATTATTTGAAAATGTTGAAAAAAATGCTAATGACAATTTATCTATAGAAAATCAAGATGTCTTTTATACCGTTCAAGTGGGTGTGTACAATAAGAAAATTAATAATGATCAATTGCTGGGCATCGAAGAATTAGATGCTTATCAATCCCCTAATGGACAGTATCGTTATTCAAGTGGTAAATTTTCAAGTTTGGAAGATGCAAAAAATCGAAAGGTATCGGTTATATCAAAAGGTATTACAGATGCATATATTGTCGCATATTCAAATGGAAAACGAATAGATATTAATACTGCAACTGCCCTGTTACAACAAAACAATCGAACGCCAGAGATAAACAACAAACGCAATGTAACAACTGCTTCAATTGATTTTAGTAAACTAGAAGCACCGCTTGAACCAACGATTAATTATATTCAATTTATTAAAAATGTTGATGCTGGAATTACAAATGATTTGTTGGGGATTTCAAATAAGGGAGGGACGTTTATATTTAATCCAACTCAAAAGCATGTTATTTCTGGATATATTGATGTAAATACAATTACAGCATTTGAACGAATTTTTTATGCTGACATGTCAATGGAATCGAAAATAAAGACAAGTAAAGTTTGTTCTGTTTATGCAACGAATTCAACGATAAAATCGGCAGTGCATGATTGGCTTTTACATTGTAATATTCCTTATACTATCATTGCAAAATCTAATTCTATCGAGATACAATTTGTAATTTTACAAAATAGTTCCATTGAGGCGATTGAATTAATGGCAAATAAGTATGATTATGTTCTTAAAATAAACGAATTATGATTGCAGCACCTGAAATTAAAAAATCTGTAAAGAAAGAAATCGTCGAGGTTTTATCGTTAGTTTTATATAATGATGATGTAAATAGTTTTGATCATGTTATAAATTCTTTAATGTCTATTTGCGACATGGAATTAATGGAGTCAGAACAATGTGCTTGGATCGTTCATACAAATGGTCGCTGTGCTGTAAATAAGGGTGAATATAGCGAACTAGAACCAAAATGTATCGCTCTATTGGATAAGGGCTTAAGCGCTAAAATAGAATAATATGAAAATCACATTTGAACCTAAAGTCAGTATCTTTATTACGCTTTTTTGTATTTGCGTATTTGGGCTTAAACTATATTACCCAATTGAGTTTAATCAATATTTTATCTTAGATGGAGAGATTAGAAGCCAGAGTTTAGCTTGGTATTTTAGTACAATGGGCTATATTTTCGGACATGCGGATATGAAGCACCTAATCGGTAATCTTTCATTTTTTTTACTATTATCTCCTATTGTTGAGAAGCAAATCGGAAGCGCTAAGTATCTATTAATGGTGGTAACTACAGCAGTTATTACTGGGATTATTCATATCGTTTTTGAGGACAATGGCTTATTAGGTTTAAGCGGAATTGTGTTTATGCTTATCATTTTATCTACTTTATTACACATTAAATCGAAAGAAATTCCCTTTACATTTATTTTAATTTTTATTTTCTATTTAGGGCAGGAAGTATACCTATCTTTTGCAAAAGATAACATTTCTCACATGGCTCATTTGACAGGTGGAATTTTAGGAATATTTTGGGGGTTTTATAAGCGTAAAGGGGGTAATTAATCATCACGATGGATGATGTCGTAAAGCGTTTTTTCGATCGATTGGTAATTATTATTAGGAATTGGGCTTAGCGCCGGGGAAGCAAGTAAATAATAGGAATCATCAACTAGCATATAATAAGGAAAGGAAATGATTTGTAAATTCTCCCAAATAGGGTCACTTACTTTATAACTTTTTTTTCGCCAATTTAAAACATCTAAGTTACGCTGTTCAACTTTTGAATAAGCTCGTTCAGGATCTAGATAAATGGTTATAAATTCTATTTGTTTCCCGTACTTATCATATAGTTTTTTTAATGCGGCAATTTCATTTATACACTTTGGACTAGTGGGATCGAAGGCGTGAATATAAAAATATTTGCCCTTTATTGTACTTAAATTGAGAGGAGCTTCTTTATCACCAATTGAAATTTCGGGAAAGCGAAAACCTATGGACGCAAAATTATAATTAGCAAGAAGATTTTTTGCTATGCTAACATTTTCGTCAAAATCGCTCTCTAGTGATATGCTTTGGATTAAGCTGAGGATACTTGATTTTGGTATATATGAGGAGTAACTTTCTTCCCGCAATAAATTTAGTAAAACGAGTTCCCGAAATTTATCATCTTTTAAATAGCTATCTATTTTTAGTAATGAATCCGTTAAATATAAATCTCCCCGCACTATTGCTGTATAGATGTCCTTTGACGCAACACCTTTAATTTGGAATAAATATTTTTTGTAAAAACTTTTGAGGTATTCCATGTACGCATCATTCTTATACAATATGTCTTGTCCTTCGAAATAGAATAAATTTTTATCATCGTTGCTCGATGATCCTCTAAACTTTAAATTTTCTATATTTTGACCAATTGAATACTTTAGAAAATCTATGAAAAAAGTCGATGTGTCGTTAGCATAAACGCTTTCCACTTCATTTTTAAAAGCAATAATCTGTTTGATGAAATTATTTTCATCAGCTTCTTTTGAATAATAAATATTGGATAAATAGGTATCCATCCATGCTTGAAATCCTAATATCTTATAGTTAATATCATTGCTGTCTAAATCAAATAAAGTGATTTCCACTTCTTTCTTGTTCAGGCTTACTTTATTGAAATCTTCATTTTTTGGTATTTCAATAGTATAGGTTGAATTTTTTTGTAAATACAGATATGCGAAGCAATTTTGTACTCGAATGATATATTTTTCGATGCTTGGAATTTCTGCTGAAATTTTAAAATAACCTCGATCGTCTATTAATCCTTCTTTTACCAATGTTTCGTGATTCGAGATGTAGTCATCTATTTTGTAAAGTGCTATTTTTTTCTTCTCATAGCCAATGGCTGAGCCTTGAATTATTACTTGAGTAAATACAGGAACTTGTAAAATAAGAAGAAAAAAAAGGAGTCTGGTTTTTTTCATTTTACTTAAACGAGTAGTTGGGGGCTTGTTACAAATTGGCTAATAGCACCATTTCCTTTGTAGATTTCTCTGACAATTGATGAGTTAATAGCACTTAAGGGAAGATCTGTTAGAAAGAATACTGTTTCTATTTGTTTCAGTTCATGGTTCATGTGCGCTATTGAACTTTCATATTCGAAGTCTTTCGTATTTCGCAATCCTCTAATGATGTGTTTAATGTTGCTTTCGTGGCAAAAATTAACGGTCAAACCTGTGTATTTTTTAACGCTCACTGCCTCATTATCCTCGTATAGAGAAAGTATATGCGCCATTCGTTTCTCTATTGAAAAGAGTGTTTGTTTTGAAGTATTTTCGCCAATACCGATTACAATATGGTCAAATACGCTAAGGGCTTTTTTTACAATGGCTTCATGTCCTTTTGTAAAAGGATCAAAGGTTCCTGGAAAAATAGCTGAATTTTTCATTTTATGCATTGAAAAAACTAAAGTATACGTTTCCAAATATACGGCAAAAACTGAAGTTGGTTATCTTGCTGAAATCAGAATGCCTCCCATGTTCTATAATTAATAGGCCGTGGGGTAATAAGAGTTTTTTTTCTTGTACCAATTCAATAATGGCTTCATGAAATTTTGCTTCGTAAGGAGGGTCTGCAATTATGAGATCAAAATTTGTTTGGCAATTGGTAAGGAATTTTATGCAATCTGCTCGTTGTACATCAAATTGTGACGTAATACCGAGATTATGGGCATTGGCTTTTAAAAATTTTGCGCAAGTAAAATTCTCGTCGACGGCAACAACAGATTGTGCACCACGGGAAATGAATTCAAATGATAAGTTGCCTGTTCCAGCGCACAAGTCCAATACTTTTAATGAATTAAAATCAATGCTATGTTGTAATATATTAAACAAGCCCTCTTTCGCAAAATTGGTTGTGGGACGTGAAGGAAATCCAGGTGGCACCGAAAATCGTCTGCTTTTTAAGGAGCCGCTAATTATTCGCAAAGTATCTGAATTTGGTAAGTATCATAATTAAAGGAGGAGAATTTCAGGTCAGATAACTCTTTTATACGCTCAAAAAGAGTGGTAATTGCTGCGGCAGTATCATCTTGTTTTCTCGGGTATATTTTAATTTCTCCTTGAAAATTGTCAATCGGAAGTTTTAATAATGCTGCAGTGGTAAAATAAATGATGTCATCGGTGGAACTGATTGCTGTTTCTTGACTATAAATTAATTTACCGCCTTGAAAAAGCTGTAAATAAAAAGATGATTCATCGAAAAATATACTTCCTTCAAGGTCATTGTTTTCAATACTTTTGCATTGATTTAAATAGGTGAGGTGGCTTGCTGTAATTGGATTGCTAGGAAAAAAGGCAGCGCAGAATTTGGATACCCATGGCACGATCTCATAAATACTAGTTACACCTAATGTCACGTTTTGGCTTGTGAATAGTTGGTTTGAATCATTAGGATGACCGAAAGCTAATTCATAGTATTTCTCACGTTCATTGTCATCAAAAATAGCATTCGGAATCAATACAAAATTTGTTGTTCTAAAAAAACAGCGATAATCATTTGCGTGAAGAAAGGATGATTTACTAAATTCTTTAATAAAGGATTTTGCCTCGGCTACTTTTAATTCATCGCCTATTGAGCTGATAGTGTGATATGCAGTATCTACTATCAAATCGTCTTCTAGAGAGGTGATTTGAAGCGCAAATTCGGAAAATTCGATTTGATAGCGCATTTTTAATTTTTAGTTCCTAAAAGGAGTTACTAAGCTTACTTTTTTTTAGTATTTTTAGTTCATTACAAATTTACGACAATACCTTTACTTTAAAAAGGTTTTTAATTACATAATGGATAAAGCTACGAACAATACTCCTTCATCAAATCAAGCTAAATTAATATTTACCGATGATCAAAATACAGCCTTAAATGCGTTCAATAAATTTTATGTGTCCGATGCTAAGCACCCACTTTTTATATTAAAGGGCTATGCTGGAACGGGTAAATCAACGCTCATCGCTTATTTAGTTAATGAGATATTGGCGCGTCGAAAGAAAGTGCGCATTCTTGCACCCACTGGAAAAGCGGCGAAAGTAATCGCTAATTATGCCAAGCAACCGGCGTATACTATCCATAAGCAAATTTATTTTGTTGGTGGTGAGTTTGGTGGTGCTTCAAGCTTGGTAAAAGCAAAAAATCTATTTACAAACACCCTTTTTATTGTCGATGAAGCATCTATGGTTGGAATTGATGACGCCAAGCAATCCAATAGCCTGTTGGAAGATTTGCTAACTTTTGTATACAGTGGAGAGGCTTGTAAGTTGATGGTGGTTGGTGATCCAGGCCAATTGCCGCCTGTTGGACAAACAGATTCGCCAGCGCTTGACAAACAATATTTATCGAATTTATATCCTTCTTTAACGGTTTATGATGCGGTATTAAAAGAAATCGTGCGTCAAGCATCATGTTCTGAAATCACAGAGGTAGCAACGTATATTCGCAATCAAAGCTCCTTTTCTTTGCCGATCATTATTTCCAATGGGAAGGAGGTTCAACAAATTGATGGTTCTCATTTAAGTGAACTATTAGAGTCGTCTTATGATAAAAATGGAATGGAGGAGACCGTTTTATTAACGATGTCGAATAAGCGAGCAAATCAATGGAATAATGAAATTAGGGCAAGAATTTTATTTCATGAAGAAAATGTACAGAAAAATGACGTGCTAATGGTGGTTAAGAATAATTATTTTTGGCTAAAACCGGAATCTCTAATTGGTTTTATTGCGAATGGTGAAACAATTCGAATCAAAAAGGTTCATGAACGAACTTCTTTATATGGATTTGAATTTGCAAAAGTATGCATTGAATTTGTGGATTATCCAGATGAAGAAGAAATGGAAATCCTATTGAATTTAGAAGCATTAAATGTTGAAGCGCCTAGTTTGTCACGTGATCGTATGAAAGAATTGTTTTTTGAAGTAGAAAAAGACTATAGCTATGAAAGAAATAAGAAAAAAAGGTATCAACTTATTTTGAAAAACAGATATTTTAATGCGCTGCAGGTAAAATATTCCAACGCGATTACAGCCCATAAAGCGCAAGGTGGTCAATGGAAAAATGTGGTGATAGATTTCGGTTATTTGCCTGAACAAATGCGAAATGAAAGTTATAATCGATGGTTATATACGTGTATTACCCGTTCAAAGGAAAAAGTTTACTTGCTCAATTTTCCTGCTGATTTCTTTAAGGTATAATCCCGTTAAAAACGAATTTACTTCCCAATTCTCCAGTTAAGACCTATTCCTGACGAACTCATTGTTAATCGGTCAAGCGTTGGATTTAAAAGTGTAGCGTGATGGCGATGAATAATATAAGCGCTTAGATCAAATAAAAATAAAAACCCTCCTTGAAGCAAAAGTCCGTTTCCAAATCCATTAAATTGAGCTTGCTTTGGAATGTTATGTTTACCCTCACTTTTTAATAAAAAACCTGCCGTCAGATAGGCAATATCTAAACCGGTGTTGAATAAAAATGCTTGTTCGGTTTCTGATTGTTTTCTTAATGTATTTCCAAGGGAAATTTGCGCATTTGAATTTCTAGCCTTGAAATAACCTGGTAGGGCTAAACCTATATTTATAGCACTCCACATTACATTCATTTGATGAAAATACTTTGCCTCCCCATTTCCAGCGCTTGCCCAACCAATACTACTTGCAATTATATTTGCCGAAGACCAAGTTGTTAGGGTAAGCATAAGTTTTTTATCGATGTCGTATCTCTGCTTATTAAAGTCAGTAGGGATTTGTGCAAATACATATTGACTGGAAATGAAGATGATAAATAATATGATTTTCATAGATTGATTTTTTAATGAAACACAAATTGAAACGAAATGTTCCAGAAAGATTTCCTTTCTACGATAATGGATATTTATTTTAATTGCTAATTATATTTGGCCTAAAGCTGAATATCTTTGATACGGATGTATACATTTCCAATTTGAATCTTTGATTTTTGTATGGCGCCGTCTAGTTTATCAATAAATTTTTTTGAATCAGTTTGAGTTAAATAATTGGTGGCTTGAATGGCCAATTCTTCCTTCAGTTTATAGATTAAGGTTATGCATCGCAGGGCAG
>ENA-UOYL01000708-UOYL01000708.1-marine-metagenome-genome-assembly--contig:-NODE-708-length-11693-cov-2.886708_pt1 | contig 11693 bp, 11 predicted proteins | sample MGYA00238173_ERZ767189 | MGnify/ENA primary metagenome ERZ767189 (study PRJEB28943, sample SAMN06267163) | marine metagenome | isolation source: Columbia River Estuary | place: USA:Columbia River Estuary... | reverse complement strand
CAACGATTGATTGATAATTGGAGTAATTCTTCAGGAGAATTTATCCAAGGTAAAGATGACTACCGGAACCGAGTTCGTTATAGAATGATGATTAATGTTCCCTTGAGCCGAAAAGAAATAACGAATAACACTTTATTTTTAAATATAAATAATGAGGTATTCTTAGGTTTTGGAAAAGGAATTTCAAAAAATATTTTGGATCAAAATCGATTTATCTCAGCTTTGGGTTGGAGGTTTAATCCTAATTTTAATATTCAAGTAGGTTATTTAAATCAAATGGTTTTTAAAACTGATGGAATTAAAGTGGAGCGCAATCATACACTTTGGTTGTCAACAAGCTATAATATTGATTTCAGCAAGAAAAAGTGAACTAATTTCTTTTAGTTATAAATCAAATAAAATACTCCCATTTTTTAAACTTCTTTCTCCTTCAATCCAGGGCATTTTAACGCTATTTTTTTCTGTGAAAATTGTTTTATTAGAATAAATAAAAGGGATTTCCCGTCCGTTAATTTCTAATAATTTCCCGCTTGCTGTTTTTGTTAGTTTGATTTTATCAGCACCAAATTGAGTTCTTATGTTTTTTTTGTTGATGGAAATGTAGTTAATTTCTCCAGGATAGCATTTTAGATAAGACGCCAACATAAATTCTACTTTATGCTTTTCATTTATTTCAGAATCATAAAAACAAACAATTTGCGCCCCTTTTTTTAGGGTAAAAACTAAATCATTGTTGTTAAAAATACACACGTGTTTACTGTTTAAATTATCCCATCTTGTATAAATAAGGTTTGATAGTGCTAGAAAAAAAAGAAATCCAAAGGCCAACCAAGTCTTTTTAGTGATTTGTATTTTTAATAAGAAATAAATGCATACGCTTAAAATTAGAACCATAGAAAAAGGCACTGTAAAACCGTAAGCAACGGAACCAGGAAGTTTCTCCACCCATTGAATAAAGCCAAACATCAACCAAATAGAAATAAATAGTAGTAAGCCGTTTAATTGACCTATAAAGGGAATAAAATTTAGTAAAAATAGAAAGACACCTAAGCCAAGTATTATTCCAGAAAAAAGCATGAGCCCAAGATTGCTGAGTATGAAATAATTTGGAAATTGATGGAAGTAATACAATGTTAGCGGGGTTGTCATGGCTTGTGCAGCTAAACCAATTGCAGTTCCTTGCCAAAAATAACGCAGAATTTTATTTTTTGTGGGAAACCAACTTTCAATTTTCTTGTAAAAAAGAAATATTCCTAGCATTGCTAAATACGACAATTGAAAGCCCACATCAAACAAATAAAGTGGTTGAAATAAAAGAATCACAAAAGCTGTAAAAAATAAGGTGTTGATTGGATTGTATGTCCTGCCGCTCAGTTGTGAAAGAGCTAATACGGAAAACATAAAAACCGCTCGTATAACGCTTGGCGAAAATCCAGTTATTAAAGCATAAATCCAAAGGAGTAGAACAATTAAAATCACTGCTATTTTCTTTGAAATGAATCTTGAAAATAGTTTTGCAACACCTAAAAGTAGTTGTAAAATTAGTCCAATGTGAAGCCCAGAAACAGCTAAAACATGCATTGCTCCGGTAGCGGTAAAAGAATTTCGGGTTTCACTATCTAAAAGGGATTTATCTCCTAAAATTAGTGCTTTGGCAATCGAAAGTTCTCCATCTTGAAGGTGCTTTTCCAATATAGCATTAAAGGTTTTTTGAATTCCACGAATAAATTGTTGAAAATAACTGGCTTTTTGTTTGTCGACTAACTGGTAATTTTCAAATTGGATAAAAGAAATGTGTTGAATTCCTTTCGTTTGCCAATAACGCTTCATGTCAAATTCTCCAGGATTATTTTTATTCTCAATTCTCGTAAGACTTGAATTAACTAAAAGTATATCGTCAATTTCTCCTTTAAATTTTTCGTCTGTAAAAAACAGTATTTTAATTGGGTTTTTAAGTGCTTCACCAGTTTTTGGAAAAGATGTAATACTTGCTATTCCTTTTGACCAGCCCTGTTCTTTTTTTTGGAATTCAATTATTTTAGCTTCAAAAACTTCGGAATTAGAAATTGCTTGCTCAGATAAATTACTTTTTTGAAATTCTCCCATACTCGTATTTCCAATTAGTACAAAAGAAATAGCTAGAAGTAAGATGAATGTTGTTCGCTCGAGGTGCTTATTGTTTGCTGCCCAATTTACAAGAAAGATTGGAAATATAAAAAGAATAAACGGTGTGAGATTATAGTTAGGAAAGGAAAGATAGGAAAGAATTCCAAAGGAATAAAAAAAGAATAAATAGGAGAATGATTGCTTATAAAATGGCGGTAAAATTAAGGTCGTTTCTTCCAAAGCTTGCTTCATTTACCGAAGATAATATTTTCCATTTTTAAAGATAATTTTTTCTATAAAAAGTCTTGGATATTAAAACGATTCATATTAACTCCAACCTCTAATAATTTTCGTATTTCGACAATTAATTATCATAAAATATTAATTAATTATTGTTTATCATTTTTTGTTTGAAAAATTGATTTATATTTGCTGAAAATTATAAAGTATTAAATATTCAATAAACTTAAATTATGAAATCAAAACAAATTAAATTAATCATCATTCTAATTGCTCTTATTTTACTACAGATTTATTCAGTTTATTATGAAGTATCTGCATGTGGATGGACTTTGAAAATAAAAATACTATCAGTTATTTCTTTTGTCATTTCAGGCATGTTGATTGGTAGTCTTATCTTGAGAAAGAAATTAGTTTTTAAGTCTTGGATTTTAAGTAAAATAAATTTTTTGATGGCGAAAGAAGTCACAATATTTAAATCAGAAATTTCAAAAGATTTACTTTTTGGAAAATTATTAGAAGTAATAGAAGAATCAGATTTTGATTTAGCGGATTCTAATAAAGATAATTTTGAAATTGTAGCTACCACTTTCCCGAACTTTTATACTTGGGGAGAAAACATGTATGTAGAAATTACTGAGATTGAAAACAACATGTCTGAGATTAAATTTACTTCTGCTACAATTTTTGGTTATTCTTGGAAAAGAAACAAGAAAAATACAGATAAGTTTTTTCAATTATTCGAAGAGTCATTAACTATTTAATCGAAAGTATATGTCAATAATTGTGAATTTAGATGTAATGCTTGCTAGACGTAAAATGCAGTTGAAAGATTTAGCTGAGTTAGTCGATATTTCTGTCGTAAACCTTTCGATTTTGAAACAAGGAAAAGGAAAAGCCATGCGTTTTTCAACACTTGATGCAATTTGTAAAGCATTGAATTGTCAGCCTGGAGATATTTTAGAATATTCAACTGATGATTCTACTATTTAATTTAGGAATAGGTGTTTTTAAAACGTAAAAAAAGAAGAATCGCAGAATGATTGCATATAAAATGGCTGTAAAATTAAGGTCGTTTCTTCCAAAGCTTGCTTCATTTACCGAAGATAATATTTTCCATTTTTAAAGATAATTTTTTCTTTAATAAGTAAGGGGCGAAGGAGGGTGTTTATTTCATTCTCCGAACAAGAAAAATATTCAGCGCAAATGCCAATTGTTCTTTCTTCTCTTAGGAATTCCTGTAAAGATTTCTCACTTAATTTTACCTTAGACTCATTTTTTTTACACCAATCACAGATTCCGCAATTACTTGTTTCTTGACCGAAGTAGTTGATTATTTGCTTTGCTCTACACACTTCACTTTCTACTAATTCTATAACTTTTTCAACTCTGTTTACTGCATTTTTTTTTCGGTCGTGGTAAATTGTTGCAGCGAGTTCAAAATTAAGATCGTTTACTCTTTCTTGTATAAAAGTTACGGTTGGAAGACTGCTTCTAAAATTTACGTCGATTATTTCATTCAGCTTTAATGCTTCAAGATAGTTCTTTAATTCAGACTCAGAAATACCAATTCTTTTTGCTATTTCTGCTTCGAAAATATTCTGCTTAATTTCAAAAATTCCTAAATATGAGCGTGTCAATAAGGTTGTTAGTGCTCGGTATTTTTCGTGCTTAACTTGAAAATTATACAATTCTGCATGGTCAACGAGAAACTTGACTTTTGTTGGATGGAAAAACCCTTCTGAAAATTGAATATTTTCGTTTAATTCAAGAATTTTTAATGAATTATAAGTTTGCGCGTAATCCAATTTAAAAGTTTCACACATACTTTTTAAATCGATGGGATAGGTTTCGTCTTTTCCTGAACCGAATGCTACATTTAAATAATTACACAAGACTTTGTAGGTATTGAAAACAACTTCTTTCTCTGGGAATTTTTGTACGACATTTTGCATTAACTCTTTTGTATCATTGGGCTCAACAAAAGCAATAGCTCGCGCTAATTCACCATCTCTACCGCAGCGACCTGCTTCCTGGAAGTAAGCTTCCAAGGATTGTGGAAGTTCGTAATGCAAAACAAAGCGCACATTTGGCTTGTCTATTCCCATTCCAAAAGCATTTGTTGCCACCATGATTTTAATATCTTCTTTCAACCAACTTTGGAGCATTTTTTGACGTTCATTGTTTTCGAGTCCGCCATGGTAAAAGCCTGAAGATATTGAATTAGCCAATAAAATTCGTGCAATTTCTTTTACGCTTTTTCGCGTTTGACAGTAGATTATTCCAGTTGCTGAATTCGCTTTGCAAAAGTCAATGATGCGTGCAATTTTATTCTCGGTTTTTAAAATTTCGTAACTGACATTTTTTCTTTCAAATGAAGCTTCGTGAATTATAGCCTTTTTTAGTGCTAGCTGTTCTATAATGTCTTTTCTGACTTTTTCTGTAGCAGTAGCCGTTAAGGCAAGAATTGGCGTATTCGGATGATATTCGCGTAAATTCTTTATTTTCATGAAAGATGGTCGGAAATCATGCCCCCATTCTGAAATACAATGCGCTTCGTCAACTACAATTAATCCAACTTGCATACTTTTGAATCGTTCTATAAACAAAGAGGATTGAATGCGCTCAGGAGAGGTATATAAAAAATCGACACCTCCAAAACGTGTATTGTCTAGTAATATGTCTATTTCTCGATACGACATGCCGCTTGTGAGAGCTTTTGCACGAATTCCTATTTTCTGAAGATTTGAAACTTGATCTTGCATTAAAGCAATTAAAGGAGAAATAACAAGTGTAATTCCTTCGCGGGCAATACCAGGAACTTGGAAACAAATTGATTTTCCGCCTCCTGTTGGTAAAAGAGCAAGTACATCAGATCCATTGATTGCATCATCCACAATTTCTTCTTGTTGCGGACGGAAAGAGTCATAGTTCCAATACTTTAATAATATTTCGCGGCTTTGCTTCAATTTTTTTCTTAATTTGGTAAAGTTAAGGAAAACAAAAAGCAATAAAAATTAGTTTGAAAGCTTAATTAGAAATAGTATATTCGCAATCAATTTTTTAACTATGTCCGTGAGCACAATTTCATTTTCTGTAGAAAAAACACAGAATTCCACTATATCGCAAGTTGATTTTGATAATTTAGCTTTCGGAAAGATTCTTTCAGATCACATGTTCATTATGGAATATGAAAATGGCGAATGGGGAGAAGGGAAGATTGTTCCTTTTGCTCCAATTCCAATGCATCCTGCACTTTCAGCTTTGCATTATGGTCAATCAATATTCGAGGGACTCAAAGCTTACCGAACTGAATCCAATGAGATTAATATTTTTCGTCCACAAATGAATGCAAAACGATTTGCGGAATCAGCAGAACGCATGTGTATGCCTCCAGTTCCAGAAGATATTTTTCTTGAAGCCATCCGAAAATTGGTGGAAGTAGATCAAGATTGGGTTCCAAGCAATGAAGGTTATTCGCTTTATATTCGTCCCTTTTTATTTGCCACGGATGAAGGTGTTGGAATTAAGCCTTCCGAAACTTATAAGTTCATGGTAATTACTGCTCCTGTTGGAGTTTATTATTCTGAGCCCGTTCGTGTTAAAATCGAAGAATATTATACGCGTGCAGCAATTGGTGGAGTAGGTAGAGCCAAAGCCGCCGGAAATTACGGTGCTTCTTTGTATCCTGCAAAGCAATGTCAGTTGCAAGGGTTTCACCAATTAATTTGGACAGATGCTGCAGAACATAAATACATCGAAGAATCAGGAACCATGAATATTGTTTTTCAGATTGGTGGTAAGTTGATTTCACCTTCCGAAGATGCTGATACGATTTTACGCGGTGTAACGAAAAAAACAGTTTTTGACATTGCAAGAAGTTGGGGTGTAGAAATTGAAGAAAGAAAGATTACTGTTGAAGAAATTGTTACAGCAGCAAGAAATGGAACTTTAGAAGATGCTTTTGGAGCTGGAACTGCTGCAACTATTGCACAAATCTTAATAATTGGTTTCCGTGATGAGCGTTTAGAGTTGCCACCTTTAGAAGGAAGAACTTTATCTAATAAAATAAAGAATTACCTCAGTGATATTAAAACCGGAAAGGTAGAAGATATCCATTCTTGGAATTATAAAGTATAATTATTTTAGAGAAATACTGATTGATACTGGCAGATGATCGCTGTATCCTCCTAAGTAATTTGCACCACCATATGTTCTAAAAGGAACAATATTCCCTTTGTATTTATCTAATAAAAATGCTGGCGAGTAGATTTTCCCTGAACTTGGAACAACCTTTATTTTCCCAGTACTTAATCCTGTAGAAACAAAAATATGATCCATTATTTCCCATTGCCCTTGGTAGTTGTAAGTGCCTCCAAATTCTCCCGAGGACTTAAGAATCATAGGTGTTAATTTACTTTCGATTATTTTTGGTGCTTTATCACTTGGATAATCGTTTAAGTCGCCCATAAAGATTATTTTAACATTTTGATCCTGCTTCATTAATGAATCGATAAAGCGATCTGCACATTCTGCGGCTTTCACTCTTTTTGCTTCGCTTACATCGGTTCCTGAGCGCCTGCTTGGCCAATGATTAACCAATACAAAGAGCATTTCTTTCTTGTGTTTAAATTTTGCCCATAAAATATCCCGAGAACTTGGTGTTGAGTCGCCAGGGAGGACAAAGCGAATAATTCCATCAGATACTAAAGTTAATTTAGACTTGTCGTAAATCATCGCAACATCAATTCCACGCGCATCTTTACTATCATGATGCACCAAAGCATAGGACTTAAAATCCTTTTGATTCATATAAATATCTCGAACAACTTCAGCGTTTTCGATTTCACAAAATCCTGCAATAAGTGGTTTTTCTGCAGTGTTTAAAACTTCTCGAATGTGCTTTAGTTTTTCCATGTAGCGAATACTATTCCAGGCATTTTTAGCAGATGGAAGAAATTCAGCATCATCATTTGTACCATCTATTGTATCGAACAAATTTTCAACGTTGTAGAAAGCAATTGTACTGGGTTTTTGAGCATTTAAACTTATGCAAAATAAGAGAAATGTACTTGAAATAATAATTTTAATCATGCTTTAAATCTTTGAGTTTAAAAATAGCTGTTAATTTTTTCTAATTACTTATTACCAGCTTCCGCCAGAACCACCGCCACCAAAGCTTCCGCCGCCAAATCCGCCAAAACCTCCACCAGAACTACCACCACCAAAACCACGACCAAATCCACCGATAAACCCTGCTGCACCAATGGTCGTTCCACCACCTCCTCTTTTTATAAGAAGGATAACCAAGATTAAAATAAATAAAACTGTGAAAATTCCCGATAAAAAATCCCCTTTTTTATTTTTCTTACTGTATTTATTGTGACTGTATTCTCCTTTTGATAATTCAGAAAGGACTTTTACAGCTTGCTTAACACCTTCAAAATATGCTTGATTTTTAAAATTTGGGAGAAGTTCATTTTGAACAATTTCATTTGCTGTTAAATCAGGAACAACAGACTCTAATCCTCGACCTACAGCTATAAAAACTTCTCTTCGACTTGTTTTTTCAGTAGGTTTTATAAGGAGAATTATTCCGTTGTCTTCCTCTGCTTTCCCAACTCCCCATTTTTCTCCAATTTCTGTGGCGTATTCCCATGGCTCCAAATCATTTAAATCATCAACAACAATAACTGCAATTTCATTGGATGTTTCAGCTTCAAATTTCACTAAAATAGCTTCTATCTCTGCTTCTTCAGAATCGCTTAAAATTTTAAGAGTAGAAAAATTATTGTAGAGTCTAGGAGGTGAAAGTGGCTTAGGAAATTGCCCAAAAATGATTTTACTTGTTACTAATAAGAGAATAATGCTTAAAAGATATTTCATTCTTTTTCCATGCTTATTTCGTTACTCAATTCATTTTTATCATTTTCTTTGAGGGGAAAGAAACACGCTAGTTGTTTTCCAGCTTCTGATATTGCAGAACATATTCCCTGCGTAAATTCTTGCTTTTTAAAGGCAGCAATCATTGTGTTTTTTGTGCTTTCCCAAAAATCTGATGGAACAAGTTTATTGATTCCTTCATCTCCGATTATTGCAAGCTTTGAATCTTCAAAGGAAAGGTAAATTAAAACACCATTTCTGTCTTTGGTTTTATGCATCTTTAATTGCTGAAAAATTATTACAGCTCTTTCTACTGGATTTGATTTGCATTTCTTATCGATGTGAACGCGAATTTCACCTGCTGTTTGCAGTTCTGCTAATCGAATGGCTTCTTGAATTTCTTGCTTGTCAGCTGAGGAAAGCATTGGTTTTAGAATTTAACTTCTGGCGCATTTTCAGCTCCTGCTTTTGCAGAAAAACCTTTTTTGCGAGGGAAAACTTCCTTGTTTAAAAAGATTCCTGCAAACAAACCTCTGATATGCGTATTATACGATTTTATTGACTCGTTAAATAAATCTCGCTCTCTGTTGATTCTGTTTTCTGTTCCTTCTAATTGTTTTTGAAATTCTTGGAAGTTTTCTGTTGATTTAATTTGTGGGTAGGCCTCATAGGCTAGATTTATCGCTGTTTCGATTTTTCTCCCCATTATTTCTAAGTCATCTGGTGTTTTGGCTTCTACAATTCCTGCTCTTGCTTGTGTTACCTTTAGCAAGATTTCTTTTTCATTTGCCGCCGCGCCTTTAACAGTTTCTAGTAATTGAGGTACTAAATCAGCTCTTCTTTGGTAAGCAGATTGTACATTTCCCCACTTTTCATCAACATTTTCCTGAAGGGATACAGCATTTGAATAAACGGAGTAATATCCCATAAAACTAATTAGGATTATTGAGCCAATTGCGATTAAAACAATGTAAATGGGTTTCATAGCGTTGAATTTTTTTTCAAAGTTAAGAGATTTTATAATACTGCAGTAAAATAAACTTTCTAAAAAGAAATCAACTTTAAGGTTTTAGCTTCGCTATTTTCAGAATTTTTAATTTCTAATAAATACGTTCCTTTTCCAAAATCTTGTAAATCGATAACTTCATTTGGAGCAAGCTGTTTATTTAAGATATTCTTTCCTTGCATGTTGAAAACGCTAACCCAACAATTTGCTTGTTGATTTCCGATGGTGAAAATTCCATTGTTTGGATTTGGAACAATTGTTAAGGCAGTACTATTTTCATTCACTTCGGTCAAGTTTACTAGGGAATTATCTTGAATAATAGTTCCTATATTGTTGATTATCCAATTTTGTGGATCTACAGTAATTGTAGAGGACAATGTACCGAAATTTGAAATGTAAAATTGCTGTGAATTTGATACTACATCAAAGCGAATAAGCGTATCACTCATTCCTTGTCGTATGAAACGAAGATCTATTGGATTTGTGAAAGTTGGCGTTACGCTTGGTTTTGATGCTGTGTGCTTGAGTTCTAATAAAAGGTCTTGTCCACTTTGTTTCCAACGAATAGAGTAGGTGGGATATCCCTCGCCAAAATACCATTGCTCGAAAAAAGGTGTGTAATTTATTCCAGAAATTTCTTGCATTTTATTTCTGAGATCAATGCCTCTTGCAACACTGTCTTTAAAATCATTTTGAAATTCTCTTAATCCTGCGAAAAACAAACTGTCGTTGTTCATTAAATAGCGAATAGAATGAATGATTCCAGAACCTTTATCGTAGGAAAGTCTGCCGTTGAAAATCCGATTTTCATTTAAAGTATCTGAAAACCAAACGCTTCCTCCTGTTTGCGAAAGTACGTTATCGTGAACATCTAACATGTGTTGCACCTTTTCTGCGGGATATAAATTTTCAAGCATCACATATTCACTGTAGGAAGCAAAACCCTCGTTTATAAAAATATCACTCCACGATGCACAAGTCACACTATTTCCCCACCATTGATGCGCTAATTCGTGCGCAGTTAAGCCTTTTGAAAAAGATCCTTGTGTTGTCATTGTTTGATGTTCCATTCCTCCTCCAATTGGCGCCATACAATGTCCATATTTTTGATCTTCGAAAGGATAGGGACCATATAAATCATAAAATAATTCAATAAAATCTCCAGTTTCATTGATCTCATCTTCAAAATATATAAATGTTTGGGGATTGTCATAGATAAAATTTTGAATTAAAATAGGATTTGGAGCCCCAACAGGATTCGCATAAAATGAATATTCTATGTATTTCGCTACAGCTACAGAAATTAGATAATAGTCAATAGCATGCTTGTTTTTCCATTCATAGCGCGTAAATCCATTTCCAAGAGGAACTGTGTTTATGAGTACTCCGTTAGAGCCAGCTTTGCAAGTATCTGGAACAGTTACTGCAACAAAAGAACTATCTGCTTTATCCCTCAAACTTTGCTTGCAGGGAAACCATTCGTAGGCAGAAAAAGGTTCTGAAAGCGACCAAACTACTTTGTTTCCCCAGCTTGGTGATGTGCCTGCAGTCATGCCACTTCCTCCCAAGGGATTTGTTTGTGCTGTTGGAGGATTTCCAGAATATGAAATTTCTATAACGAAATTTTGATTTGCTGAAGAATTAACAGGTGCTTTTACAGCTGTTCCAAGTCGCGAAAAATTTACAACTAAGCCATTCACACGAACTTCAGATATTATCATACTTGGATACAATTCAAAAAGCGCAGAATCTAAGTTTGCATTTGCCTTTGCGTGAATTTCAGCTATTCCTGATAAATAGCTAGAAGTATTTGTCATATTCAAGTTTAAGCTGTAAAAATGCACATCGTATTTCTCCGTTTCTAAAATTTGAGAAGCATTTAGCGTGGCAGTTTTTAATAGATAATGTTGTTTTGTTTGTTTTGAACAAGTTGTTGCATTTTCTTGCGCAAATATTAGGATAGTGATGAAATTGAATACTATTAAAAGAGAGCTGTTTTTTTTCATTGTTTTTTTTTGTAAAAATAGAATAATTCCTTCTAATTATTTTTTTGAATTTAGCATTTTTGAAATTATATTTAACTTTTCTTGAACTAAATAACTTTAAATTTCATTAAACCATGTATGAAGGAAGTTTAGATCCAATCAAACTTCTTTTCAAGAACATAAAATTTATGATTATGGCTTGGAGATCATTATTGTTGGTATTGTTAATCGTTGGATTTTTAGTTTGGTATTTTGAAAATCAAAGCAATAACCAAAATACTAATAGATCAAATGAGGATGCCCTTGACATCCTACAAAAAAGGTATGCAAAGGGGGAAATAAGTTTAGAAGAATACGAAGAAAAAAGAGATGTACTGGAAGGTAATTATTAAATACCATTCTTTTTCATAGTGCAATTTTTAATTATTTCCAACCAATTTGTCACCCAATTGGACTAATTTAAAGCGGTCCAG
>ENA-UOYL01000705-UOYL01000705.1-marine-metagenome-genome-assembly--contig:-NODE-705-length-11708-cov-2.776030_pt1 | contig 11708 bp, 25 predicted proteins | sample MGYA00238173_ERZ767189 | MGnify/ENA primary metagenome ERZ767189 (study PRJEB28943, sample SAMN06267163) | marine metagenome | isolation source: Columbia River Estuary | place: USA:Columbia River Estuary... | reverse complement strand
GACCCAACATTTACAGGAAACACAAATGATATGTTCAATGTACTTGTAACAGATAATGGGAATGTTCTTATAGACATTGAAATAGGAGTGACGCTGTTAAGAAATGCAGTTGAACGCAATCTTGCTCAGCTTGGAAGTGTTCCAGCAGATATAAAAATACTAGGAAGCAGAGCTTACGTGATAAATGGATTCTCAAATAATATTCAAATATTTGAATTAAACCAGAATCCTCCTCAATTTCTTGGAACAATAGTTGTTCCCCCTGGATCTAACCCAATATCTATGGATTTCTTTGGAAATGACCAAGCTTATGTTGCGAATAACATTGGTCAGAGTGTTGCTGTAGTAAACATTTTTAGTGGTGTTTGTCAGACGCTAATTGTTAGTGCAGAGGATCAGGGAAATACACAACCATGCCAAAATGTTATTAATGTACCTTCCAATACTTTTGAGGAACCGGCTGGCGTCAAAATTGTAGAGAATAAAGTTTATATATCTAACAACAACTTAGATGACAATTTCAACCCTGATGGCAACGGTTTTATTACTGTCTTAAACACCACGACCAATCAGGTTGTAGGTACTATCAATGCTTCAGGTGCCAATACCAGCAGTATGGTAGAGATTGATGAAGTACTATATCCCTTAGGACTTCATGCTGAATGGGTTAACCCAGGTAGGCTTGCAATATTTGATTAACTTAGGAGATTATAAAATGGTTAAAGGATTTGACATAGGATTGACTGAAAGACAGGGTAAATTAGTGGAAGAAGCATTAAGAAAACACTTGACATTCTTAAATGAACAGCGTACACTAGCTAATATGTTAGGCGATGGTAAGATGTCGCTAGAGTATGATAGCAGTGCTAATGTGGTGCGTAATACTTTGGCACAAGTTAAGGATGGATTATATAGTATTCAAAAGGAGAATGTATAATGTTATTTTCAGTGACAATTAAAGTAGACAATGATGCGTATCACAATCAGCCAATTCAATACCAATTGATTGATAACCTAAAGGATATCATAGCTAAGCTTGAAGAAGCTAACGACTGGGGTACTGTGCGTGATGTTAATGGTAATAGAGTAGGTGATTGGAGTTTAGAATGAGTAAGATTAATTTAGAATTAATTTGGAATGCCTTGCATTTTTATAGAGAACATGGTATACCTGAAGGAGTACAGGAATACGATAACGAATGGAGCGATATCTGCACAGAGATGGCATGGATTGCAGAGGATCTAAATATTGAGGAGCAATTAGAATGAGCGTATGTAATCCTATTAAAGAGGTTTGTTTTGATGGTTATAAGCCTAGCTATGCTAAGGTAATGAGAGCAGTAGGTGTAGAGATTAGCAAGGGACATACTGATATTGCTTTACACTGGGGAGAAAGTAGTATAGACTTATACTTTGATCATAGGGTTAAGCAGTGGTTTGGTAGTGGGTGGATCAAGGATATCTCAGGGCAAGATATTGCTGGGGAGTTAAACGAGATTAGATCAGAAGCACAACAGTTTATTAAAGAACATTTTATTTTTATTAACGTAGGAGATAAGCATGCCTAGATATTTAGTGTACGTTGACGCAGTAGACAAAGGAGTTATTGACGAAGCCTTTGATAGCCTGGATATAGGCTCAGTAGAAGAGTATATTACCTTAACAGAGAACGGCTCTCCAATTTTATTTGATGATACAATGGTTAGTAATCCTGAGTGGTGTAATGGAGCAGCTATTAGGTGTGCTGGAATAACGGAGGAATGATGACACGATACAATAACGATAGTTACTATGAACCTGAGGATGAATTAACTGAGGAGGAACTGGAAGAGCTAGAGCTTGAGTTAGATGAGACAGACTTCATTGATGAGGACGACTGGTATGATTAATAACGAAGACAAGTACATTAAATATATTTTATGGTTTGCTCTTGCTTACTTTGGTGGACATGTGCTATACTATATTGGGTTAGAATTATCTTGTTACTTATACGGAGTATTACAATGAGAAAGTTATATAAGATTTTAGACAGTGATGGATCAGTTGTTAGAATCTTTGGTTATAAAGAAGAGGCTGAGAGATTCCTAAGACTAGATAAAAGCTTTAAGATTCAAGTACTTGGGATAGAGCGTAAGCGTAACGCTGAGAATAAATTTAACTGGGCTTATAAAAACTTAGGAGATGCACTACTATGAGATGCTACTGTTGTAATAAAATGTTGTCTGATTTTGAGGCTACACGTAAGAGTGTACACACCAACGAGTACTTAGACATGTGTAATAAATGTTACGCTACTGTCAGTGATGACTTACTAACTTATGAAAGAGCAGACCTATACGATGAAGACGAAGATTACGAAGGAGACGAAGGAATGGATAGTAACGAGTATGATTCTTTTGGTCGTGTGGATAATAGGGTTGACAATGATATTTAAATATGCTATACTATCTACTAAGTAGTATTTATATAGATTGTATTTTATATAGTAGATACTTAGGAGTTAAACTTAGGAGCTAAACTTAGGAGTAAACTATGGAAGATAACTACGAAGAAGAAATGCATTACCACTTTGTCGTGCAACATGTAGTCGATAGTGCTGGTCGCTATGGTATCGATACAGTCTTACAAGATATCGTTGATGCCTGGAACTTTAAACTAAAGCAACACGATACCACTGCTGAGTTTTCCTACGAATGAATCTAGAGATAACGCACCAACGCACTGCTAAGTGGAAGGACAATACTTGGGATGTCTTAGATAAACCAAGTTATCGATGGACTAGTAAGACTGAGGAGTCACCAAGCTTTGACCTACTGCGTGATGCACTGCAATGGATTATTAAACACGATGAAGAGAGAGTAAAATGAATGAACATGGATATTGTCCAGCATGCGGAGCAGATCTTGATGGTGGTTCAATATGGGAACACTTCTACGCTAAGACAGGATCAGAAGAAGAGGCAGACAAAACTGCTAAGAGTTACGGAGCTACTCGTACCAGTGGTAACTGGGGTAGGGCTCTTGGGATATACAACATGGACTTAGACAGGACTGTAGGGTGGGAGTGTCCTGATTGTACACATTACTGGGGAAGAAATGAAAATAGATAGTAACTTTTTAAAACACATACCATGTACTAACTGTGGGTCTTCGGATGCTAACAGTTTATACGATGATGGGCATGAGTATTGTCATAAGTGTACAACCTTTAAGAAGGGCTCAGAGGCGATGGTTCAGGCTGTCCTAAGGGAAGGTATCACCCATGCTGAGAACTCTTCTCCTAAGCAGTTTAAAACAGTCCTAGAGGCATTAGCAAACGTAGAAGCAAACCCAGTTGTAGAGCGTGGTATTACTACACAGACTATGCACTTCTTTGGTGCAGGTTCTGATAGCTCTAGCTACTACTTTCCATATTGTGATATCACTGGTAAGGTGGTGGCTGCGAAGACTCGCTCGATTACTGCTAAGGAATTCAGTGTGATTGGGGATTGGAAGAGTGCTGTACTGTTTGGACAGAACAAGTTTCCTCCAGGTGGTAGGGCTATCACTGTTACTGAGGGAGAGTTTGATGCATTGGCTTGCTATCAGTTGACAGGTTCTCGCTACCCAGTGGTATCTATTCGTAGTGGTGCTACCTCAGCGTTGAAGGATTGTCGTACTAGCTTTGAGTATCTAGATTCCTTTGATAAGATTGTGATCTGCTTTGATAACGATGAGCCTGGACAGCAAGCAGCTAACCAAGTTGCTGAATTATTTGGCAGTAAGGCACACATCTTTAGGTTCAAACAACCTGAGATTAAGGACGCTAACGATTACTTGATTCGTGGTTTAACGAAGGAGTTTGTTGAGCAGTGGTGGGATGCTGAGAAGTATGTACCTGATGGTATCATAGCAGGTTCTACATTGTGGGATCTAGTTAATCAACCAATAGAGAAGGCTGAGGTACAGTATCCGTATTATGGAATGAACAATCTTACCTATGGTATTCGCTTAGGAGAACTCGTTACAGTAACTGCAGGATCTGGACTAGGTAAGTCTCAGTTTATGCGGGAGATTGTATGGCAGATCTTGAGTAAGACTACAGATAACATTGGTCTTATGTTTTTGGAGGAGTCGGTCAAGAAAACTGCTAAGAGTTTGATGTCACTTGCTGCAAATAAACCATTACACTTACCTGATTGTGAAGTTGAAGAGGAGGAACTACGCTATGCATTTGATGCTACCCTTGGAACTGATCGTGTATTTTTGTTTGATCATTTTGGGTCTACCGCCATTGACAATATTATCAACCGAGTACGATTCATGGCAAAAGGTCTTAATTGTCGTTACATATTTCTTGATCACGTATCGATTGTGGTCAGTGCTCAGGAGAATGGCGACGAAAGAAAAGCTTTAGACGAGATCATGACTAAGCTTCGTACCATTGTACAGGAGACTGGCATTGCTTTGTTTGTGGTGTCTCACCTTAAGCGTCCTGATTCTAAGGGGCATGAGGAGGGTGCTGCTACATCCCTGGCACAGCTACGTGGTTCAGGTTCTATCGCTCAGTTATCAGACATGGTGATTGGACTAGAACGTAATGGTCAGCATGAGAATGAGGTGGAGCGTAACACTACCTACGTCCGAGTACTGAAGAATCGCTTTAGTGGTTTAACTGGGTTGGCTTGTCGTCTTCTATATCGTCGTGATACAGGCAGGATGACTGAGCTCCCTCCTGAAGAGAAGACTTTATAGGGGTTGCTAAGATGAATGAAACATGTTATAATAATATGTCTGGTATAAAATGGGGAGGCACTATCTTATGTTTAATTGGAATAGCGTTAACTAGCTTCAATGTATATCCACTTAATATACTATTTGGACTGGTTGGATCAGGCTTGTGGGCTTATGCTGGTGTACTGCAGCGTGACATACCTTTGATCCTTGTTGAGGTTGTAGCAGTTGCCCTGTACTTTGCAGGGGTGGTCTCTTATGTAACATATTCGTTGCATAAATGGCTATAAGGTAACATTTATATTACATTAAGGAATGATATGAGTTTATTACAGATGCCTAAGGTTATTGAATCAGTCAATGAACTAGGTGCTAAGGTTGCTAAGTTAGAACTGATGGTCAAAGAATTACAAGATGCTTTTGTGATGGCTACCCAGCAGACTATCGTTAAAGAAGTTGAGAAGCGTACTCCTAAATCTAAATGAAAGATGCTATAATCTTAGGGGCTGTGACGCTAGGATTAATAGTAGGGTATGCTGCTAATGAATATCGACATATGCTAGAGCACATAGAATGTAACAGTTATTCTACTAAGCATTCTAAGTGGGATGGATATGTAGCAAAAGATGAGCATGGACAGCTACGTTGCTTTTGGTTAGAGCGTGAGTATCCCTGGAGAATAAGACAAGGAGTACCAGCATAAAGGATAGGAATGAGAAAGATTATTCTCGACATAGAAACCAACAGCACACACAATAAGATTTGGATGTGTGCTACTAGGGAAATAGGAGGAGACGTAACAGTATGGAAGGAAGCAAGCGGGTTACAAAAGTATTTGGACAGTTGCGATTTGATTATCATGCACAACGGAATATGCTTCGATGCCCCAGTACTGAGAAAGAACTGGAACATTACGATGAAGCAGAACCAGATGTACGACACGCTCGTACTAAGTCGCCTCCTAAGCCCAAGCCTAGAGGGAGGACATAGTCTTGCTGCATGGGGTGGACGCTTAGGTTTTCCTAAGGGAGACTTCAATGACTGGGATGCTGGGTACTCTGCTGAGATGGAAGCTTATTGTATCCAAGATACCTTAGTAACTGAGAAGTTGTATTTACATTTAACTACTGAATTAACTAGAAATAAATTTGACGAGAGGAGTATTAAACTTGAGCACAATGTACAAGCGGTCATCGCAAAGCAAGAAGAAAGTGGCTTCAAACTCAACGAAAGGAATGCTATCATTCTTCTTTCAACGCTGCAAAATAAGTTGGTTGTTCTTGAAACTGAGCTTCAAAACATTTTTCCAACCAAGACAATCTTACGAGTCTCAGAGAAAACAGGCAAGCCTCTTAAGCCAATCATCGAACCCTTTAACCCAGGAAGTAGAAAGCAAATTGGTGAAAGACTTCAAGAAAAGGGTTGGAAACCCGACAAGTATACGGAAACAGGTCAGCCCATCGTCGACGAAGGGACGCTCGAAGGCTTAGATTTTCCTGAAGCTAAAGCTATCGCTGAGTACTTGTTACTACAGAAAAGAATAGCACAGATTCAATCTTGGTTAAAAGCAATACAACCTGATGGTAGGGTGCGTGGTAAGGTAATAACGAATGGTGCAGTCACTGGACGAATGACACACCACAGCCCTAACATGGCACAAGTACCTAGTTGTGGTAGCCCCTACGGAGAAGACTGTAGGGATCTTTGGATTGTAGAGAAAGGATATAAGTTAGTAGGTATTGATGCCTCAGGATTAGAACTGAGAATGCTTGCTCACTACATGAAAGACGATGCGTATATTTATGAGGTCACACAAGGTGATATCCACACAGCCAACCAGAAAGCTGCTGGACTCGAAACACGTGCTCAAGCAAAGACGTTTATTTATGCATTCCTCTATGGTGCAGGGGCTGCCAAGATCGGGAAAGTTGTGGGTGCTGGAGCGAAAGAAGGACAACGACTTATTGATTCTTTTCTGGAAAACACCCCGAAATTACGAACACTTAGGGAGGACGTGGCTAGAATCTGCAAGTCGTCGGGATCATTACCAGGTCTTGATGGACGTAGACTATACGTTAGGTCTGACCACGCAGCAGTCAACACACTTCTCCAAGGTGCGGGTGCGATTGTCATGAAGCAAGCACTAGTGATCCTAGATGAACGACTGAGTAAGCTTGGTGTTGATTATAAGTTTGTTGCTAATGTGCATGACGAATGGCAGATTGAAGTAGAAGAAGCCTACGCAGATATGGTAGGTAAGTTAGGAGTACAAGCTATTGAAGAAGCAGGTCGTGTACTAAAGATGCGATGCCCTCTCACTGGTGCGTACAAGGTAGGTAATTCATGGAAGGAAACACACTGATGGATGAGATTAAACAAGCAGTACTTAAACTTCTAAGACAAGGTAATCATGTGTCGACTGTTAGATCACTGCTACGTGACGCAGAGAAAGAATTAGATCAAGCACAGGAATACTTAGAAGCTATCAAAGATGCGGACTTTGCTCCATGAAAGTAGCAGAGTTGCCTGAGCATGTAGAACCATTAGTTATCGTGGGAGACGACAATAATTACTTGACTGTCTATACTTGTATGTCTAACGAAGATACTATTGAATTGCTGCGTCGTTGCTTGCATATCCTTGAAATGGAACAGGAACAAGCAGGTATTAATTTGCATTTGCATTAAAAGTATGATATAATATATGTGTAGTATTTACTAAGGAGAAATAAATGGAACAAGCAAAACCAGTACCAATCAAAGCCGACCTCTTCTGGGCTTCATTAACTGAGAAGAACAAAATCTCTGAGAAGTTTCAGGTAGATCTTTGCAACCTATCTAAGGATGCTGTAAAGACTTTGATGGAGATGGGTATCAATGTAAAGAACGATGCTGGTAAACCAGACCAAGGATTCTTTGTCACTGCTAAGAGTAAGTTATATCCTATCCTTGCAGTGGATGAGAAGGGCTCACCAATCAATGTTAAGATTGCTAACGGCTCTAAGGGTGTAGCACTTATCAAACCATACAGCTACAATGTTGGTGGTAAGAAAGGCGTAGGAGTTGGTATCAGTAAGATTGTAGTTAAAGAACTCATCGAGTATACTCCTAAGGGTATGAACTTAGCTGATATCGAGGAAGAAGCTCTTTAATGCAAACAGCCCTCATTGATGGGGACATACTAGTATATCGCATTGGCTTTGCTTCAGAAGATGAAACAGAGTCAATAGCGATTTCTAGGTGTAGTGAATTCTTAGAGAACCTAATTCTCTTCAATGGCTTTGAAGATTACAAAGGGTACTTAACAGGTGGTGATAACTTCAGGCACGAGATAGCTAAGACTGCTCCGTATAAGGGTAATCGTAAAGCTGCAAAGCCTAAGCACTACGAACTCCTCAGAGAGTACATGATTAAAGCATGGAACTTTGAGCTGATCGTAGGACAAGAAGCTGATGACGCTCTAGGAATTGCAGCGTATGCTCTTGAGCCTGGTGAGTATTGTATTTGTACTATCGATAAAGACTTAGATATGATACGAGGAGATCACTTTAATTTTACTAAGGATCTTCGCTACTTCATTACTGAGGAAGAAGGTATTAGGAATTTTTATAAACAGATTTTAACTGGTGATAGGGTCGACAATGTTATTGGGCTTAAAGGCATTGGAGAAGTTAAAGCAGAAAGAATACTCAAAGAATGCAAAGACGAAAACGAAATGTATACTGCTGTCCTGGAGGCTTACCAAGGCGACGAAGCAAGGGTACTGGAGAACGGACAATTGTTATGGATAAGAAGACAGTCAAACGAAATCTGGAAACCTCCAAAGTTATCTACGTCCAGTGGGTCGACGCAGTTGCCGACGCAGGATGGGAAGACGAAGTCAAAGCAGAAATAGATCTTTGTCATACTGTAGGCTTCTTGATTAGTGAAACAAAAGATGCTTTATGTATTGCGTCCACAGTGTCTAAGGATAATAGTAACGCTAGGATACATATACCTAAGGCATGGATAAAGAAACGAAAGGTAATTAAGTTTGAAACCACAGTCAGCAAAAGCAAAAGGAAGAAAGCTACAGCAGTGGGTGAGAGACCAGATACTCCAACGATTCCCTACGCTGAGCACTGATGATGTCAGAAGCACAAGCATGGGGGCGGGTGGAGAGGATGTTCAGCTTAGCTCGGCTGCTCGTAGTGTTTTTCCTTTTCAGGTTGAGTGCAAGAATCGTAAAGCTATTGCAGTCTTCAAGGATTATGAACAAGCTCAGACGCATGGATTAGTCGAGCCCCTCGTAGTCTTGAAGCAGAACAATAGTAAGCCTCTTGTCTTAGTAGATGCTGAGTACTTTTTTAATTTAGTAAAACGTGGTAGTTAGTTACAGAAAGTTTCTGCTGTATAAACTGCTACGGATTATAAGGAAAATAAATGTCAGTAAAAATAATTGAATGGAAGGTTATCGGAGATAAAGATAACTTTACTGTCCTTGGTATGGATGAACAAGGATGGATTTACTTTTGGAGGGACGCTAAATGGAACATCCTATAAATAGATATACGTTTGAATTCGTAGAAGGCGATGAGACAGATGCACGTCATGACTTTCCTTTTAATAAAGAACTTCGTCATGAGTTTAGTATACCAGCATCGCAGTCTTGGGACTATGTAGTGCGAGAGTTCCTAAGCTTTTTATCAAACATCTATGGCTATGACATTAAAATAGAAGGATACAATGACGACCCACTTGATAATACCAGACTGCCAGATCAAACCTGGTCATGATTATAATTACTTACGAGCTATAGGAAACTACATTGTTAAGAAGCGTCCTGATGTTATTGTTAATATTGGCGACTTTGCGGACATGCCTTCATTATCAAGCTACGATAAGGGAAAGAAGTCCTTTGAGGGTAGACGATATAAGCACGATGTAACAGCAACACACGAAGCAATGGACATCTTATTAAAACCACTGCGTGACTTACAAGCAAGACAGCGGAGGAATAAAGATAAGGTATATAAACCACGAATGGTATTAACATTAGGGAATCATGAGCATCGTATCAATCGTGCAGTTGAAAACGATTCGATGTTAGATGGTACTATATCTATTGGAGACTTGAAGTATGCTGAGGCAGGTTGGGAAGTTATTCCTTTTGAGCAGCCAGTTATTATTGATGGTGTTCTATATGCCCATTATGTTACTGCAGGTGCTCTTAATCGCCCTGTTGGATCGGCAGCAGCCATTATCTCCAAGAAACACCAGTCGTGTGTTGTGGGTCATCAACAAGGTAGACAAGTTGCTTACGCTATTCGAGCAGATGGCAAAACGCTTACAGCTATAATTGCAGGGAGTTGTTATGAACACGACGAGGATTACATGGGAGCTCAAGGTAACCACTATTGGAGAGGTATTGTGGTCTTACACGAAGTTCATGATGGTTGCTTCGATGAGATGTTTGTTTCCTTAGACTTTTTAAAGAAGAGGTATTTATGAATCCAATAGCAATGCCTAAGCCTTACGGCTATTCAGATAATTGTCCAGGTGAAATAACCTTAGAAGAATACTTTCGTAGACTTCAAGTGGAAGAGCCTGAGTTAACTCCTAGGGATACACAGGTAGGAGGTCAGCACTATCACAAAGGAGATGGTATACAACCTTGGGATATTATAGAAGCATGGGAGCTTGACTTCTGGGAGGGAAATGTGGTAAAATATATACTACGTTGGAAACATAAAGACGGACTGCAGGACTTACAGAAAGCGAAACACTACCTTGACTACATCATTAGTAAAAATTCTTAACGATACACATAAATTTTTAGAGGAGCAAAAACCAATGAAGACAGTAAAATTTAATAAGTTTTTCCCAGAGGATAATGCATTTATCACAGTTGATGGACGTATGGATAAGGACGATGATTGGCAAGTTAGCTTGACCATCCAGTCTGATACTAAGAACGTAGCTAACTGGTGGTGCAGTGATTGGAATTACAAAGAAGGTGTAGAACAGTTAAAAGCTTTTCAAGATGGTGCTCAGAAAGCTATCGACTTTATTACAGCTTGTGCTACTCAACCAGCCAAAGCAGCTAAAGCTAATGCTACTAAACGTGCTGCTAAGAAAAAGTAAATGAACCGTACTCTTACGCTGCCAGAGTTAAAAGAACGGTTGAAGAGTTTAGATGAAGTAATGCTTCTGGAGCTACTCGACATAGCTTCAGAAGACTTAGTAGAAACTTTTAGCGACACTATCGAAAACAATTATAATAGACTTCTAAAAGAAGTAGATTGGGAAGAAACTGAATGACAGAATTTAATACACCGTTTAGTACCGTAGGATATATCACATACAAAAGGACATACGCTCGTCGATTGAACGAAACAGATCCTGCTAGTCCTACAGAAGAGTTTGAAGACACAGTGAATCGTGTCGTAGCAGCGTCGAATAACCAGCTTAACTGTGGGTTTACAGAAGCTGAGCAGAAACGCTTACAGAAGTATCTAATGGAATTAAAGGGTACTGTAGCAGGTCGCTTCTTATGGCAGCTCGGCACTGACACAGTAGGTCGTCTAGGTCTAGCCAGTCTACAGAACTGTGCCTTCACTGTGGTAGATCAGCCAGTACGTCCTTTTACCTGGGCTATGGATTTATTAATGCTTGGCTCAGGAGTAGGCTATAACATTCAAAGAGAACATGTACAAAAACTTCCTCCTGTTAACTCCACTTTTGCTACTCCTACTCGTGTGGATAGTAACGACGCTGACTTTATCGTTCCTGATTCTCGTGAGGGATGGGTTCAGTTGCTTGGTAAGACTCTTAAGGCAGCTTTCCTCAGCGATAGTAAAACTACTTTTACGTATTCTACTATATTAGTACGAGGTAAAGGTTCTCCTATCAAGGGCTTTGGAGGCACTGCTTCAGGTGCTGAGGATTTATGTTGGGGTATTGCTAAGATCAGTGAGATCTTGGAGAAGAGAGCAGGTAGACAGCTACGCTCTATCGAC
>ENA-UOYL01000694-UOYL01000694.1-marine-metagenome-genome-assembly--contig:-NODE-694-length-11772-cov-3.844805_pt1 | contig 11772 bp, 11 predicted proteins | sample MGYA00238173_ERZ767189 | MGnify/ENA primary metagenome ERZ767189 (study PRJEB28943, sample SAMN06267163) | marine metagenome | isolation source: Columbia River Estuary | place: USA:Columbia River Estuary... | reverse complement strand
CATTTATATCAGACACTAATCTGAAAAATTCAAAAAAAAGCATGGACAAGTAGCAACTTATCCATACTCATTTTAAAAGTTAGATATCCCTTAAGACTCTTTATTTCTTAAATCTTTATTTTTAAAGATATCAAAAATATCTTTTTTTGTAGTTCCTTCTGCCTTGGTTTTGGAATATTCTCTCATAGAATCACTAACATTACCCATCATTCCAGCATAATTTTCTTTACTAAATGACATCACGTTTTCATTTCTAATGTTTAGCATTTTTGAGGTATGAATCGCGTCTAAGTCAGCGCCTAGAAAACTAAAGGTCCACCTTTCTGTCGCATCTAATTCTTTAATCATGCGCGCAATATCATGATAAGTATAGAAGCGCGAAGCATTTTCATGGCCATCGGTAATGATTATTAATACAACAGATGCTAAATCCTGCTCGATTTCTGGTCCGTAAATAGATTTTATATCGTAAATAGATTTCCCTATTGCATCTAACAAGGCAGTACTCCCGCTTGGAATGTATGAGATTGGGGTCAAAGAGTTAACGGATGATGCTTTTGAATTTTGAATAATCGGCGATACCTGATCATTAAAAAAAGTTAAATAAACCGCGTATTCCTGTTCCTTAAATTCAATTTCAAGATCTTGAACCGTTTTTAAATTCGTGTTGAAACCTGCAATTGTTTGCGTTTCACTCCCGTGCATAGAACCACTCTTATCAATGATAAAGTGATAAATTGTTTTTTTGTTTTTCATAGCTTTTAAGTTTTAAAGTTGATACAAAATTAGCTCCCTAATACTCCTTAATATATTCCTTGCAAGGTTGCAATGCCGGAGTCAACATTCAAATCTTCCGTCTTAGGATAGAAACCAATTTATCCATATGACAAACAAAAAAACAATGACTACGAAACTAAAAGAGTGCATAAGAAGCAACTGCATAACATTCAATCAAGAAAATTTATGGTAGCAAAAGCGAATAATTATAAACGATAACTTAAAATCCAACTATGATAAGAAACAAAAAAATTTACACCTATTACACACCTAAACAAGTATGCATAAATAAAATTAAGGACTTGTCTTTCTCGCAATCGCCCCTAAAACCAAAATTGTTAATGGAGCGTATTGACACCTTAGGCTTTTCTGAAATGCTCGATAAAAAAAGCGATTTTAAACCTTTTGAGAAAGAGAGTTTTTTTCTTGCACATTCAAAACAATATGTTGAAAATGTATTTAATAAAACGGGGAATTACAAGTCCAACGACCTACCATGGTCAAAAAATTTGGTGAATAGTCTTGGCTACACAAATGCATCTTTATATCATGCAAAACGACATGCGATCTTACATCCTGAAAGTGTAACGTTTGCACCTATATCAGGAATGCACCACGCAAGACCAAATAGCGGATCTGGATTTTGCACATTTTCAGGGCAAGTTATTTCTGCGATTAAAATATATGAGGAATTCGGTCTCTCTGGTGCTTATTTCGATTTAGATGGGCATTATGGAAACAGTATAGAAGATACGAGAGAATTTAATCCCTTGTTAAATAAAGCGATTCCTCAAGGATGCAATGTAAATCCATTTGGAAATAACGAGGAATACACGGCTGATTTCGCAAGAAAATTAGTCTTGATTGGCAATCAAATTAAATTAGGAAAAATACATTATGTTGTATTTGCACATGGTGCTGACAGCCACATGGATGACGATCTAGGATGGAATTGTGATACCTATCACTGGGTGAAATGTGCAGAAATGTTTGCAAACTGGGTGAACGAAATCTCTAATGAAATTGGAAAGCCCTTACCGGTAACACTGGCTTTGTTCGGAGGATACCGGAAAAACAATTACACCGCAGTGCTAGATTTACACATTAAATCGATACTAAAAATTAGTAATATTGTGTGTGGAACAAGTTTCAAGGATAACTTAGAGATTCCTGAAAAATATCCAAGTCAAAGAAAATAAAATTTTTCTTCAGATTAAGAGAACCGCTCATGCACATTGTTCTATTTTTGCCACATGGAATTAAATGAACTAAAGGAATTTCTTGATTTTAAAGCAGATCAATATGAGAACCCTTCATTTTTAGAACACGATCCGATTCAACTTCCGCATAAATTTTCACGAAAGGAAGACATTGAAATCATAGGGTTTTTAATGGCTACAATCGCCTGGGGGAATCGTAAAAGCATCATTAATAGTGGGCATAAACTAATGGACATAATGGGAAATTCACCCCATGACTTTATCATGGAATATACAAAAAAGAAGCCCTTTCATTTTGTGCATAGGACATTTAATACCGATGATTTAGATTTCTTTTTTCGTTCGCTGCACCATATTTATAAATCGAGTAATTTAGAACGTGCATTTTGTGGAGGAGACCAAAATAAGAACGTAAAAACCGCAATAAATCAATTTCGAACGGAATTTCTTTCTATAGAGCATCTTTCGAGATCAGACAAACACGTATCGAATCCACATACCCAATCTGCCTGTAAACGACTAATTATGTACTTACGTTGGATGATCCGTGATTCTAAAAAAGGTGTCGATTTTGGAATTTGGAAAGGAATGCCCCCCTCCGAACTTTATATTCCACTAGATGTCCACACGGGAAACATCGCAAGAAAATTAGGAATGCTAAAACGAAAACAAAACGATTGGGCTACCAATGAAGAATTAATAGAAATACTAAGAAATTTCGATCCCATAGATCCCGCAAAATACGATTTCGCACTTTTTGGATTAGGCGCTTTCGAAAAGTTTTGAATCAATGAAAGATTTTAATAATCTACTAAAAAATTAACTTTTTATCGCTTAAATAACCCAGCACTACTTTAGAAACGGAATCTACTTTTTCAATTTTTACTTTTTGGTCATTTATCTCCTCACATTTCACATAATTGTACTTGCCTTGATCCCACGAAAATAAACAATGATAAAAATATTTTTGCTTATCAAAACGTTCGAAAAAACGAATGACTATGTCATCATACTCAGTGTTTGATTTTCTTCGTTCAATCAAATAACCATTAAAGCCATTAACCTGAACCAATTGGTTTGATTCACGCTGAAATATTAGAAGTCTTCGTGTTGGAAAAGCATGCACACCAGAACGAACCAATAGCATAAAACCATTCTGAAAATCGGTGTTGTTTTTCAATGGAAAAAATCGAAAAAAGCGCGGACTGCAGGCTGGCTCATCTAAGTTGTTGTTTTTTAAAGTCATGGTGTCACAAATACCTATTTCATGAAGTAATCTAGGCTCATTACCTTGGGTAAAAGCATTCAAATTAAAATCAGTTGATATTTCTTTTCCCGGTAAGTTAATTTTAGGTTTGGGAGGAATTGGTTTCTTTAATTTCCCAGGAACTAAATAATATAAAAGTCCAACACCAATTATACTGACCAATAAGATGATTCCTCTTCGATAGAGTAGCTTAGGTGACTTTGCTTTTCCCATTTCTTTATTTTGTGTCATAGAATAATCATATTAATTCATCCCAAATAATCGCCTTGCTTCTATTTCTGCCAATGAGAACGAATGCTTATCAAGCGTATTATCTATATTATTTAGTGCCATCCATTTTAATAATTCTTCCGTGCCTAAATTCCCAGTTAAGTCATCTTTGGCCATTGGACAGCCTCCCATTCCTTTAAAAGCAACATCAAATCTTCTACAGCCCGCTCCAAATGCAGCATCTAACAACGAATAAGAATGATTAGGTTTCACATGGAAGTGAGCACCTAATTCAGTGGAAGGTAATTCTTTACTGAATAGCTCAAATAATCCACGAACATTTTCAGCACTTGCACAACCAATCGTATCGGAAAGTGCCAAAGTAGTTATTCCTAACTTATTTACAAGTTTTTCCGCCCAAGTAAGTGCCAAAATCGGACTCCATTCTTCTCCATATGGATTTCCAAAACCCATTGATAAATAGACAAGCAACTCTTTTCCCTTATTAGCGCTTAGCGCTTGAATTCGTTCAACAGTATCAAATGCATCTGCAATTGAGCTATTGGTATTCCGTTGTTGAAATTGTTCAGAGATGGAAAATGGAAAGCCAATACAATTAATTTCATCAAATTCTAATGCCTCTTTTGCCCCTCTTTCGTTGGCAACAATCGCTAATAATTTTGTGGAATTGTTTAGCTCCAAGCCGTTTAAAACAGCTGCTGTATCTCGCATTTGGGGTATTGCCTTGGGAGAAACAAAACTTCCAAAATCGATGGTGTCAAAACCACATTTAAGTAAGCTATTAATGTACGTGATTTTATCAGCAGTCGGAATAAACTCAGCAATGCCTTGCATAGCATCACGAGGACATTCAATAATTTTTATGCTACTGCTCATTGATTGTCTTAGTTAAAATAGCTTTATTTATACGCTTGTTCAAGAAAGGACCTTCATAAATAAATCCCGTATAAATTTGTAATAAACTAGCTCCAGCATTCAACTTTTCTATTGCATCATCAGCAGAATGAATTCCGCCAACTCCAATAATTGGAAAAGCACCTTTGGATTTATCGTGAATATAACGGATAACTTCGGTTGATCTTTTTTCAAGAGGCTTTCCTGATAAACCACCCGCTCCAATATTTTCAACCATTGCTGAGCTAGCCTTCAAGTCAGAACGATCCGTTGTGGTATTCGTAGCAACTAAACCATCTAACTTAATACTGAGCATTATTTCAATGATATCATCTAATTGCTCATTTGATAAATCCGGAGCGATTTTTAACAATAGCGGCTTTTGTACAGGAAAGGTCGCGTTAACTTCCTGCAAGGCCACTAATAATTTTTTTAAGGGTTCCTTTTCTTGTAAAGCACGCAAATCCTTAGTATTTGGAGAGGAAACGTTCACTACAAAATAATCAACATGGTCAAATAATACCTTGAAGGAAGCAATATAATCTGATGTTGCATCTTCGTTTAAGGTCGTTTTATTTTTACCAATATTACCTCCTATAATGAGTTTTGAATTTGGCGATTTCTTTTTCAAATTTTCTACCGCCGCATGCATTCCGTTGTTATTGAAACCCATTCGATTAATTATCGCTTCATCTTTTTTCAATCTAAATAAACGTGGCTGATCATTACCCGGCTGAGCCACAGGGGTTACCGTTCCAATTTCGACAAATCCGAAACCACAATATTCCATTTCACGATAACAAGAGGCATTTTTATCAAATCCAGCAGCCAAGCCAACTGGATTAGGGAAGTCGATACCAAAAACATTACGCACTAATAATGGCGATTCGACACAAAAAAGACGCTTAAAAATATACTTGGAAAAAGGTAATTTTAAGGTGCCTTTTAGAAGTAATACAGTAAAGGAATGGGCTTTTTCGGCAGGAAGTAAAAAGAGAAGAGACCTAAAAAGGTTATATAAAACCATATAACTTTTACAACGAATAAAAAATTAAACTCTTAAACCTTGTATTTACCTGACGATTTAGAAATAGATTTTGATCGCTGACGACCATAATCTTTGTAGGTAATGTTTCGGGTAATTACGAAGTTAAGCTGGTAAAAAGCATCCTTTTGTTTTGAATCACCGCGCTGATATGAAGCACCGAACCAGTCAAAAACAATAGGATTACCTGGAGTGCTCTGCGTTACACTATAATCAGATGGATTTGCCACAAGAGCGTGTTCAGGAGTAAATAATGAAGGATCTGCATAAACAGTAGAAACATCATCTATATAATCTGAGAATGTTTTAACATATGATGCCTCAATACCAAATCTCCAAGAAGTACCAAGCCCAAAACGAACACCAACTCCCAAAGGAATGGTCAAGGTAATTGGGGAATACGGTTTGGCTTGACCTTCCGTTTTTATATCCCGAAGATTATACACTTTTCCGTTATATTCTCCTTTAGGATTAAAATAAGCTGCGCCCAGTCCAGTAAATAAATAATATTGCTGATTTTTATTTTTTCCTTTTGCTTTACCAGGAAGTGAATACGTTGGAGAAAATTTTTCAACGGAAAAAGCGATCCATTCAATGCGTTGCTGAAGTTCAAACACACCTGTCTTGAAATTTAAATTTCGAGCATTTCGGATGGATTCCTCAGATAATTTATCATCTCCTTTCAGGGTAAAATAACTTAGCTTAGTAGTGGTTGCAAACGAAGGATGAAAACGATAACGAAATCCTATCATACCATTTATTCCTGTTGATGGCCAATCGATATCTTTCATACTATAATCAATACCGGCCGTAGCACCACCACCCAAATCTCCATTAAATTGAGTCGCACCAAATCCAAAAAGAATTTCTTTCTTATTTAAGGACCAATTTTTTTGAGAATTAAAATTAATGTGCTGAGCACTCAAAAAAGTTAGAGAGAAAATCGAAAATAGAATGAATACAAATTTCATTTTAAAAAAATTATGGTTCAAATATAACAAAAAAAACCAATCTACTGCAAAACTACAAAGTAGTATTGAAATAAACTGGTTAAATCTAAAAATTAATTTTGAATTAAATCAACAACATATACAAAGAAATGGCTCCTATTATTGATGATAAACCTACAGCTCCATAAAACCATGGATTTATCCATTTTTTCTTTGTGGGTAACCTTGATAAGATTTTATTAAAATCTTGTCTTGAATTGATTTCAGCTGATGTTACCTCCTGTTTGTCGATATAAATTTTTACCATAATTACATTATTTAGTTTTATTAAAAAGTTCTTTTAATTTGAGTAATGCCCTAAACGTTTTCACTTTCGCATTATTTTCTGTTAATCCTATAATTTCACCTATTTCTTTAAATGAGCGCTTCTCGAAAAAACGCATTTCAATTAATTGCAACTGATTTTCCTTAAGTAAAGGCAGGCATTTTAATAATTTGGCTTTATTCACTTCAGAGTAGTCTTCGATAAAATCCTCGATTACCTGAGCTATTTGTACGGAGTCAATTTTAACTGTTCTCTGCGCTTGCTTATCTCGAAAAGATTGATATAATTCGCTTTTTGCAATTCGAAACAACCAAGAAGAAAAAGGAACACCACGAAATTCATATCGGCTTAGATTAGTTAAAGCTTTTACAAAAACACAAGATGTGATGTCGTAAGCTACCTCTTCTTCGTCTACTCTTTTGTTGATATACCGGAATATTGATTCGTAGTATTTTTTGTACAAAGGAGCAAAATGAGAAGGGTTTAACTTGGCCTTCTGGATAAGTTGATTTTCCTCTTCAAGACGTAAAGTATCTTGGTAATACATCATGTTAATAGCCATAGTACTTAGTTTTAATTTATTTTTTTAAGCTGGAGAAAGTAAAGCTTGCAGTCTTTACAAAATCGATAACGCAACTTGTAAAAAAAAGTAACAAAAAAAATAAAAAAAATTAAAGGGAAATTCTCAATTGTATAATTAAGTCAGTCTTACGACTGCCTATAATGCCCTCTGCTCCTGAGCTAATTGATGTTCTATTGTTATATAAAAATACGCCATAACGCACCCACAAATCACAATGTCGAAGAAATGAATAGCGAATTAAAACATAGGCCCTGCTCCCCTGATAATAATATGCTGGAACAGCAAAAGCATACAAGGCATTATTCTCGAAAGAATATAATCTTGTATCATAATCGTCCGTATCAAATAAAGCATAACGCAAGGAAAAATCCAAAGGGAAACTTTTAGGCTTGTACAAAAGGTCCTGCGTTATAAGCATTCCTCTTTTCTGACCTGTACTGTTTCGATGAACGGTAACAAATTCAATTCGAGACTTAAACGTAAACGATTCATTGATAACATAGGAAAGATTTATTCGGTAATTTCGCTGCAATACATCCTCTAGAGGCGTTACATTTCCTAAATAATCTCGGCTATTTTTTTCTCGCAGTTGTTGCCTAAATCTTAGGTAGATTTCAAAAATTTTATTCGGCTTATAGCTCGGTTGAAGTAAGAATTCATGCCCTCTTGATGGAGCGTCAACGCCATATTTCATCCATGGAAATTGAAAAACATCCACATAACCATTTAATGACCATGCAGAAGCAAGCTTTAGTTTTATTCCTGTATATAAACCCTTTTCATTTTGCGTATTACTTCCCTCGGAAAACCCTGCATTGTAAAATGTTTGATAATCTTTTTGATAGTCTCGATATAAAATTCCAATACTAGCTCTAGGATCAAGGGCGATCATAGCGCCATGAACCGTTGCCCAACCAGATTTAAACTGATTAAGATCGGTATTCCATACTTTTGATACCTCTCCAAAGATGTTTATGTTTTTAATGTTGTAAGAGTAGTCGCCACTGAAAGAAAAATTTTGCTTGCCGCGAAAATCAAATTGATTATAGAGCTGCACAGATTTTTCATAGGGTTTGTCATAACCTTGATACACGCCCGCTAATCCTAATTTTAATCCTGATTTAGCATATTTTAAATTTAATCCAGCTATATTTTCTCGCAATGAATTCATCTTTTCAATTTCCCTGTTTGTACGATGTAAACCAGATAAATCAATGGTTGAGATAAACTCAAGATCTTCATAAGTAGAATCAGCTATAGATGAAGCATCCACCATTTTTGACGAAGCGAAGGCTAATAAAGAGAAACTCCTTACACCAAAATCGAAAGCAATCCCTCGAAGAAATCTAGCTTCGTCAACGGAAGTATAGGGCCGTAAAGGAATTGCTGATCGTTTCATAGTAGCAATATCCGATGTTTTACCAAAGGCATAGCTCGACCATACATTCAAGCCTTGTCCAACTTGTACTTGATAATCACCAATTACAGCAGACCGAAGGTATTTTCCACCTTTAAAAAAGGCATGGGCAGAATAAAAATCAAACCCATTTTTTTGTGCTCCCGCAAAAAATTGCTCTCCTGCGTCTTTTTCAGCCGTTACTCCAACACTAATATTGGTTTTATAGGTATAACGAAATCGAGTATAGTAACGATCTCCATTGCCTTTGTAATAATTATTGGAATTAGCCATGATAGAATCCGAAACCTTAACATACCCTCCTTTTTGCTCCACCATGGGTTGATAACGCAAAAACATTTCGTATTTACCTCCTTTCAGTGCTTCTTTCAAGGTAATATGCAGATTATCAAATTTATCGTCAATTTGAATAAAAGGCAAGACCAATTGAATAGTAGTCAATTCCCAATATTTTAACCCTTGTAATTCATATATCGAAATGAATTTTCCAAATAATTTACGGTGCAGAATTAAATCATTTATTTGCACACTCGTTAATAAACCTAATTCTTCTAAATCTTCACCGGTAGTGGCATTCAAATTTATAGGGTGATCATAGAAATAATTTAATTGCTCTATATAATTTGTTAAATCGATATCCTCTGATTGCAATTGCTCCGAAATAAATTCAATTCGCTGTTGAATGACTTCACTTTTTACTTGTGCAATCGATTGGTAAGAGGCGCAAAGAAATAATAAAAGGAAGAAGCAATTTTTTACCATAATCACTTCATTTGATAGGTGAAGGAGAAATTAGGTGACCAACCTAAAATCTGATGGTATGCGCTCCCAATATCGAGTTGAAACTGTTCTTTGAATCGATAGCCTAAGCCAGCGCTTAATTCAATCGGTTGAGTTGCAAAGCCACCTCGCAAGAAAAGTTTCTTAATCGGACTATATTCTATACCCGTTTTAAAACGAACTGGAAATTCGATGTTTTTTTCAAGCTCGGCTACGAACATTACTTTTTCTGAAAAAGTATACTGTGTTCCTAAGCGCATTAAAGTTGTTAGCCTATCCTCACCAAATTCGGATATTTTTGTTCGAGTTAAATTAAAAACACTAAAAGCCACTTTCCAGTTATCCGTAATGTTAGCTTTAAGACCAAGCTCAGCTGTCAAAGCATCCTTTCTGCCATAAGCATCAGTCAATCTTACTTGATGATAATTAAGTTGTACACCACAAGATAAAAATTCTGCTAATTTCATGCTGTAGCCTACACCTAATCGATTCGTTCGGAAGTTCTTAAATCCAAAACTTTGGAGCCCAAAGGATATGACACCGGCCTTTAGTGGCAATGCCACCACGAAGCCCTGAGATTGAAGTTCCTTAAGTAAAAATCGATTTTCGTATGACAAGCCAAAACCCAATTTCTTAACAGAAACTAAATTGGCTGGATTATGATGATAGGCCCAAATATCGTCAATGGCTACGCTTGCGTTTCCTAGTGCATGTGAACGACTCCCCATTGGTAACCAACCTTGACAAAACGAAAATTGAAGGGAGAAAATAAAAATGGTCATCAAAAAAATCCGTTCTCTAATACTGATCATTCGAGACAAAGTGAAATGCATTAATTCTAATTAAAGTGTTTAACAAAGGCCTAAAATTACGTTTTATATCCTAAAAAAAAGTACATTTGAGTTAATGAGAGAAAAAAATAATCAAGCCTTGATTTAACGTTAAAAATAACCTTGATCTCTATTTACAAATGAAACTCGAGCAACTAAGATTTCCTTAACTGTTGTATATTTGAAAAATAATTAATTATCATGTCAAGCTCCAAAGCGAAAATTACTTCTGATCGTGAATTTGTTTGGAAAGAAAAGGTTCTTGGTGAATTAAATAAAGGCGATGTCGACCATAATTTTCATAATAAAATTGAAGATGTATTCATTACCATCGAAGATGGGCTGTCGCATTCTTCTGTCGAAGTAAGTAGTTGGAATACCGCAGTTTCTAATGATTGGAAAATAAGTGCTGAATTCGACGTTTTAGATGAAAAAAAGAGCAATCAAACTATATTAGAAACATTACTTAATGGGGCAGATACCATTTATGTTTCATCAAGTAAATCTTCACTAGATTGGGACGTATTATTTGAAGAAATTGAATTCCAATACATTCAAATTTTTATATCTATTGCTGAAGAAAAGCTTTTTGCATCCTTTAAGATGTGGTATAAGCATCAAGAAAATATAACTGTACTCATCAACTTTATGAGTGTTAATGATCCTACGGAATTCATACACACTATTGCGTCAAGCCAGGTTCCCATTAAAATAGTAGCGGATGGATTTTTACTCCAACAATGCGGTGCCAATGCAAAACAAGAACTTGCTTTCATTTTAAACAACCTGCACGAATCGATTTTATTACTTGGCGAGCATAAAAACATTGGCTTTCAATTCCATGTTGGAGTGGGTGCTAACTTCATGATAGAAATTGCGAAATTCCGAGCACTAAAGATCTTGGCGAATTCTGTCTTAAACGCCTATGATGTACCAACAAATTCCTTTGAAGTAGTTGGTATAATTGGATGGACAAACAAATCGCTAAAAGATTCAACTACGAATCAACTTAGGCAAACTACAGAAGCATTATCGGCGGTAATAGGAGGTGTTGATTACCTTCAAATTCATCCCTTCGATAGTCAAAGTAATAATGGGTCAACAAGCTTTTCACAACGAATGGCACTCAATATATCATCCATTTTAAAAGAAGAAAGTTATCTGAAATTAGTAAAAGATGCCTACAGAGGAAGCCACTATGTTGAAAATCTGACTGAAAAAATAGGTGATGATGCCTGGAAGATCTTTAAACAGTTAGCCTCTTTTAATGAATTTATTTCTTCAGAAAAAATAGATTTCATCGCCGGAATGGTACGTGAAACGACAAAGCTTCGGCATGAAGAATTCATTGAAAAAGAAAGGAAGATGATCGGCATGAACGTTTTTCAAGATTTAGATCCGAATACCAAGGAATGGAAAGAAGAGAAAACATTTCTTGGATTAAATACATTCC
>ENA-UOYL01000693-UOYL01000693.1-marine-metagenome-genome-assembly--contig:-NODE-693-length-11776-cov-6.365758_pt1 | contig 11776 bp, 15 predicted proteins | sample MGYA00238173_ERZ767189 | MGnify/ENA primary metagenome ERZ767189 (study PRJEB28943, sample SAMN06267163) | marine metagenome | isolation source: Columbia River Estuary | place: USA:Columbia River Estuary... | reverse complement strand
AACCGCAGCAGTACGGTACGCTTCGGGGCGTACTGACCACCGGGCGAGGGCTGTACGCCGAGATCAACAATCATGTCGCACACTGCGGCATAAGCGCCGGCCTCGATAGGCTTGCGCTCCGGGTAGTTGCCGCCGCTAGAACTTACAAACAGACTCATTTTCACTTCTCCATTTTTACGGCCACCGAAGGTAAAGCATTGGAAGGGTGGCTAACTTCCAATCTATTAATTCTTTCGCCGATCCAGCGCATCACCGGCACGGCCATGCTGTTGCCGAGCGCCTTGTAACGCGGGCCGTCTGGCGACTCTGGTTTCTTACGCCATGGGATGTTGGTGTAGTTGTCTGGGAAGCCTTGCAGCCGCTCGCACTCCACGGGCGTTAAGTGACGAATCCCCATTTCTTCAACAACAAGGCCTTCTTCTTCACGCAAGCATCCGATTCCTCTCCTCGTAAGACAAGGAAATACCCTGCCAATCCTCGGTTTCTCCGTGATGATCTTCGGAGTATCCCTCGACAGGCTTTTGCGCTCAAAAACAACCGCTGCGGCACGGTGCCAGTCTCCAAGGTATCCGACAACGAACACACGGCGGCGTCGTTGGGCCACTCCGAAGTATTGAGCGTCAAGAATTCGGTAGGCGAACCCATACCCGAGTTCGCCCAACATTCCAAGGAAGGTTCCAAAATCCCTCCCGTTGTTAGACGACAAGACGCCGGGGACGTTCTCCCATACCAACCAGCGGGGGCGATAGCGGTTAGCAATGGCACCAAAGGTAAGCATGAGGTTACCACGCGGGTCTGCCAATCCTTTTCGGAATCCTGCGACACTGAAGGACTGACATGGGGTTCCTCCCACAAGAAGGTCGACTGGCTCAAGATTCCACTCCTCAAATTTGGTCATGTCGCCAAGGTTAGGCACATGAGGGTAGTGATGCGTCAGCACCGCAGACGGAAACGGCTCAATGTCGCTAAAAGCAACCGGAGTCCATCCCATGTGATGCCAAGCGACCGTTGCGGCTTCAATGCCAGAACAAACAGACAAGTACCTCATTACCACTCACCTGTAAACCAGGCATAAGCAATAAGAAGCACTGCGAAGATGACGAGGAACTTGCACAGCATGAACCATTCGGCTGGGGTTGCTGCGGTGAGGAAGAAATCTGACATGGTTGGCTCCAAGAGGTGCGGCTTATGCCGCCACCTCAGACTGAGCCTGCGTCATCGCCTTAACGATTTCGCTGTAGAGTTGGGCTGATTCAAAAAAGCCCTGCCTCAGGGCGAGATCAGCCTTGCTTGAAAACTCTCGAATGATCGCCCGAGTTTGCTCGTCGGTAAGCGTGATCGTGATTTGCTGCGTCATTTGTGTATCTCCTTCCATCGCTTCTGGCCCGGCACTGCGCCGTCCATGGAAGCCATCATACACGTTACAACCACCATTGCAACCCCTAGTTGTAAATATTTTTCAGACCCTATACACTTGCATCATGGCTAAAGCAAAAAAGCCGCGCGCGGCGGCGATTATCCGCGCAGTGGACAAGGCGGGCGGTCAGTCAGCACTGGCTCGCATTCTTGGTGTAAGGCCGCAGGCCGTACAGAAATGGTGCGCCAGCGGCGTGGTGCCGCCTCTGCGCGTGCTTGCAGTGGAGGCGGCGACTGGGGTATCTAGGAAGGCTTTGCGGCCGGATATGTACCCATGAGCAACCCAGTTGAACTCACCGCAGTTGTGGCGGTGGAGAAAGTCTTAGAACTCGCCAAGCGGTATCCAGTCTTTCCGTGCCGTCGCCGCGACGAAACCGACGCCACGGGGCGAGTGCAGCGTGCCAAAAGTCCGTTGACCAAGAGCGGATTCAAGGACGCGACGCAGGACGAACAGCAGATTCGAAGATGGTGGTCAGACCATCCCGATGCGCTTGTGGGCGTGCCGACCGGGAGCCGCACGAGCCTTGCCGTGGTGGACTATGACCACAAGTCGGCAGGCACGGCCGCGCAGGATTGGATCATGGAGAACCAGCAGCAACTGGTCAGCACCAGAGTCCACCAAACGGGCGGCGGCAGTGGCGGCCGGCATTACCTGTTCAGCCTGCCGCAAGGCGTAAAGATTCGCGGCGGGGTTTCCGTCACGCTTGGGAAAGTCAAGCGCGAAGGACTCGACATCCGCGCAGAGGGTGGCTACATCATCTGGTGGCCGCTGCACTTTGGGCAGCAAGGGCCAGCGAACGATCTACAGCCGCTGCCTGCCGGACTGATAGACGAGCGCCGGATGGACTTGGAACTGCCCGCAGAGGTGGCGAAGAAACTGCCGCCGAAGCCGGGCACCAGTCAAGACTTCCAGCGCGATCTGCCGCGCATCACCGAGGCGGTGGCGTACATTGACCCGAGCAGTTACGACGCATGGCTGATGGTCGGCATGGCGTTGCATCACGCAAGCGGCGGAGCGGATGACGGCCTAGAACTCTGGGATGCGTGGTCGAGCGGTGGGGTGACCGGAGAGTTGCCAGCGAACTACGCAGGCCGGGCCGACACCGAGTACCGATGGCAGTCGTTCCACTTAGATCGAACAGGCGGCGTGACGCTTGGGAGCCTGTTTGCTGCGGCAAAGGCGGGCGGGTTTGTGTCCATGCCGGAGGCGGTGCGGCTCGGCCCACCGCAGCGCGAAGAGCCGGGCGTGGACTACAGCGATGTCCCAGAGGCTCAAGGAATGATCCGCAGCCTCGAGCCGGAGGTGGCGCGCGGCGTATTGCAAGGCGTACACGCAGTGTCAGCACGTCGGCTCGTTCTCCGGGCCATCAATGAGATCGTAGCGGAGCGGCGCGAGGCTACATGGCTGATCCACAACGTCATCGAGGCCAATGTGCTGGCGGTGCTCGCGGGGCCGCGTGCCTCGTTCAAGTCGTTTATCGCGCTTGACTGGGCCATGCGGATTGCTATGGCTGATAACCCGGTTGTGATGCTCTCTGGCGAGGGCGCTGGACTAGGCCGCAGAGTCGAGGCATGGATGCAGGAACACGGCAAGGGGCGCGACCTTGGCGAACTGAAACTTATGGCGCTTGAGTCCGTCGCCAACCTAAACGCCGACGATGAGATGCTGATGCTCCAGCAGGCCATTGATGAGGCTGGTATACGACCCGCGCTTGTGATCGTGGACACCTTTAGCAAGTTCAGCGCGGGGCTTGACGAGAACAGCAACCAAGAGGTTGCGGAGTATCTGTCCAGACTGACCATCGGACTGCGTGAGCGATACACGGCCACGGTATTGCTCGTAGCGCATTCGGGCCACGGTGACGCGAAGCGTCCGCGAGGGGCGTCCGCGCTGATGGCTAACCCAGACTCCGAGTACATAGTCGAGCGTCCAGACGCGCAGGCAATGGTGGTGACTGTGACGCGGGAGCGGTTCAAGGACACGGCCAGTATGCAGCCGCTCGCTTTCGAAGCGCACGAGGTCAGCCTAGGCCGGGCGGATAGGTATGGCGAGGCGGTCAAGTCGCTGGTGATGAGAGAGACCAATACTCCTGGTAAGGCGGCTGTGGCCCACTCGCCCCAAGGCAAGGCTCAAAGGACGATCCTGTCGGCATTGCGCGAGCGGCAGAAGAAGTCCGAGACGCCACTGGTTTGGACGGTCGAGGAGATACGCCAGATCGGTCGGGAGTGCGGGCTGTCGAGGCAGTCTGTCCACGATGCGGTCGAAAAGTTGATGTTCTCACCCTTCCTAAAGTCCACGATAGGTGGCTCTATGCTGGGTGAGCCATGATGTCCGAAAATGTCCGAAAGCGTCCGAACCGGACAGTTTCGGACGGTCAAATATGTCCGAAAATGTCCGAGAGTCCTTTAGGACTCGGACATTCGGACATGACCCACGGACATGGAACGGACAATGGGGAGATGGCATGAAGTACAAGACGGCAAAGGCTAAAGGTGTTGCTTTGGCGCAACCTGTTGCGCGGACGCAACTAGCCAAGAGAATGTTGGCCGAACTTGGCCCGGATGACTATAGCCTGCTCAAGACCTTTCAAGAAAGGTTTGAGGCAAGGCTGGTGCATTACCGTGACCAGCACGGCGAGGTCGGGACAGATACGCTGGGTGACAAATGAACCAGACCGGACTTCCGCTGTCTCGCCCCATGACATGGCACGACGACCCATTCTGGGGTGCTGTGTCCGATTGTGGGACGTATGCCATTCGCCCCATATCTGTTAACGGCCGCGCAGAGTTCGTCCTGTGGCGTTTTAGGCGCGACACGAAGACAGGCATACCTAACTGCCTAGGTACGTTTGAATCGCCCCAAAAGGCTTTAGAATCGATTATATGAAGGCTAGGAAGGACTGCCCTATCTGCGGCGTCGAAAACACGGGCGGTAAAGTCCACTCTTGGCACAAGCAAGCCGCCAAGCGGTCGGGCTATACCATGCAAGACCTACAGCAGATGATCTCGACATCTAAAACCACAGTCGAACTCATCCAAATTGTGTCCGATGCAGTAGACCGGGCGAGATACCCAGACGGGTGGAGGTCAAAGCCGAAGAAGCGCACCGAGTATCATCGGGAATACTACTGGCGATACGCAGACAAGCGCCGCGCGCAACGCAAGACCAGTAAACTGTTGCGTAGACGTGTGCGACCGATCATCGTCGAGTTATGCAAGGCTGTGGACATCGGCAGGCTGACGGCAAACTGGTAGCCATGAACATCCTATTCTCTCTCGCCCTATTCGGCCTCTGCTATCTCATCTCGATGTGGGCAGACCGCGCAGTGCTCGATGCTGCCCTGCTTTACCTGTTGCTACGGATACTGGATCGGTCGTGAGGTACGCCATGCGCCGCGACCTTAACGATTCGGAGATCACCGCAGCGGTTAAGGCGGCGGGGTTTAGCGTGATTGACTACACGAAAGCCGGTCTAGGCATCCCCGACAAACTCGCTATCAAGCCCCTACCGCAACCCGGAGACAACGGCGAGCGGGTATTCTTCATCTGCTGGCTAGAGATCAAGAGCGCGAGCGGTCGGCTCTCCGAAACCCAGCAGATAGCGCGGGCAGTCTGGGAGCCACGAGGCGAGTGGATCGAGGCACGCGAGGCCGACCAAACGGTGCGCGATCTGATGCAACGATACGAGGCGAAAGTAAAGCCGGAGTGTGCGCGATGAGGAGGTTTTTATCCCTAGGCGCTGGCGTGCAGTCATCCACCTTGGCATTGATGATTGCCCACGGCGAATTGGAACCCGTTGAGGCGGCGATTTTTGCGGATACTGGATGGGAACCGCGCAAAGTGTACGAGTGGCTTGATTGGCTTGAGGCTGAAATTCAGCGATGTCCACACCCATTCCCGATTCACCGGGTAACACAAGGCAGTATCCGAAACGATATTATTTCTGGCACAAATTCAACAGGGCAGACGTTCCGATCTGTGCCTTGGCATTTGCTTAAGCCGAACGGTGAAACCGCTATGAACAAGCGGCAATGCACCAGCGAATACAAGATCAAACCCGTGCATAAAAAACTGCGCGAATTACTCGGGTACAAATTTCGGCAGCGAATACCAAAAGACGCTTGCCAGTTGTACATGGGCATTTCAATGGATGAAATTTTTAGAATGAAGCCATCGTGGCAAGCGTGGCTTGTGCATACATGGCCTTTAATTGACAAAGGCATGGCGCGGCACGATTGCTTGGCGTGGATGGAGCGTAAAAGTTACCCATTACCGCCAAAGTCCAGTTGCATTGGTTGTCCGTTCCACAATAACGACGAATGGCGATCAATAAAATCTGATGCTGAAGCATGGGCAGATGCCGTGATGATTGACAAGTTAATTCGCAAACCTCGCGGAAATTTTCAGTCAGAACAATTTATGCACCGCGACCGCGTTCCGCTTGACCAAGTGGATTTGTCTACAGCCGCCGACCACGGGCAAGTGGATATGTTCAACAACGAATGTGAAGGAATGTGCGGCGTATGATCGAGTGGACACGGGTTAGGCTGGCGCAGTGGGGCAGATGGTCACGGGGGCGGGCAGTCTCGGGCTACCCTTCCGCCTCGGCGTTCGTATTCGCTAACTCGGGCGCACGCGCAGCGCACGACGCATCCACGGCACCCGATGACATTGCCGAGATTGACGCGGCAGTTGCTAAGGTCTCGGCCCCTCTGCGACAGGTCTTGGTCATCTACTACTGCACCTCTGCGCCACTGTGGTTCAAGGCCGCGAGGCTTTACATGAGCCGACGTACACTGATGCGCCGGGTTAAGACAGCCGAGGAAAAGGTAAACTTCTACTTGCTACTTGATGCCGCCCCGAAAACATGATACAAGCGCGCATAATTGGGGGTTGTGCGCCCAATATGGTTCAGCCTCGACCGGCACACATTCACATGATTGATTGATCGTTTGAGCCGACCACCGAGGCACTTATGCAAATCGACGTTAGAGTTAACATCGATGACGCTATCCGAAGAATCGGATGGCAACTAAAAGATGAGATACAGAAGGCTGTGCCCACAACTCTTAACAGAGTGGCAACGTCTGCTCGCGTCACAGCGATTGATGAGATCAACAAGATCACCGGGCTAAAGCGCACGTCTATTCGACAGAGGTTGCCGATTACTAGGGCGACTCGTGCATTGCCAGAGGCCAAGATCACGGCTCTGCCATACGCTCCTAACCTTCGTAACTTTGATGCGTATGAGGTTAAAGAGGGCGTCAGCGCGAAGGCGTGGAACGTCCGCAAGATTTACCGTGGCGCGTTCATCGGCAACAAGGATAGAACAGTCTTCACAAGAGTTGACTACCGACCGCCAACCAATGCGAAGCGACGGATTGGGCAGCACACTCGCAAGGCTCATAACAGGACAAGGAACGGCACGACATTCAGCGTAAGTCAGCACACTGTTGGCGCTGGAGCGAAGAAGCCTAGATCTGACATTCGGCCTTTGTTTGGCCCGTCAGTTCCTAGAACCTTCATACAAGAGGCTGTCAATCGTTCCATCAAGAAGACAATCGACGAGAAGTGGCCTGTAGAGTTTGAAAGGCAAATTGCCTTCAGACTGTCGAAAATTTGACGAAAATGCCTCAACAAACAGCATATTCACAGGCTTATCCACAGGTTTAGGCAGTTATCCACAGTGATTCGTAAGTTATTCACAAGATGTCCACGGGTCCCTCCACAGGCTTCTAGCCTCGCGGGTTACGCGGCCGCGAAAATTGCCTAGAGCCAGCGCGTCTATAGTTCCTTCCATGAAACAATGCTTGGAATGCCTCAAGAGTTTTTATGTAAAGACTCAAGAGATTCGGTGCGAACCTTGTCGAGAAATTCACAAGGCCAGAAAGAAAAAAGAAAAGTATTCTCGAAGTTATCAGAAGCATCGAGAGCAGCGGATCGCTAAACAGAAAGAGCGGATGGCGCGTCTTAAGGCTCTTGGTGTCGCAACCGAATTAAATCGTAAATATAGAAAGACACAGAGGCTAAAGTATTTATCACTCGGGCTTACTATTAATGGAACCGAGCGCATACGCAAAGTTAATTTGCAAGCGACGAAAGAAAGTAAATTAAAATTAAGAGTCGCAAAGTGGCGTAGGGAATGGTTGAGAAACAATGCTCCCGATCCTTGCGTAGCGGCATGGTATCAAGCAACAGATAAACCGTGGAACAATCCACGCATAAATTCTAGTGAGAAATTTCGAGTTCGCTATAACTGCGATGACGTTTTTAGAGCAAGAGAAATTCTCAAGTCCCAAACTCGAAAGAAGACTCGGGCTAGAAGGATTGAATTGCAGTCTGATGGAACATTGACGGGGCAATCGCTCGGCGAGTTATTCGCAGATGCTAAATTTTGCGCCTATTGCATGGAACCATTTGAGAACTCTAAAGATAAGACGTTAGATCACGTTGATCCGTTATATCTTGGCGGGAAACATTCGCTAGACAATTCAGTTATCGCTTGCGTGTCGTGTAATTCTTCAAAAGGGAAAAAGAGTCTAATCGCATGGCTAACCGCGGCGCAGCAGACGTTGAACTCACGAAGTTAAACCAGCAGCAGATTGCTTTTATTTGCGGTGTGACTTCGCGCAGCATTCGAGACTGGGCCGACGCGCCACGCAATGCCGATGGGACATACAACGCGCAAGAGTTCGTCGCGTGGTTTTTGCAACGATCCTCTGGCGGCAACGGAGAGCGCGAGCATAACAATCAGCGCGAAAGACTCGCAGCCGCGCAAGCCGAAAAAGTCGAAACCGAAAATCGAGTGCGACGCGGAGAGTTGGCCGACACAAAACAAATGATTGAGATGTGGTCGGGAGTGCTCGCTGCGGTTCGTGCGAAACTTCTCTCGATGCCTACCAAACTAGGGCCACAACTTGTCAACACAGCAGAGCCAGCAATCATCGTCGGCAGAATTAGAGCAGAAGTCTATTCAGCCCTTGATGAACTTGCCGCAGATTCGACAGAGGTTAGTGTCGATTCTCAAGCCGCCACCGAAATTGACGGTGAGCCAGTGGGCCGATCAATACCGGAGACTGTCTAGCGAGGCATCCGCCGAGCCCGGCGTATGGCGCACCTCTCGGGCACCGTATCAGCGCGGCATCATGGATGCCGTCACGGATGAAACGGTCAAAGAGGTCTGGATTCAGAAATCCGCACAGGTAGGCTGGACGGAGATTCTAAACAACGTGATCGGGTATCACGTTCACCAAGACCCTGCGCCGATGCTGCTCGTGCAGCCGACGCTAGAGATGGCCGAGTCGTGGAGCAAGGACAGATTCGCACCGATGGTGCGGGACACGCCAGCACTCGCCGAACGGATCGCAGATCCCAAGGCACGCGACAGTGGCAACACGCTGCTGCACAAGAAGTTCACCGGCGGGCATCTGACGGTGGCCGGTGCGAATAGTCCGTCTGGTCTGGCATCGCGGCCCATTCGGATCGTGCTATTCGATGAGGTGGACAGATACCCATCGAGCGCGGGCACAGAGGGCGATCCGATCTCGCTGGGCCGAAAGCGAACGGCTACGTTTTGGAGTCGCAAAGTCTTGGCAGGATCGACCCCGACGATTAAAGGATCGAGCCGCATCGAGGCCGGTTTCGAGTCGGGCGACCAGCGGTTCTACTATGTGCCATGCCCGCACTGCGGCGAGTTTCAGCGGCTCGTGTGGGCACAGGTCAAATGGCCAGAGGGCCAGCCAGAATTGGCCGAGTATGTCTGTGTGGCGTGCGGTGCGATACTGACCGAGGCGGACAAGGCGGAGATGCTACAGGCGGGCGAGTGGCGCGGGAGCAAGCCATTCTCGGGTATCGCATCGTTCCACATAAGCGAGTTGTACTCTCCGTGGTCTACATGGGCGGAGATGGCGGTCGCGTTTATTCAAGCGAAAAGGTTTCCCGAAACGCTGCAAACGTGGATAAACACGGCGCTTGGGGAAACCTACGAGGAACGCGGCGAACAGGTGGAGACGGTAGGACTCGCGCAGCGTCGCGAACCGTACACCGCACAGAGCATCCCACAACAGGTGCTCATGCTCACGGCTGGCGTAGACGTACAGGACGACCGGCTAGAGGTAACCATCGTCGGCTTCGGCAAGGACGAGGAGACATGGATTGTCGAGCACGGCGTACTGCGAGGTGATCCTGGCAGCGATTCGCTGTGGCACGATCTTGACGGATACATGGCTCGCAAACGCGAGACCGAAGACGGACGACCGCTACTGATCGAGGCCCAGGCTATCGACTCGGGCGGTCACTTTACGCAGCAAGTCTATGCCTACTGCGCTAAACGCAAAGCGCGGCGCGTGTGGGCGATCAAGGGAGCCGGTGGCTTCGGTCGGTTGATCTGGCCGAAGTCAGCGGGACGGGCAGGGAAAACCTCGGCGCAGGTTTTTATAGTCGGTGTTGATACAGCCAAAGATGTGCTGTACGGGCGCATGAAGCGCGTACACCAACCGGGGGCGGGATACATTCATTTTCCCGTCTCGGTCGATGAGGTCTATTTTGACCAGTTGACCGCCGAGACATTGATCTATCGCATGGTGCAGGGGCGGCGCGTGCGGTCTTATAAGCCGCGCTCCTCGGGCAGTCGCACGGAAGCCCTCGACTGCTTGGTCTACGCCTACGCAGCGTTCATAGGTCGCAACGGGCCGATGATATTGCCGAACCGCAAGGTCGAACCAGTTACCGAAACGCAAGTCACAGTACAACCGCAAAAACCACAACGTCGCCCCGTGCCTTCTCGCGGCGGGTGGATGAACGGATGGAGATAACGCATGGCCGATAAAAAAATCAGCGCACTGACATCGCTCGCCCAAGGAGACGTAGCCGCATCAACGGACGTGCTCCCGATTGTGGACACGAGCGCAACGGAGACGAAAAAGATCACCGCCAGCGCACTCGTCGGCGCAGGAATGACCGCGGGCGTAACGAACGTCGATATCAATTCCGGCGCGATCGACGGCACAACCATCGGCGCAAACTCTGCCGCAGCGGGCACGTTCACTAACCTTACGGCATCGGGCACGGTATCCTTTAGCGGCGCGACGGTCTCTAACGGCGGCGCGGTCACTACGATTGACATCAACGGCGGCACCATTGATGCCACAAGCATCGGCGCGAGCAGCGCATCGACCGGCGCGTTCACGACGCTCTCGGCATCGTCGACTGTTAGCGGAACCGGCTTTTCAACCTACCTCGCCTCACCCCCTGCTATCGGCGGCACGACTGCCGCTGCAGGATCGTTCACTACACTTACCACTTCCTCGACCGTAACGCTCAACGGCGGCACCGCCAACCAAGTCCAGTACCTCAATGCATCCAAGGTATTGTCGGGATCGTCCAACCTTACGTTTGACGGCACAACGCTCACGGCCAACACGCTCGTCAGCACCAACCAAGCCACCATCGACGGCATGGCTGTCGGTCAGGGCGCGGGCAATGTTGCGACGAACACAGCGGTGGGTGTTAGTGCGCTGGCGGCGAATACAACTGGCGCGAACAATACGGCTGTCGGACATACAGCATTAGACGTAAACACAGAAGGTTCTTTGAACGCCGCATTCGGCGCAAACAGCCTCGGTGCAAACACTACAGGCAGTGAGAACTCTGCAATTGGTGTGTCTGCGCTGGCTTTTAATACTACTGGTGCTAATAACGTAGCCGTTGGCCGACAGGCGCTTCTTAACAACACCACCGGAACCGGTGCTACGGCTGTTGGATATCAAGCCGGATACTCCACAACTACCGCTGGGTTTCTAAACGCATTTGGATATCAAGCAGGATATAACTCTACCGGCGACGGTTGTTTTATAGGTTATCAAGCAGGATATAGTAATACTTCCGGCGCTTATAACACGGCGGTCGGCTCATACAGGGCGTTGTATTCAAATACAACCGGATCAGGCAACACGGCTATTGGTCGTGATGCGCTACTTCTCAACACCACCGCCTCCGACAACACGGCAGTTGGTTATCAGGCTGCGTACACCAACACGACTGGAGCCTCAGTAGAAGCGTTTGGATATCGTGCGCTTTATAGCAACACCACGGGGCAATTTAACTCGGCTTTTGGTTATCAAGCCCTAAGAGCCAACACAACCGGAACAAGAAACGTCGCGGTTGGCAGAGGAGCCTTGGATGCTAATACCACGGGTAGTTACAACACGGCGGTTGGTCTTGTCGCGCTTAACGTAAGCACAACGGGAAGCAGCAACGTCGCAATCGGAGATTCCGCGCTTCTTTCCAACACCACCGCCTCCAACAACACGGCTGTGGGATATCAGGCGGGGTATAGCACGACCACTGGCGCACAAAACAC
>ENA-UOYL01000690-UOYL01000690.1-marine-metagenome-genome-assembly--contig:-NODE-690-length-11835-cov-2.858564_pt1 | contig 11835 bp, 10 predicted proteins | sample MGYA00238173_ERZ767189 | MGnify/ENA primary metagenome ERZ767189 (study PRJEB28943, sample SAMN06267163) | marine metagenome | isolation source: Columbia River Estuary | place: USA:Columbia River Estuary... | reverse complement strand
GACCAGATAACGCCAGCGCTCTCTCGCGGTAGTTATCACTGGGTTTTAGCGCTATCTGCTTCTGGGCTTTCAACCCCAGCTGTCTACAACGAATGCGATCGATTACGCGAAGGAATGAGCATCATCGCGCCGAGCGTTAGCGAACCGTTAATGCAAGCACTTCGCTCTGGCGACGCTAAAGAACTGGGTAAAACTCTAAGCAATGATTTACAAGCTGCAGCGTGTTCGCTCCGACCAGCGCTTCGATTAATTCTTGATGTGGGCATGGATTATGGCGCACTAGGTGGTTTAGTTTCGGGTTCTGGACCAACGGTTGCGTTCTTAGCCGAGGATGAAGAACACTCGCTTGATTTGATTGTTGCGTTAAAAACTAGCGGCGTTGTTGGAAATGTTTTGCATGTTGGTGGCCCAGTTCATGGAGCGCGAGTAATCGAAACACTTTAGCTATTTCTTCTTGGTAACTTTCTTATCTTTATTCAATTTTTTCGAGCTAGACATTTCTGGTTTAGATTCCAAACTAGATAATCCGTTCCAAGCTAAATTAACTAAGTGGGCTGCAACAACATCACGAGAGGGCCAGCGAGTATCTAGCCACCATTGCCCGGTAAGTGCGACCATCCCAACTAACATTTGGGAGTACATCGGCGCCATCTTCGGATCGAACCCACGGGCGGCAAATTCTGCGACAAAAATATTTTCTACTTGACTTGCGATATCGCTAATCAGAGTTGCAAAGGATCCAGATTGCGCGCCAACAGTTGAGTCACGCACCAATATTTGAAATCCATCGCTGCGAGTTTCAATATAGGTAAGAAATGCAATCGCAGCTTGTTCGGCGCGCGCCCGTGGTCGCCCTGTAGTTAATGATGAGGTAATTAAATTTAATAACGCTGCCATTTCGCGATCTACAACGACCGCGTACAACCCCTCTTTGCCACCAAAATGTTCATAAATAACCGGCTTAGAAACTTTGGCCGCCGCCGCGATTTCTTCAACGGTTGCACCTTCAACCCCTTTTTCGGCGAAAATTGCGCGCGAGACTTCAATCAATTGCGAGCGGCGTTCCGCGCTACTCATCCTTCTGCGTGGGGCGCTCATAAGCCCCAACGCTACGGGTTTCTCGCGATCTGCAGTAACTCTGGTCGTAAATAGGAAAAAGATGCGAGAGAATACGGGTTCCTCCATTGTGTAGTGGCTAGCACATGGGCCTTTGAAGCCCAGGGTCCAGGATCGATACCTGGTGGAGGAGCCACGACCAAGAGGAGATAGTTAGGCTTCGGTTAGACCAGAGTGAGGAGCGCTGTTGAATCGCCTAGATCTTGCAATAGTTCTGGCCGCGGGTGATGGCACCCGAATGAAATCAACAACTGCGAAAGTTTTACACGAAATCGCAGGACGCTCACTTCTCTCACATGTACTGCACGCAGTTTCAGAATTGCAACCAACTCACACTCGCGTAGTTGTCGGCGCGCAACATGAAGAAGTCACTTCGCACCTAAATGAGATTGCCCCTAAAGCGCACCCAGTCTTGCAAGCAAAACGAAATGGCACTGGCCACGCGGTTCGATTAGCGCTCGAAGTCGGCGCAGTTGAAGGAACTATCTTGGTTACCGCTGGCGATACCCCATTGCTTACTGGATTAACGCTCAGCGAACTTTTTGCCGAACACATTAAAGCTGAAGCGGCTGCAACAGTGTTGACGGCTGAGCTTCCAGATCCATTTGGTTATGGCCGAATTATTCGGGACGAGAACGATGAACTTCTTAAGATTGTTGAAGAGCGCGATGCGAGCGAAGTCGAACGTGACATTGCGGAGATCAATTCTGGGGTTTATCTATTTGATGCAAAAGCGCTCGCTGTAGCGCTCACAAAAATCACGACCGCAAATGTGCAAGGTGAAGAGTATTTAACTGATGTAATCGCAATTATGAAAGCCGATGGCGCGAAGGTAATTCCGATTGTTGTAAATAACTTTACCGAGATACTCGGAATTAATGACCGCTCCCAACTTTCAGAGTGCGCCGCATTTATGCGCGATCGGATTAATCATGCACTTATGGTTAGCGGGGTTTCAATTCTTGATCCAGCAACAACTTGGGTGGATTTCACTGCTGAAATCGCGCCAAATGTAACGCTACTGCCGGGCACTTCTATTTCTGGGCATACCGTTATTGAATCTGGCGCAGTGATTGGACCTCGGAGCACGCTGGCAAATTGTCGCGTTGGCGCTGGCGCAAAAGTTGTGGAGTCACATTGTGCTGGCAGTGCAATTGGTGCAAACGCAAACATTGGCCCGTTTTCATATTTACGCGATGGCAATGACATTTCGGCCGATGCAAAAGTTGGCGCATTCGTTGAGATGAAAAATTCTTCACTTGGCCGAGGTTCGAAAGTCCCGCACCTTTCTTATGTGGGCGATGCTTCAATCGGAACTGGCACAAATATTGGGGCTGCGACTATTTTCGTTAATTACGATGGCGTTGCAAAGCATCACACTGAAGTTGGAGACCATGTCCGAATTGGCAGCGACACAATGTTGGTTGCACCAGTCACGATTGGCGATGGCGCATATACCGCAGCTGGATCTGTTATCACCGAGGATGTGCCTGCTGGCGCAATCGGTGTAGGTCGCGCGAAGCAACGAAATGTTCTGGATTGGGTATTACGAAAACGCCCAGGTACTAAATCCGCAGAAGCCGCTAAGAATGTGAAAGGGTCTGCCTCATGAGCGAGATTCGGTTAAGTTCTGAAAAACGGCTCCGATTATTTTCTGGTCGTGGTTATCCAGAACTCGCCGATAGCGTCGCCGCTGAATTAGGAATTCCGTTAACGCCAACATCTGCATATGATTTCGCAAACGGTGAGATCTTTGTGCGATTCGAAGAGAGCGTTCGTGGTTGCGATGCTTTTGTAATTCAAAGCCATACAGCGCCGGTTAATAAGCAGATCATGGAACAACTAATCATGGTAGATGCGCTAAAGCGTGCTTCCGCAAAACGAATTACCGTAGTTGCACCTTTTTATGGCTATGCGCGCCAAGATAAAAAACATCGCGGTCGCGAACCAATATCTGCAAGATTAATGGCCGATTTATTTAAAACAGCAGGTGCTGATCGATTAATGGTTGTAGATCTACACACTTCGCAAATTCAAGGTTTCTTCGATGGACCAGTTGATCATCTTTTTGCACTCCCACTTCTTGCAAATTATGTTGGCAGCAAAGTTGATCGCACCCGGCTAACCATTGTTTCGCCAGACTCCGGACGGGTACGGGTAGCAGAACGTTGGAGCGATCTGCTTGGCGGCTGCCCAATTGCATTTATTCATAAGACTCGCGATCCGCGAATTCCTAATGAAGCCATTACTGGCCGAGTTGTTGGTGATGTAACTGGACAAACTTGTGTAGTAATTGACGACATGATTGATACTGCTGGAACTATTACTAAAGCAGTAGATGCTCTTATCGAAGCCGGCGCAAAAGAAGTAATCGTCGCTGCTACTCACGCAGTTTTCTCTGGTCCTGCAGCGGAACGATTACGTAATTCAAAAGTGAGTGAAGTGGTAATTACCGATACGTTGCCAATTTCGGAAGAGAATAAATTCTCGAATTTAACGGTGCTCCCGATTGCGCCATTAATTGCCCGGGCTATTCGCGAAGTTTTTGAAGATGGCTCAGTCACAAGTCTTTTCGATGGGATGAGCTAGCCCCGCTTTTACGCGGCAGATAATCGCCGTTTTGCTTTAACTCGACCGCTCCCACTAATCTGTCGCATGTAACGGCGAGGGATAAATCTCGACAATCCGTAATCGACGCAGACACAGGAGCAAACGAAGATGGCTGAAATAACAATAAAGGGAACAATTCGTACCGAATTTGGTAAAGGTCCTTCCCGTAAAGCACGACGCGATGGCTTAGTTCCAGCGGTTATTTATGGCCATGGTGAAGCGCCAACTCATATCTCACTGCCAGCACGTGAAGTCGGAATTGCAATCAAGACTGCAAACGTACTTCTCGATATCGACCTAGGCAGCAAAACAGAATTAGTACTACCTAAATCAATCGTTCGCAATCCGCTAAAAGGAACGCTCGAACATCTTGATCTTGTAATTGTCCGCCGTGGTGAAAAAGTTATCGTTGCAGTCCCAGTTCACGCTACTGGTGAATTCGATCGCGACGGAATTTTGGAACACGTTAACAACACAATTGAAGTTGAAGCCGAAGCAACTGCAATCCCAGCATTCTTAGAACTCGACATGACCGGTTTAATGGCTGGCGAATCTAAGTACGCTGCTGATGTAGTCCTGCCTGCTGGCATAACGCTAGTAAGTGATCTAAAAATGACCGTAGTTCACCTTTCAGTTCGTGCCGCACAAGAAGAAGTTGTTGTTGTTGCACCTGTTGAAGGCGATGCTGCCGCAATGGCTGCTGCTCCAGCTGAAGGCGAAGCCGCGAAAGAAGAAAAGAAGTAACTTTTCTTTCGACGAGGCTAACCTTGCTCCATGGCTAATCGTTGGCTCATTGTCGGACTCGGTAATCCAGGTCCGGAATATATGAATACGCGTCACAACATCGGCGCGCTCGTAGTTGAGCGAATGGCGGCACAATCTCAAGCAAAGTTTTCGGCTCATAAAGCGCGCGCAGATATTGCTGAAATTCGATTAGGCGTTGGCGGCGAAACTCCGGTTTTAATTCTGGCAAGACCGCGTTCGTATATGAATGAATCTGGCGGCCCAGTAAAAGGTTTGGCTGATTATTTTTCAATCGCGCCAGATCAGATTATTGTTTTGCATGATGAATTAGATATTGAATTCAATTCGATTCGAGTAAAACTTGGCGGCGGCGATAACGGCCACAACGGTCTAAAAAGTGTTACCCAATCAATGGGAAACGGCGAGTATTACCGAATCCGAATGGGAATTGGTCGCCCACAAGGCCAGCAAGATCCAGCTGATTTTGTACTAAAGCAATTTGCTAGCCAAGAGAAGAAAGATCTTGAAGTCTTTCTAGCCGAGGGTGGCGATGCGATTGAATCGCTAATCACGCAAGGACTCGAAAAAACCCAACAAGATTTTAATTCTTAAATTCTCTTTATCGGTTTACCAATTAACGGTGAAGAAATAGTCCTTAACCGCAAGTCGACGGTAGAATCTCCTTCGTAAGCCCCCTTTGATACCCCAGGTATTGAATGTTGGGGCCAATTCGCGTTGCGCAAGTATGAAAGGAGTGGTGATGCAAGGGTTTTTAGATGTACTTGGACGAGCAATCGATCTCGATAAGTACTTTACGGAAGCAATAACTGATGTTGTCTGCGTGCAATCGCTTACGCCATTTCTATTAAGCCATCGCGCAAGCACCAAGCCAATCGTAATTGTCACGCACTCAAGCCGTCGCGCCGAAGATATCGGGAATGAGTTGTCGGCAATATTGGGTAAAGAAGCAATAATTCAATTTCCGGCTTGGGAAACCCTGCCACATGAAAAATTAAGTCCAAAGAGCGACACCGTTGCGCAACGAATTCATGCGCTATATCAATTACAGAACGCAACTGGAAAAGCAAAAATACTTATCGCACCAATTAGAGCCTTAATCCAGCCGTTAATCGGCACAATTACTGAAACTCCATTACTGCAGTTGGAAATTGGTAAAGAAATTTCACTCTCTGATTTAGTTTCACAATTAACTTTTATGGCTTACAACCGCACTGATTTAGTTGAACGTCGCGGGGATTTCGCAGTGCGCGGTGGCATCGTAGATATTTTCCCGCCACTAGATGAACATCCAGTGCGAATTGAATTTTTTGGTGACGATATCGAAGAGATGCGCTATTTTGCGGTTTCGGATCAGCGAACTTTTGCACCATTCCTTGGCAAATTAGAAATTTTGCCTTGTCGTGAGCTGTTAATTACTAACGATGTAAAGGCCCGTGCACTTGCGCTAGCCGGTGCATATCCAGAGCTAAGTGATATTTGTACTCGAATTTCGCAAGGTACTTATGTAGAAGGCATGGAGTCGCTAGCGTCAGCCTTATCGCCTTCGATGAAGCCGCTTCTTTCTTATTTAAGCAAGGGGAGCGAACTAATTCTTTTAGATGAAGAACGAAATCGATCCCGAACGCTCGACTTAGTAAACACCAGCAATGAATTCTTAGAAGCAGCTTGGTCTAACGCTGCAAATGGTGGCGCAACTCCCATTGATTTGCGTAACTTATTAGGTGGCGGCACTTATTCATCATTTGATGAGCTTCGCGAGTACGCCCAAAATGTTGGCAATTTTGGTTGGCGCAGTATCAATAACTTTGGTGGCGATGATTCAACATTTATCGAAGATTTTTTGCCGCATGAACCATATAAAGGCAATAACGAAAAAGTTGTTGCAGATATCGCCAATTGGTTCCGCAACGGTTACTTAGTTCTCTTATCTGCACATAGCCATGGATTAGCGGATCGTTTTTTCGATATTTTGGTTGATTCTGATGTACCAGTAAGAAAAAGTGAGTCGATAAAAAATGCGCCAACCAGAGATGGCGTAATTGTTACAACTTCAAGTCTTGAGTTTGGCTTTATTAACGATGATATAAAAGTTGTATTAATTACTGATAAAGATATTTCAGGTCATCGGAACACGACTGGCGATGGCGTAAAAATGCCATCTCGTCGGAAGAAAACTATTGATCCATTAGAGCTAAAAGCCGGCGATTACGTAGTACACGAACAGCATGGCGTTGGTAGATATATCGAATTAGTTAAGCGAGATTTCGGTGGCGCAATTCGTGAATATTTAGTAATCGAATACGCATCTTCCAAGCGCGGCCAACCGGGTGATCGCATCTATGTTCCGACCGATGGCCTTGAACAAGTAACAAGATATGTCGGCGGTGAAGCGCCAGCGGTACACCGAATCGGCGGGTCCGATTGGATAAAAGCAAAATCTCGAGCACGGAAAGCGGTAAAGGAAATAGCTGGTGAATTAATTCGACTTTATGCTGCGCGTACCAGCGCGCCAGGTTTTGCTTTTTCAGCCGATACGCCATGGCAACGCGAGTTAGAAGATGCATTTGTATATGTAGAAACTCCAGATCAACTTTCCACTATTGATGAAGTTAAACGCGATATGGAGCGGCCATATCCGATGGATCGAGTTGTTTGTGGCGATGTTGGTTATGGCAAAACTGAAATTGCAGTGCGCGCTGCATTTAAAGCGGTGCAAGACGGAAAGCAAGTAGCAGTATTGGTTCCAACTACGCTCTTAGTGCAACAACACCTCGCTACTTTTACCGATAGATACACTGGATTTCCGATTAAAGTCGCAGGTTTATCTCGATTTAACTCAACTAAAGAAAATAAGGAAATTCTCGATGGGTTAGCCCACGGCTCGATTGATATTGTGATCGGCACTCATCGATTGCTTTCGCAGGATGTAGTTATTAGGGATCTTGGTTTAGTAATTGTTGATGAGGAACAACGGTTCGGCGTCGAACATAAAGAGAGCCTAAAGAAAATGCGGACCTCGGTAGATGTGCTCTCTATGTCTGCTACGCCAATTCCACGGACTTTGGAAATGGCAATTACTGGAATTCGAGAAATGTCCACAATTACAACGCCACCGGAAGAACGTCATCCCGTACTTACCTATGTGGGCCCGCAAGATGATAAGCAAGTAACTGCAGCAATCCATCGCGAATTGCTTCGGGACGGCCAAATTTTCTATATTCACAACCGAGTCGAGAGCATTGATATTGCAGCGGCAAAGTTGCGAATTTTGGTGCCAGAAGCCCGAATTGCAATTGCGCACGGCCAGATGAATGAAACTGCGTTGGAAGAAGTAATCCTAGCTTTTTGGAACCGTGAGTTCGATATTTTAGTTTGCACCACAATTATTGAAAACGGAATTGATGTTGCTAATGCAAATACCTTATTAGTTGAACGTGCTGATTTATTTGGCCTCTCCCAACTACATCAAATTCGTGGTCGAGTTGGCCGAAGTCGAGAGCGCGCATATGCCTACTTTTTATACCCAGCAGATAAACCGCTAACTGAACTTGCGCTCGATCGATTAACCACGATCTCAACACACACTGATTTAGGTTCTGGAATGCAAGTTGCTTTAAAAGATTTAGAAATTCGTGGCGCCGGAAATTTACTCGGCGGTGAACAGAGCGGACATATTGCGGATGTTGGCTTTGATTTATATATGCGGATGGTTGGCGAAGCGGTTAATGAATATAAAACTGGTTACTTTGAAGAGACGCCTCGCCTAAAAGAATGTCGGATAGAACTTCCAGTTACTGCACATTTGCCGCACGATTACATTCCAGGTGAACGGTTACGCCTCGACATATATCGGCGCTTGGCTGATGCGCAACAAGAGCGTGATATCGATGCGATTCGCGAAGAGATGGTGGATCGCTTTGGTGAGCCAACCAGCGTGGTTAACGTTTTACTGAAAGTAGCTGCGCTACGAGTTATGGCTAAGAACCTTGGCATTACTGAAGTAATCCTCCAAGGAAATTATCTTCGGATTGGCGAAGTTCTACTCCCCGAATCCACACAACTACGGATGCAGCGTCTCTATCCGGGCACGCTTATTAAAAGCGCAATAAAAGTAATCTTGATTGCCCGGCCAAAAGCCCCGTTAAACCTGCAATCTGGACGCTCATCCATAGCCGATTCTTCAGAAAGTGAAGAGATACGGAATACTGAACTCCTTACCTGGGCGATGCAGGCAATAACTTCGACTAAATGAAAGTGAGTTCTTCGTGAAAAAATTTATGGCGATTGCGCTAATTGTGGCTAGCGGTCTATTCCTAGCTGGCTGCTCAAATATGAGTTCGGCCGCAACTGTCGGCGGCACTGATATTTCGATGAAGATGGTTGAAGATAGCATCGCAGAGATCTTGGCAGAGCGCGCGAAGACTGATACTTCCCAGATGCAATTAGAGACTGGCGATGCGTTAAACCGAAGCCAATTACAATTTTTTATCACTAACAAAATTATTGAAGAAGTAGCGATTGAAGACAATATCAAAATCACTCAAGCAGAAATCGATGCTTACCGAACCAAAATTCTTGGTCAAATTGGTGGCGAACCTGCGCTACCTAACGTATTAGTTAATGCAACGCTGGCACCTTCGAACTTGGTTGATATTTTCCGCCGCGATTTAATCGTGGCAAAACTATCCCAAGCTGCAGCTAGCTCTGGGCTTTCTGAAGCAGATGCTGGAACTGCAATTCAACAATTAGTTATTGAAAAAGCTAAAGCGTTGAAAATTGTGATTAATCCAAAGTTTGGTAAATGGAACGATTTAACTGCACAAATAGAAGCAGCAGATGCTACAAACGGCGCTGTAACCCCTTAATAGATTTAGATATCCCATATGAATACTGATGAGCTAAAACGCTTAGCAGAAGTAATGGATCGCCTCCGTTCACCCGGAGGTTGTCCGTGGGATGCCGAACAAACTCACGAAAGCCTACTCAAATATTTATTAGAAGAGTCTTACGAATATATTGAGGCGGTCGAGAGCGGGGATCGCGAGGCAATTAAAGAAGAGCTCGGCGACTTGCTATTGCAAGTTTATTTTCATTCGCGAATTGCTGAGGAAGATCCGACCCAGCCTTTCTCTATAAATGATGTTGCTGCGAGCGTTACAAAGAAATTGATTAGCCGGCATCCGCATGTATTCGGTGATGTTGTTGCTAATACCAGCGCAGAAGTTAAACAAAATTGGGACCAAATTAAAAATGCAGAAAAAGGTCGTACTTCACCGATTGATGGCGTCCCGCTTGGTCAACCAGCGCTGCAATTAGCCGCAAAACTATTACACCGAGCTGAAAAGAATAAATTAGCTAGACCAAATACCAATCTTGCTAATGCAACAATGGCAGATTCAAAAGATTTAGAAAGTGATTTAGGGGAAGCGCTTTTTACATTTACGGCATGGGCGGTTGAAAATGGAATTGACCCAGAGGCAGCGCTCCGAAAAGTCGCGCTGAAGTACGCAGAAAAAATAGCGAGCGAAAAGACCCTGTAGACTTAGCAAATAATTTACAAGCTCACAGACTTCAAATTGGGAGGTTACCGTGGCAGCGATAGAGATAATTGGCGCAAGAGAAATTCTAGATTCCCGCGGAAACCCAACAGTTGAAGTAGAAGTAATTTTAGAAGATGGCACTAACGCCCGAGCCGCAGTCCCAAGCGGTGCATCTACCGGCGCATTCGAAGCCGCCGAACTTCGCGATGGCGGCGAGCGTATCGCCGCCCCCGGCAATTGAGAACGCTGTCGAGTCGGCGATCGCCTGCGCAATGACGTGGGTACCGCGCGCGAAGCTTTCAAACTCGAACACCCCGACGGGTCCATTCCAGACAATGGTGCCTGCCTGCCTCAGTCGCTCTGCCAGGGTGGCCGCAGTATCGGGACCAATATCGAGAATCATGTCGGCATCGGTGGGCTCTACGTAATTCCAGTGCTCGTCGGAGTACTCACCCGTGACACTCTGAATCATAATACTCTCAGGCAGGCGGGGCTCACCTCGGCTCAGGAACTGGTGCGCCGGGATAAATTTGCCCCTCGCACTGCCGGTCATGTCGGGTACAAGACATTCAACTTCTGATATCTGGTGCTGCTTAAGCCAGTCTTTGATAGCACGCGTATCGGAATTCATAGGTAAACCTGATTGCCTAAAACCATGAGTATCGCAGTTGTAGAAACAGCGATTCAAGGCTTTTCGGCTACTGCTACCCCTAACGTGTTATCCCGCTGCACGCGGGTGCAGCGCTATAGTTGGCCTATGGAGAAACAAGCCCACGTCAATTCCTGGTACGCCGCTACCGCCAACCAGCAACTGGATTTCCCCCCTTTACAGGGCGAAAGCACGGCAGATGTCTGTGTTATCGGCGGCGGATACACCGGTTTATCCACCGCCATCCATCTGCGCAAGCTTGGCTATAGCGTTATCCTGCTGGAGGCCAACCAGGTTGGCTGGGGCGCATCTGGCCGCAATGGTGGCCACGTGGGCATTGGCCAGCGGGCGGGGCAGGATGAGCTCGAAAAATGGGTGGGACTGGATCAGGCCAAGGCCCTGTGGAAGCTGGGCCTGGAAGCCGTTGACCTGGTTTGCGGGCTGATTGATGACAACAATATCGAGTGTGAGCTCAAAAGCGGCAACTTCCATGTCACCGCAAAATCCAGTGAACTGGCCGGGTTGCAGGAAGAGGTGGAGCACCTGCACAAGGTTTACGATTACCACAATATCCGTTACGTAGACACGGCTGAACTTCGCGAGATGACATCAGGACAGGGTTTTGTCGGCGGCCTGCTCAGCCCGGACTGCCGCCATCTTCACCCGCTGAACTTCGCGCTCGGCCTGGCCAGGGCCGCCGTCAACGCAGGTGCGACTATTCACGAGGGCAGCCGCGTAACAGCCTATTCTGAGGGGGACGAAGTTCGAGTTAAAACCGCTGGCGGCGAAGTTCGCGCCCGCTTTCTGGTACTGGCCTGCAATGGTTACCTGGAAAAACTGGAGCCGCGCACCGCCGGCCGCATCATGCCCATCAATAACTACATGCTGGCAACTGAACCCCTGCCCGAAGCGCTGGCCAGGCAATTGATTCGCGATGACACCTCCATGTCGGACAGCCTGTTTGTTATCAACTACTGGAAACTGTCCGCCGACAACCGGCTGCTGTTTGGTGGTGGCGAATCCTACTCCCGACGCTTCCCTGCGGACATCAAGGGTTTCGTGCGCAAATACATGTTGCGCATCTACCCCGAGCTGGAATCTACCCGCATCGACTATGGCTGGGGCGGCACCCTGGCTATCACCATGAACCGGATG
>ENA-UOYL01000687-UOYL01000687.1-marine-metagenome-genome-assembly--contig:-NODE-687-length-11868-cov-3.137817_pt1 | contig 11868 bp, 2 predicted proteins | sample MGYA00238173_ERZ767189 | MGnify/ENA primary metagenome ERZ767189 (study PRJEB28943, sample SAMN06267163) | marine metagenome | isolation source: Columbia River Estuary | place: USA:Columbia River Estuary... | reverse complement strand
GAATCAAGAACAATTTGTTCCTGCAATGGTCTAAATGACGAATACCCCCAATATTTTTCAAGTATTTGTTTTGCGTCCACTTATCAAGATTGAATTTAAACAAATATAAAGTAATTGACTCATTTGCCTGTAATAATATTGTAAGGCTTGCTGATAAAACGTATATTCGCACGTCAAAAAAAAATAATGGTATGCACACACATTCAAAAAGTTTCCCAATCCAATTAACTGAAAAATCAACTTTTAATTATATTGATTGGGATAATCTTGCCTTTGGCAAGACTTTTTCTGACCATATGTTTATGATGGATTATGAAAATGGGGCATGGGTTAATGGTAAAGTAATGCCGTTTCAACCTATTCCTATGCATCCTGCCATGTCGGCAATACATTATGGTCAATCTATATTTGAAGGATTAAAAGCATATAAATCTAAGAATGGACAAATTAATATCTTTCGGCCTGAACTAAATGCTGTGCGATTTGCTGAATCGGCGAAACGGATGTGCATGCCTGAAGTTCCGGAATCAATTTTCTTGGAAGCAATAAGAACACTTATTGAAGTAGATCGTAATTGGGTGCCAGAAGCTGATGGATATTCCTTATATATTCGTCCTTTTATGTTTGCAACAGATCATTTAATCGGAATTAAACCCTCGGAATCATATAAATTTATGATTTTAACATCGCCTGTTGGTGTTTATTATTCTGAGCCGGTTAGGGTTAAAATAGAGGAGTCATACACGCGTGCAGCTATTGGTGGAGTGGGAAGGGCCAAAGCGGCTGGAAATTATGGGGCATCTCTTTTGCCGGCTAGGCAATGTCAACTGGAGGGGTTTCATCAATTAGTTTGGACAGATGCAATTGAGCATAAATACATTGAAGAGTCAGGTACAATGAATATTATCTTTCAAATTGATGGTAAATTAATTAGCCCTAGCGAAGATGCTGATACCATTTTACGTGGGATTACTAAACGAACCCTCATCGAATTAGCGAAAGAGTGGGGGGTTGAAGTCGAAGAAAGAAGGGTTTCCGTGGAAGAAATAATTACCGCAGTGAGATCAGGTAAATTAGAGGATGCATTTGGTGCAGGAACAGCAGCAACGATCGCTCAGATTGATATTATCGGATTTAGGGGTGAAAAATTACAACTCCCACCTATCGAAACTAGGCAACTGTCAAACCGCATAAAAGCATATTTAGATGATGTTAAATATGGTAAGATAGAAGATATTTATGGTTGGAATATGACAATCTAATTCAACCCTTATGGAATAATCAAGCTTTAGCATCTATGAAGTTATAGCGTCCAATGAAGTTTTTTAAACCACTCCTTTATTTTGTTATCTTTAATGCTCAGTCATTTTCTGCGCAACAGGTTATTCAAATCACTTTTCGCGAAAAAATTGATAATAACATAATTCATAATGTTTCTGCTTCTATTAAGCTAAAGAATAAAGGTGCGCTTGACACTACATTATTTCGAAAATCTAACGAACAAGGGAGCATTTATTTTACAAATACAGTACTAAATAATGCCATTGCTTTTAGCATAAATACGACTCACAGCGTATTCGAAGATTTCACCAAAACCTATGCAATACAATCAAAATTAGACACTATTAGATTGTCTGTTTCGTTGGTTGCGCTTAAAGTACAAGCTATAAATCAAATTACCGTGAAAGCACCTGGAGTACCAGATACTGTTTTTCAATCTACTAAAATTAGTGTCGCTGATTATGAACTGCTAGATAATGGAAAGTATCTATTATTGACGTATGAGAAAACATTGGCAAAGCAAAGTGAATTATTGCTTTTTGATGGTATAAATGTATTATCATCATTTCAACTACCGGAAAAGGCATTATATCTTACCAAAGATTATAGGAATAACACGCATATTATTTGCGAAAGTAATGTTTATGGGGTTATTTTTACCAATAATGAGCTTTCAATTGGCCTAATACCTAAAGACTATTTTTTTAAATATATAGCGCCAATAGTCGATAGTAATACAACTAAATTATACTTTTCTAATTTTAATAAGGATTATCCAGCGTTTGATTATTTTACCTATGATTTGTCCGATTCTACTTACAGAAAGATCTTGCATATCGAAGATGATTTAATAATGGAATTATATCGTTCTGAATATAAATGGGTAGATGTGCGAACGAAACTTTGGGCCAAAAATAAAGAGCTTCAAACGGGAATTGATGCTGAGATTTGGGTAGGTGCAAATTATTTTACGCAATCAATTTATTATGAAGAGGTTTATGCACCGCTCTTTCAACGAAATGACTCTGTATTTATATTTGATTTTACCAAAGACCAATTATCCGTATTTAATAAATTGGGAGATTCTTTAAATCTTGTTCCGATTTACTTTCATTATTTTAAAAATAAAACGGGTTGGAAACGCCAAATCATTCAAGATAAATCAACTGGAAAAATCTATTGCTTGTTTGAAAAGGATGGTAATGTGTTCTTAGGGCTAATTTCTACCAGTACTGGATTGATAACTAAAAAATACCGCTTGCATTTCAAATACGTGGAAGAAGTAAAAATTGATTTTGGAATAGCTACTTATATCTATCGCCCTTTTGAATCTCCTCAAAAAAAATATTTGTATAAAGAAAAATTACTTGATTAATGTCACGTGTCCATTGACATTATAAGGATTCTTACTGAAGTCTTGGTAATAAATAATCCAATTGTAACTGCCTTGTTGACAAATTTTAGTTTTAAATTTTCCATCCCATCCTGCAGTGAGATCTCCGGTTTCATAAATTAATTGTCCCCAACGATTATATACTTCGAATTTATATTCTTTTACACCACTTTCTGCATTGAATATTGGAAGGAAAACATCATTTAATCCATCTCCGTTAGGTGTAAATGAATTCGGTACATTCAATTTTAAATTATCGTTTAATTCGAATGTCTGAGTAACGGAATCAATACATCCATTCACATCGATAGCAATTAATGTTACATCATAACTTGCAAAAGTTTGTGCTGGATAGAAATGGGTAGGATCGTCTAAGGTTGATTGAGTATTATCTCCAAATTCCCATAAAACTTGGTCTTCATTGATAGAGGTATTTGTGAATGTTATTTCTCCTGTCTCAAAATTAATCTCAGGAGTGCTGGACGTAAAGGATGCGGTAGGACCAGGAACAACGCAGACCACATTACTAATGGTCGTGTCTGCTGTACACCCATTGACATCAGTGATGGTCATCGTTGCATTAATACATCCTAGCGTATTTAACGCTAGATTGAATTGGTTAGAATTATTGCTAACTCCCGTTGATAAATTCCATAAAACGCTTGTAAATGTTCCAATACTAGCATTGGTAAAGGTAACGCTCGCAGGTAAACAAACGACATTGTCACTCACTGTAAATGAGGCAATTAAAGCTGGCGGACTGTTTAGGGTAGCACTAGCATTGGATACACAGCCGTTGGCATCCGTTACTTGTACTGTATATGTTCCCGGTCCTAGTAAGCTATTGATACTGCCCACTACAGCTCCTGGTTGCCAAACATAGCTGTATGGAATCGTTCCTCCTGCTCCATTGGCAGTTAGTTGTCCATCGTTATAGCCATAACACGTAATAGGCGCTTGAGAAATCGACACTGAGAGTGGAGCCAGTGGCTGAGTTACTGCAATAGCGGATGAGGAAACACAATTGTTGGCATCGGTGATGGACACAATGTACTGTCCTGGTGCCAAATTCGAAATATCTTGCGATACTTGCGTCGTACTCCAAAAATAGGTGTAAGGTGCTGTACCGCCTACAGGTGTAACGTCAATTGAACCATCGATAAGACCAAAGCAAGAAACATTCGTTACGATATAACTCACCGTGAGCGGTTGGTTTGGTTGTGTTATTGTCACACTTAAAACCGCTTGACAGCCATTTCCATCTGTTACAGATACCGAGTAATTTCCAGCAATTAAGGTGTTGATGTCTTGAGTGGTCGCGGAATTAGACCACAAATAAGTATAAGGTAATACTCCACCTGCTGGCGTTAAATTAATCGATCCAGTATTATTTCCGAAGCACAGTACATTGACATGAGTCTCTTGTAAGGAAATGGCAGCACTTGGTTGTGTGATTACTGTAGAAGCCGTTTTGATACATCCCAACTGGTCTGTAATGATAACAGAATAGGTTCCTGCCAATAAATTAGATATGGTTTGTGTCGTTTGCCCGTTACTCCATGAGTAGGTGTATGGGCCTTGACCACCCGTAGGGTTTGCGGTAATAGTACCAGTTGCAAATCCATTGCAATTCACATTGATTTGTGACAGCGTTATTGAAAGAACTGGCGGTTGTGTAAGTGTGATGGTTACACTCGCCGTACACCCACTGGCATCTGTTACATTATATGTATAGGTTCCTGCTAATACTATAAAGTTTCCTGTTCCAACAAACGGCGCTGTACCTCCCGAGGTAGATATATTGATTAATCCAGTGCCACCGTTGCAAACTACTGGTGAAGTGATGTTTGCAATAGCTTGGAAAACCGCTGGTTGCGTAACTACAACGGTTGTCGTTCCAGTACACCCATTGGCATCCGTTATGGTATAATTGTAGGTTCCAGCTACAACTGTAAAGGTTCCTTGTCCAGAATAACCAGGTGTTCCTCCTGAACCTGTAACTGTTAAAATTGCATTCCCTCCATTGCAGAGAATAGGTGAAGTAATAATGACATTCGCCACCACTGGACTTGGTTGTGTGATGTAAATAGAAGTTGTATCGGTGCAACCATATGAATCAATGACGGTGTAATTTTGCCAACCAGCTGTTATTGTAAAGTTTCCAGTTCCTGTATATGCTGGAGTTCCGCCAATGGCAGAAACGTTAACGATTCCGCTTCCATTATTACATAATATATTACTTGTTTGGACAACTGAAGCTACCAAAAGGTTTGGTTGGGTGATGGTAATGCTAACCGTGGAAATACAGCCATTCGCATCGGTAACATTGAAGTTCTGAAGGCCTGCTGTTACATTGAAACTACCGGTCCCAGAATAAGGCGTCGTACCGCCTGTCGCACTTATTACCACTGTTGCCGTTCCACCAAAACAAAAAACTGGTGAACTGATCACCGAGCTAGAGGTTAAAAGTGTTGGTTGGGTAATATTGACCTGATTTGTAATCAAACATCCGTTGGTATCGGTCACGTTTACCGAGTAAATTCCTGGTGAAAGGCCTGTTATGCTGTTAGTCGTGGCACCATTTGACCATAAATATTGGTACCCTGGGGTTCCACCTTGGACATTTACTGTGGCTGTTCCGTTATTCAATCCATTGCAGCTTATATTCTGTGACGTTATAGGAGCAGAGAGAATAGGTGGTTGGGTAATAAATAAATTTAGGTTAACTGAACAACCGTTGGCATCGATAACAACAAAAGTTTGGCTTCCCGCACTGACATTTATATTTCCAACTCCAGTGTAGGGTCCAACGCCTCCAGATGCCACGATGTTCACTGTGGCCTGACCGCCAAAACAAGCAATCGGAGTCACCAAGGAAACTGAGGCCACTAACTGGCTTGGTTGGGTAATGGTGATAGTTGCTGTATCTGAGCACCCGTTAGCATCTGTTACGATATAACTGTAGGTTCCTACAACGGGAAAGTAGTTACCAACCCCTGTGTATGGAAGTGTTCCACCAGTAGCAGAAACATTCACTGTGGCTTGACCATTAAAACATAAAATAGGGACAGAGAGGGTCGCATTAGCTAATAAAACATTGGGTTGAGTAATGGTAAATGCATTAGAACTAACGCAACCATTATTGTCTGTGATAGAAACGGTATAGTTGCCTGGAGCTAAATTATTAATAGTATTTGAAGTGGCACCAGTACTCCAAAGCACACTGTAACTTGGAGTTCCACCAGAAAAGAATACAGTTGCTGAACCGTCGTTGGCTCCATTACAAGAAACGTTAATAGGAATAACGGAACTTATTAAAAGTGTAGGTTGTGTAACACTGACGCTAACGCTGCTGTTACAGCCGTTTACATCGCTAACTAAATAGGTGTAGTTTCCTGCTGGAACAGTAAATGTTCCTGTTCCTGAATACGGAATAGTTCCGCCGGTTGCTGTAACGTCAACTGTGGCATTGTTACCATTGCAAAGAATGGTTTGGCTTATGTTGGCCGAAGCCACTAATATAGCTGGTTGAGTTACAGTTATTGTTGTAATGGCGACACACCCATTGGCATCAATTAAGGTATAGGTATAGGTTCCAGGTGAAACTGTAAATGTTCCCGTTCCTGTGTAAGGTGCAACACCTCCTACGGCCGAGACCACCACTGTAGCCTGACCGCCATTACATGCAATAGGTGTTGTTATTACTGCTGAGGCTAAAAATGCGTTTGGTTGGGTAACAGTTAAGGTGGTAGAGCCGGAGCAACCGTTGATATCCGTTAAGGTATAAGTGTAAGTACCTGCAAATTCTAAAAAAGTTCCATTTCCTGAATAACCTGGTGTTCCACCGGCACCATTGACCAAAACTGATGCTTGGCCTCCAAAACAAACGATTGGTAATATAACATTCGCCGTTGCCACAACTGCAGATGGTTGGGTAATTGTTGTATTAAATACAAATGGACAGTTATTGGCATCGGTTACAGTTAGAGTGTATGTACCAGCTGCCTGTGAACTGATATTATTGGTGGTTGATCCTGTGTTCCAAAGTAAGTTGTATCCTGGTGTGCCTCCCGTTAAAACGACCGTAGAACTACCGTTTGTGAATCCAAAACAAGTCACATTTGAATTGGTGAAAGTGGCACTTACCGCTGTAGGCTGGGTTATATTAATCGAAGTTGATGCTGGACAATTGTTTGCATCTTGAATCGTAAATGAATTGTTCCCAGCAAAAACGTTAAATGTTCCAGTCCCTGTATACGCTCCTGTTCCACCTATTCCAGTCACAGCCACTGATGCTTGGCCTCCAAAGCAAAGTATTGGCGATGTTTGGGTAGCATTAGCAAAAAGTTGAGTGGGTTGTATCAAAGTTAAAGTTGATGTTGACACACACCCATTGGCATCAGTAATCGTAAATGATTGATTTCCTGCTGGAACTGCGAAATTACCCACTCCTGTATAAGGTGTCGTACCGCCAGTTGCACTTACGAACACATTGCCCGTTCCACCGAAACATGCAATATTTGAGGTTTGAGTTGCAGAGCTGCTCAACCCTGTGGGTTGGGTTATGGTTGCACTGTTGTTGGAAACACATCCGTTCGAATCGGTAACCAATACGGTGTAAGTTCCTGGCGCTAAGTTTGAAGCAGATGCATTTGTATTACCATTACTCCATAAATAGGTATAATTAGGTGTTCCTCCGAGAGCTGAAACCGTTGCGGAACCATTATTCAATCCATTGCAAGAGACATTTTGAACACTCACACTCGTTGTTAAAAGGCTTGGTTGCGTTACATTGATACTAACTGTGGCTGAACAATTGTTCAAATCTAAAACTGTATAGTTTTGAATACCTGCATTGGCTGTGAAATTCCCTGTTCCTGTATATGTCGGTGTTCCTCCTGTCGCACTGATTGAAATGGTCGCTGTACCCCCATTACAAGGTATTGGATTAATAATTGTTGCTGTTGGTGTTAGTTGGGAAGGTTGGGTGATAATAGCAGTGGTATTGGCCGAACATCCATTGGCATCCGTAACGGTGTAATTATAGCTGCCTGCATTTACAACAAAACTACCTGTATTGCTATAGCTAGGAGTTCCACCTGTGGCTGTTACAAGAATTGTTCCTGTCCCATTAAAGCAATTAATTGGGCTAGAAACTGACGAGCTAGCAACTAAAAGTGATGGTTCTGGCACATTTATATTGGTAGTACTAACACATCCATTGGCATCAGTTACGGTGAAATTACTTGTGCCTGCCAGAACGGTAAATGTTCCGGTACCAGAATATGGCGCTGTGCCTCCAACACCTGAAACTGTTACCTGACCGGTACCACCATTACATAATATTGGTGAACTCACTACGCTGCTAGAACCTAAGGTATTCGGTTGAGTTAAATTAATGCTGCCAATAACGGAACATCCATTAGTATCTGTGACGGTAACCGAATAGTTTCCTGCAATGAGATTTAAGTTGTTGGAAGTATTTCCTCCATTACTCCAACTATAGCTGTAAGGAGCTGTTCCACCACTTACCGTAGCTACAGCAGAACCAGTATTTCCTGCATTACACAAGGGATTCACACCAGTAACATTAACCGCTAATTGGCTTGGTTGGGTTACTAAAATACTATCTGAACTAGGACATCCATTGACATCTGTGATTGAAAAAGTAGTTGTTCCCGCGGATACGTTAAAACTTCCAGTTGAAAAATAAGGAGCTGTACCACCCGATGCAGAAACCGATACTTGTCCGAGGCCACCAAAACATAGGATTGGGCTCGTTTGTGCAATATTGGTTACCAATACACCTGGTTGAGTTACGTTGATGTTGGCGTTAGAAATACAACCGTTAAAATCTGTTACGTTGTAAGTATAAGATCCCGAAGTCACTATAAATGTTCCAATTCCTGTATATGGTGCTGTTCCTCCAGTAGCAGTTATTGCGAGAGTAGCATTGCCTCCGTTACATAGGATTGGAGAACTTACGACAGCGCTAACTAACAACGGACTCGGTTCGGTAATGATAATTGAATCCAAATTTTGGCATCCGTTGCCATCCGTTACTAAAATGGTATACGTTCCTGGATTTAGTGCGGTAGTATTTATTGTATTAGCACCGTTTGACCATAAATAGCTGTAAGCAGGTGTCCCTCCCGAAGCAAGTACATTACCAGTTCCATTACCTGCACCACTGCAAGTAACAGGAGTTGAAGCGGTCACAAGAATTAGTGCTGTTGGTTCAATGAGGGTGGTACTTGCTGTTGCCGTACATCCATTCGTATCGGTAACGGTAACTGAATAAGTTCCTGCTACGAGATTCAATGGATCTTGGATGGTAGCATTATTTGACCATAAGTATGTATAAGGAGACGTTCCTCCTGTTACGCTTAAGTCAATGCTTCCTGTATTGTTTCCATTACAAAGTACATTCACTTGGGTTGTACTTAGGGCTATTAATGCTGCAGGTTGAATAATCGTAGCACTTGTCGTTGCTGTACATCCGTTCGCATCAGTTACGGTTACTGAATAAGTTCCCGCTACGAGATTTAATGGATCTTGTATGGTAGCATTATTTGACCATAAGTATGTATATGGAGACGTTCCTCCTGTTACGCTTAAGTCAATGCTTCCTGTATTGTTTCCATTACAAAGCACATCCACTTGGGTGGTGCTCAGTGCCAAGGCTGCTGCAGGTTGAGTAATCGTAGCACTTGTAGTTGCTGTACATCCGTTCGAATCGGTAACTGTTACTGAATAAGTTCCTACTACGAGATTAATTATATCTTGGACGCTTGCACTATTCGACCATAAGTATGTATATGTTCCCGTACCTCCGGATACAGTTAAATCGATTTGGCCTGTATTATTTCCAAAACATAAAATATTTGTTTGTGTAGTACTAAGCGCTAAAGATCCTTGCGGCTGAGAAACGATAATCGAGTCGATAGCAATACAACCATTGGTATCGGTTACCGTTATTGTAAAGGTTCCGGCAGATAACCCTGTGATATTTGATGTAATCGCACCATTCGACCATAAGTATGTGTATGGTGCAGTACCTCCCGTGGCTGTAACATTGGCTGAACCTGTTGATAAACCAGTACAAGTTGCTGGAAATGAGTTTAATACTAAATTAATACCAATGGGTTGGCTTACTGTTTGTGTAACATTTGCCGTACATCCATTAAAATCAGTCACTGTGTAAATTTGGGTTCCAGCACTTTGTGAGAAAATACCTGTGTTGGTATATGGTAGTGTTCCACCATTTGCAGAAACAGATACTGTCGCCTGATTTCCTTGACACAGGATAGGATTTAAAATGTTTGATACGGCCACGAGTAGGGGAGGTTCAATAATAGTGGTGCTTGGTGTTGAAGTACAGCCATTGGTATCGGTTATGGTAGCACTGTAATTACCAGGACCAAGATTATTTATACTCGTACTTGTTGCGCCGTTGCTCCAAAGGATAGTGAATCCAGGTGTTCCACCAGATATAACTAATGTAGCTGTACCATCATTGGCTCCAAAGCACGATATATTCTGTTTTGAAATGGTACTATTAAGTGCATTTGGTTGTAAAACATTTATGGAGGTAAACGCATTACATCCATTTGTATCTGTAATTGTATAGTTATAACTGCCTGCAATAACATTAAATACGCCAATGCCAATATAGCCTGGCACACCACCTGTGGCTGAAATGGTCACAGTGGCTGTATCACCATTACATAAAATAGTATTTGAAATCACAGAATTGGCTACCAAAGCACTAGGCTCTGAAATGCTTACTGAAACAGAATCCGAACACCCGTTATCGTCTGTAACGGTTAAAGTATAGTTTCCGACTGCTAAACCATTCACATTGGAAGATGAAGCACCGTTAGACCAAGAATAGGCGTATGGGGCCTCTCCTCCGATTACTGTCGAATTAGCTGATCCGTTTGTTAAACCGTTACAAGTGATATTAGTTTGTGTTGTATTTATTTGAATGGCACTAGGTTGAACTACGGTAATGTAGCTTGAGTCTGAACAACCATTATTATCAATAACATTATAGCCATAGGTACCCGCTGAAACAGAATAATTCCCAGTTCCAGTATATGGCCCTGTACCGCCAACTGCACTTACAGATACCGTTGCTAATCCACCGTTACAGAATATGGTAATGGTTTCACTACTTGAAGCAACTAAAGCATTTGGTTCTGTAACTACAATAGAGGTAGAAGCTGAACATCCATTGGAATCTGTAACGATGTAGTTATAGTTTCCAGCTGTTACCACAAAACTACCAGTACCTGTGTAAGGTCCCGTTCCCCCAATGGCTGAAACTGTAACAGTGCCTTGACCTCCGTTACATGTAATGGCTGAACTGATAGCAGAACTTGCAGCTAATCCCGATAAAGCATTCACCACAACGCTTTGATTAGATACGCAATTGTTAGCATCAGTAATTTGAACGGAATACGTACCTGCCGCTAAATTAATTATGGTTGCAGTGCTTGCATTATTTGACCACAAATAGGTGTAAGAAGGCGTTCCTCCTGATGCAGCAACCGAAGCTTGCCCATCGGGATTACAACTGGCGCTCACCGACGACATAACTGCATTGATTGCGGTTGGTTCTGTAATGGAAATAGTTGTGGTATCGACACATTGATTGGCATCTGTTACGATATAGCTGTAGGTGCCCGCTAGAACAGAATAATTCCCAGTTCCAGTATATGGCCCTGTACCGCCAACTGCACTTACAGATACCGTTGCTAATCCACCGTTACAGAATATGGTAATGGTTTCAATACTAGTTGATGTCACAACAGCTGCTCCAGTAATAATAGCAGATCCGCTGTTGTCAATACATCCATTGGCATCAACGACGCTTAGGGTGTATGTTCCTGGATTCAAAGAAGAGATACTTGCAGTAGTTGCTCCATTTGACCATAAATAACTAATGACCCCAGTACCACCAGAAACGGTAGCTATTGCATTTCCGTCATTAACCCCTTGGCAAGTGGCATTGGAACTGCTAACTGATACAATTAAAAGAGTAGGTTGAGCAATAGTAGCACTTGTAGTTGCTGTACATCCGTTCGTATCGGTAACTGTTACTGAATAAGTTCCTGCCACAAGGTTTTGTGGGTCTTCTATTGTCGATCCATTTGACCATAGATAAGTGTAAGCTGAAGTACCTCCAGTGA
>ENA-UOYL01000680-UOYL01000680.1-marine-metagenome-genome-assembly--contig:-NODE-680-length-11906-cov-3.274072_pt1 | contig 11906 bp, 12 predicted proteins | sample MGYA00238173_ERZ767189 | MGnify/ENA primary metagenome ERZ767189 (study PRJEB28943, sample SAMN06267163) | marine metagenome | isolation source: Columbia River Estuary | place: USA:Columbia River Estuary... | reverse complement strand
ATAGTTGCTTTAATGTTAAATGTTGTCCCAGGTATTTTATTTGCATTTGCCCAGCAATATGTCACCTCAGTTTTGGCTGGAATTATTAATGCCACAACCCCACTGATGACCATGATATTTATGTTGCTTATCTTTAGAGAACAAAAGCTAAAGCGTGAACAAATCATTGGCTTATTTATTGGTGCATTTGGCGTGATGGTAGTACTAGGCATTTGGAAAGGGGTTGGTGAGAACCAACTACTGGGTGTTGTGGCACTACTTTTGGCAGTCTCTTGTTACGGATACTCCTTTCCTTACACAACCAGAAAGATTTTGCCGCTTGGTTTAAAGCCAGAGGCTGCTGCAACAGTTCAGTTAATTTTGGCTGCAATTACCTTGCTACCGCTTTATTTATTTGATGGAATTGCTGAAGATAATTACCAGTTAAATTCTTTACTTGCAATGTTAGCTCTTGGTGTCTTAGGAAGTGGCTTTGCATATATTTGGAATTTTTCAATTATTGCAGCAGCAGGTGGTTCGATTGCTAGCACCGTAACTTATGTGACTCCCGTTGTTGCAGTCTTCGTTGGTTGGTTATTTTTAGGAGAGCAAATAACTTGGCATGAACCAGTTGGTGCAGTTTTTGTCATATTAGGTGCTGCGATTACCCAGGGGAGATTTAATAGTAAAGTGGTTAGTAAATGAAGAAGATTGCAATATTAGTTTTATTCATACTTTTAGGAAACCTTCAACCTGCTAATGCGGTGGATGTATTACCAGAACCGTTTTTTAAATACTTAGGCTCTAAGTACTTAGCAAATCCAGGCGTGATTTTAATTGATGGATCTAATAATGAAATTGTTTATCAAAGCGGAGCAGATAAGCCAAGAACTCCTGCCTCAGTTTTAAAAGTAATTTCAACTTCATCAATTGCTTTGACTTTAGATACTGCAACAGTTTTTAAGACCGCACTTTATAAAACTGAGAAAAAGGGAGTCTTTGTGATCTGGGGAGATAATGATCCTTGGATTACATCAAATGCTAAGTATCGAGATGCCAATAAGAGGGCATATATGCCGACTTTGATTAAAGCAGCCTTTGCATCCGATAAATCATTAAAGAAAATTACCTTGGTCTATAAAGGGGTTAATAACTCAGATATTTTATACGCCAAGCGGGCGTTAAAACGAAAAGCTTCAGTTGCATATAAACCAATCAGTAAAACTGTCGAAGTTGAATCCTTAGTAACAGAAAAAATTTCCGAAATTTCATCACCTCCATTACATAAAATGATTCGCTTTGCCCTTTTATATAGTGACAATGTTTTGTCCCAGCGATTGGCGATGGTGGCTACCGGCAGAAGTGGCTATCCATTAACTAAAACAGGCCTTAACCAAATGGCAAAAGATAAGTTAACTGCAATAGGCGTGGATACAACCGGCATGAAATTAGTTGATGGTTCAGGCCTTGGTGGAGAAAATCGAGTTTCTGCAATTACTGTTTCTCAATTACTGCTTAAGTTGAAAACTGAACCAAAGTTAAAGGTAATTTATGAATCACTTCCGGTAAGTGGTGAATCTGGCACTTTAATTGGTAGATACCACTCAACAGCCCCGCAAGCAGTTGGTTTGGTAAGAGCAAAGACTGGTTCAACTAGACACACAGTTTCACTAGCTGGCTTTGCTACCTCAGGTGAAAAAGAGTATGTCTTTGTGGTGATTGCAGATGGTGTTGGCAGAACTAGAAGATTACAAGATGCAGCACGAAGTGCAATTGATCGAATGCTGGGAACTATTACTAAGCCGGCTGTGAGCGGATTAACATTGCCTGTGCCAGAAAGTAATCCCTTTACAACAACTCCGTAAAGATTGATTACTTGGCAAGGGTAGAGTTAGTGCAAATGAAAAAATACATCTCGCTGATGAAATTGCGAGTAGTCGAACTTCTACTTGTCACCACTCTTCCTGCTTTGTTTTTAGCAAGTGAAGGCGTGCCAGATCTATCCATAACTTTTTGGAGTTTATTGGGTGGAACATTTGCAGCAGGTGGTGCTAATGCATTTAACATGATTATTGAGGCCAAATCAGATTTATTAATGAAAAGAACCGCTAAGCGGCCTATTGCAACAGGTGAGATTTCAAGAAATAGCGGCTTAGTTTTTGCCACGCTAATCTCCCTAATCTCGCTACTAATTTTCTATATCTTCACCACACCACTTGCCACCTTATTAACATTTCTAGCAATCACCTTTTATATCTTTGGCTACACAATTGCTCTAAAAAAACACACCTCACAAAACATTGTTTGGGGTGGAATTGCTGGATGTATGCCGGTATTAATTGGCCAAGCTGCTGTTACTAACTCATTAACCACAACCTCATGGCTATTTTTCTTACTTATATTTTTTTGGACGCCACCACATTTTTGGGCATTAGCGGTTAGGTATAAGGATGATTACAAGGCTGCTGGTATTCCGATGCTGCCGGTAGTTGCCCCAATCAAATCTGTAATTAATCAAATGTGGTTTCACTCTCTTGCCATGGCAATCGTCTCATTATTAGTGATTTGGAGTGCGAAGCTACCAATTTGGCTTTCAGTAATTACGTTATTACTAATTGCAGGGTGGAAGCGACAATTGATTAAGTTAACAAAGGAGCCAAGTGAGGTTAATGCTGGGAAGTTATTCCAAGCATCGATAGTTTTTCTCAGCATTTACTCATTTTTATTAGTAATCGGTGTATTGCTTAAGTAGTTTTTCAACCCTTTAATGGGATAATTTTCTTTATGTCCTCCCCTCTAGCACTTGATGTTGCCGATTTATCAAAAAAATATGGCGATCGTATGGCACTCTCGCATGCTAATTTTGAAGTTCCAATGGGAAGTATTTGTGGCTTTGTTGGCCCAAATGGATCAGGTAAGACAACCACAATAAGAATGTTGCTTGGTTTAATCACACCAACTACCGGTAGCGGCCATGTATTGGGTGAATCAATTAATCATCCAGAAAAATACTTGCCAAATGTTGGCGCAATGATTGAAGGACCAGCTTTTTATCCTGCATTAACCGGTGCGCAAAATTTAACAGTGCTGGCAAAATTAGGCGGTTTTGATACTAATGGAATCCAAGGCTTATTAGATTTAGTCGATCTTGGCGATCGAGGTAATTCAAAGTATAAAACTTACTCACTAGGAATGAAGCAGAGATTGGGAATTGCAGCAGCATTATTACCAAAACCAAAATTACTTGTTTTAGATGAACCAACAAATGGTTTAGACCCGGCTGGAATTCAAGAGGTTAGGGCATTACTTAGAAAATTAGCTGACAATGGCACAACAGTTTTCGTCTCTTCCCACCTTTTATCTGAGATTGAAATGATTAGTGATCACTTAGTAATGCTTAGATTGGGTAAAGTAATTTTTTCTGGCAAAACTAGCGAGTTACTGGCAAAACAACAGCCAGTAATTGTGGCAAAACCAGAAAACAGAGCCGATTTAGAAAAATTAGCAAAGATTGCAGAAGCTGGCGGACATAGCGCCAAGATTATTGATGAGTCCGTTCACGTGACAGGTGAATCTGATTTTTCTGCCAAATTTAATAGAGCAGCATTTGAAGCCGGAATTACCTTAGAGAGTTTGACCCCAGTTCGAGCATCTTTAGAAGATACATTTTTTGAAATGACGGGTGAGTAATTATGTGGAATGTATTTAAGGCGGAGTTAACTAAGTTAAAGCGGCCATCACTTTCAATTTCAACAATTGCTGCTGTTACATTTGTAACTGGCTTAGTAACCTCACTTTTATTTTTGCTAGTTGATTCCCCTGAAGGAAATGGTGAACGGGGAGTAAGAATTGGCCGAGATGTATTAGCCCTACCAACTGGTGTTTCACTTAGCTTTAGTAATGCCGCAGGCCTTTTAGGCATTGTGGCGTTATGTATTTTCGCAGCTCAAACTGCGCAGGAGTACACCTATGGCACTTTGCGAAATCTATTACTGCGCCAACCTTCTAGAATGAAAATATTGCTTGGCAAATTAGGCTCAATGAAATTATTCGCAATTGCCATGGTCACCCTGTCGGCAGTACTGGCCGTATCTCTTTCTTATTTATTTGCAGGAGTTAAAGATATTTCAACCCAGGCATGGGCTACGCCAGATGCCAGAGCAGCACTTGTTCGCACTTTTATCAATGTATTAATTGCAACGATAGGTTATGGAATATTTGGCATGATCTTGGGATTGCTATTTAGATCACCAATTTCTGCCATATCTATAGGAGTTATTTGGAACTTAATTATTGAAGGTTTGTTATCTGCCTTTGTAACAAATATTGATCGGTATTTCCCAGGCCAACTTTTATCGATCGTAGCAATTGGTGGCAATGATCGAATTTCATACCAGTACGCCTTATTTACCTCATATGCATTTTTACTTGCCGGTCTTGCAATCGTTGCCTTTTTATTTAAAAAACGAGATGTGGCCAATTAATGAATAAAAAACTTCTCGCGCTAGTTTTGGCATTCACTTTAATCCCAACAGCAGCCATTGCTGCAACACCAAAACCAACTCAGGCTCAAATTGATGCCGCTAAAAAAATTGAGGCAGAGAAAAAGGCAGCAGCTGATGCTGCAGCTAAAAAACTCAGCACAGCGAAAAAAACCTTAAGTCAATTAACAGCTATCGCCACCGCCAAGCGCAAAATTTATATCGCAGCTCAAAATGATCTAAAGATGAAGACTAAGCAGGCAGATATTGCGATGAAGCATCTGCAAGCAGCTCAAGCGTCAGTTTCAACCGGCAAGCGCACAATTGGAAAATTAGCAGTTAACGCCTATGTAATGGGTGGTGGGTTTACTGATTTAGATTCATTACTTAGCGCAGATGGTCCACAAGATTTAGCAGATCGCTTAAGCACATTGGATGCGTTAGGTGAAAATAATTCAAATGCATTAGATAGATTTAAGTCGGCCGAGATAGTGGCAAGTGCTGCGCAAAAGGCAGCTGATATTGCAAAGAAGGCACAAGCTGAAGCTACTTTAAAAGTGGCAACTGCTAAGAAAGCAGCTGATGAAGCAGCAGCAATGCAACAAGCAGAGGTTGATAAATTACAAGCGATTCAAGATAAGTTGGCTAAAGAGTTAGCAGTTGCTCAGAAAACTAGATTAACTCTTGAACAACAGCGCCAAATTGCATTACTGGAAGAGGCAAATGCTGGTCGAGCATTAATTACGCCAGATCAAGCAAAAATTTGGCCAGATATTGGATTCACTGGTCGCAGCAGCACTAGATCAACTGAAGCAATGCGTCTTGCAGCAGTTGAGTATGCAAAGAAACAAGTGCTAGCGAAGAAAAATTATGTTTGGGGTAGTGAGGGTCCAACTACATTTGATTGTTCTGGTTTAGTTTATGCCGCATATAAATCAGCCGGACTCGGATGGCCAAATTGGGATCGCCTTAACTCCTCACTTTATTGGGTTGCTACCAAGCGGGTGCCGTTAAGTGAGATGGTGCCAGGTGATCTAATTTTTTACTCCTATAAGGGAACAGTAAGCACTATTCACCACATCTCTATCTACGCTGGGGATGGCATGATGTGGGAGGCACACAATAAAGACAAAGATCTGCTCTTCTCCAGCATCTATAGCGTCAAGGGTTTAATGCCTTACGCAGGTCGGGTCTAATCTTGTCGGTGTGAACACCGCCAACACACCAAATCTTTGGGAGATTAGAAAAGCGATCAAACCTTTTCTTAACTCTTCAACTCAAACTGTTTTGTTTGGCTGCTCTGGCGGCGCTGATTCAATGGCATTAGCTTTAGCATTATTTGCAGAACGTGGTGACTCAAAGATTATTCCAGTTGTTGTTGATCACGGTTTGCAACCTGGATCAGATCAAGTAACTTTACAAGTTATAACAAAACTAAAAGAAATTGGTTATCAGCAAGTTGAGAGCGCGGTTGCACAAGTTGTTGTAACAGATGGCTTAGAAGCATCTGCAAGAAGAGCTCGGTATAAAGTTTTTAATCAATTTATTGATAGTTATCAACCAAAGTATTTCCTTTTAGCCCACACATTAAATGATCAAGCAGAAAGTGTCTTACTTGGTTTAGCTCGTGGTTCAGGGGCTAGGTCCTTGGCGGGTATGGCAGTTGAAAATAATGTTTATGTCAGGCCACTATTAAAGATTAGTAGGCAGATGACAGAAGCAGCATGTGCTGAAGCTGGTATGACATTTTGGTCTGATCCACATAATCAAGATTTAAAGTTTGCCAGAGTTAGGGTTAGAAAGAATGTGCTACCAGCCCTGGAAGAAAACCTTGGACCTGGAATTACAGAAGCCTTAGTTAGAAGTGCTGATCTACTTAGAGATGATGCTGACGCACTGGATGGTTTTGCTCTTGAATTTTTTAATCAAATTGATCCAACAAATCTTGATGTAAATGATTTAGAGAGATTGCCAAAGGCAATTCGTACTCGAGTTTTACGCCTTGCAATTTATAAAGCTGGAGCCCCAATGGGAACATTAACCGCTGAACATATTTCAGCTGCTGAAGCCTTAATCTCACAGTGGCATGGTCAAAAAGAGGTATCTCTACCTGGGAATGTGAAGCTTTTGCGAAATTCAGGCAGAATTGTCCTCTCAACCAACTCATAAGGAGCACCGTGGATCTTTCAGCACTTGGAAATGACATAGAACGAGTTGTCGTAAGTGAAGAACAGATTCAAAACAGATTAAAAGAGTTAGCTGCTCAAGTTAATAAAGATTATGAAGGTCGAGATTTAATTTTAGTTGGCGTGTTAAAAGGTGCCATTATGGCAATGGCAGATTTTTCTAGACACTTACAACGCCATGTTGATATGGATTGGATGGCAGTTTCATCTTACGGAGCTGGAACAAAATCAAGTGGCGTAGTTAGAATTTTGAAGGATTTAGATAGTGACATTTTAGGAAGAGAAGTTTTAATTGTTGAAGATATTTTAGATACTGGCTTAACACTTTCATGGCTAACTGAGAATTTACTATCTCGCGGTGCTAAATCTGTATCAGTTTTAACAGTACTTAGAAAACCAGATGCTGCCACTGTAAAGGTTGAGGCAAAGTATGTTGGCTTTGATATTCCAAGTGAGTTCGTGGTCGGCTATGGCTTAGATTTCAACCAGAAGTACCGTAATTTGCCGTTTATTGGCGTTCTTGCCAAACACCTTTATTCTTAAGCCCCTATCTAAACTCTCTTAAGAAAGTGATGTAACTGGTGTCGCAAAAAAAGAGTTTTAAGTTCCCAAAATTCAAGGGATTGAAAAACACTAAGAAACCAAACAAAACTTCACCGGCTGCTGCCCGAAAGATTCTGCGCGGACCACTGTTTTGGATTATCGCTGCATTAATTGCTGTAAGTATTTTTGGTCAAATTTCAGCAACTGGTGAAGAGTTTAAAAAGGTTGAAACATCAGTAATTTTAAATGAGATTTCATTAAATAATGTTAAGTCAGCTTTAGTAATTGATCGAGAGCAAAAAGTTCAAGTTGTTTTAAAAGATGGTGAATTTGTTGATGGTGCTGCAAAAATTGAAGCCTCATATGTTGCTGGTCAAGAGGCGCTTATAGTTGAACTTCTAACCAGTAATCCTCCTTCTACTACTTGGGATATTGAAGTTCCTAAGCAATCACTATTTGTTTCGCTAATTTTGAGTATTTTGCCAATCTTGCTAATTATCTTCTTGCTTCTGTTGTTTATGGGCGGCGGACAAGGCAGTCGAGTTTTATCCTTTGGTAGATCAAGGGCTAAGTTACAAAATAAAGAGATGCCAACCAACACATTTGTTGATGTGGCAGGTGCTGATGAAGCGGTTGCTGAACTACGTGAAATAAAAGATTTTCTAGCTAGCCCGGAAAAATACAAGGCAATTGGTGCCAAGATTCCTAAGGGTGTCTTACTTTATGGTCCGCCAGGAACTGGAAAAACATTACTTGCCAGGGCTGTTGCTGGTGAAGCAAAGGTTCCTTTCTATTCAATCTCAGGTTCTGAGTTTGTTGAGATGTTTGTTGGTGTTGGTGCATCTCGTGTCCGTGATTTATTTGCGCAAGCAAAACAAAATGCACCTGCAATAGTTTTTGTTGATGAAATTGATGCAGTTGGGCGTCAACGCGGTGCAGGTCTTGGCGGCGGAAATGATGAGCGTGAGCAAACCTTAAATCAGCTGCTAGTTGAGATGGATGGCTTTGAAGCTAATGGGCAGGTTATTTTAATTGCCGCTACAAATAGACCAGATGTATTAGATCCAGCTCTTTTGCGGCCTGGAAGATTTGATCGACAGATCTCAGTAGATCGCCCAGACTTAAAAGGGAGAGCTGCAATTCTTGCGGTGCATGCAAAAAATAAACCAGTTGCCAAGGATGTTGATTTAAGCTCTTACGCAAAACGAACACCTGGATTTACCGGTGCTGATTTAGCAAATGTTTTAAATGAGGCCGCGTTGCTTGCCGCACGTCAAGAGCGCAAAGCAATTAGAAATAGCGATATTGATGAAGCAATTGATCGAGTAATGGCTGGCCCACAAAAAGTTTCTAGATTAATGACAGAAGAAGAACGAAGAATTACTGCTTATCATGAAGGTGGACACGCACTCGTTGCTCACGCACTGCCGCATACAGATCCAGTTCATAAAGTAACAATCATGCCAAGAGGTAGGGCGCTTGGTTACACGATGGTTTTACCTGATGAAGATCGTTATGCGGTTACTAGAAATCAAATGCTTGATCAACTTGCATACACAATGGGTGGGCGGGCAGCTGAAGAATTAATTTTCCATGATCCAACAACTGGTGCATCAAATGATATTGAAAAAGCAACAAATTTAGCTAGAGCGATGGTTACGCAGTATGGAATGACACAGCGGTTAGGTGCAATAAAACTTGGTATTTCAGATTCACAACCGTTCTTAGGCAGAGATTATGGACATCAACGTGATTACTCAGAAAATGTTGCAGCCATTGTTGATGGTGAAATCAGGGAGATGATTGAGAATGCTCATCAAGAGGCATTTGATATTTTGGTAGCAAATCGTGAAACCCTTGATCGGTTAGTTGAAGAATTACTAGAAAATGAAACTTTAAATAAGGAAGAGATTGCAGCTGTCTTTAAAAAAGTAAAGAAAGTTAAATCAAGATCGCCATGGACAGGTTCTCAAAATCGCACACCTTCAAACCAACCACCAGTTGCTCTAAAGCCAGCAAAAATTAAGGTGATTGAAGAGGATAAGCCGGTCAAGAAAACTGTGGCAAAGAAAAGTGAAAAAGATTTAACTAAGGATGTAAATGAGTGAGATCAACTCCGTATCCATGGGACCACATGATGGTGGTGCCAAGAAGGAGTTTGATCAAGCTAGGGCCGAAAAAGCTGTAACCGAGTTATTGCATGCCTTAGGTGAAGATCCAGATCGTGAAGGTTTAAAGGACACTCCAAAGCGAGTTGCAAAAGCATTAGCTGAAAATTTTGCTGGACTTTGGCAAAAACCAGAGGATGTATTAACTACAACATTTGATATAGGCCATAAAGAATTAGTAATTGTTAGAGAGATCGAAGTTTTCTCTCACTGCGAACATCACCTCACTCCATTTCATGGCGTGGCACATATTGGTTACATTCCAGGTGAAAGCGGCCGGATAACTGGTATTTCAAAATTAGCTCGGGTTGTTGATTTATATGCCAGACGCCCACAGGTGCAAGAGCGATTAACATCTCAAATTGCTGATGCTGTAGTTGAAATCTTACAACCAGGTGGCGTTATAGTAATTATTGATTGTGAACACCTATGTATGTCAATGCGCGGAGTTAGAAAATCACAGGCTAGAACTACAACAAGTGCTGTTCGAGGTCAGCTGTTAAATCCTGCAACTAGGGCTGAAGCAATCTCACTTATTAATCAAAGCAGGTAGTAATTATGTCTCGTACTTTAGTAATGGGAATTTTAAACATAACACCAGACTCATTTGCTGATGGCGGAAAGTATTTATCTAAAGAGGATGCAATCACACAAGGGCGAAGATTGATCGCAGAAGGTGCGGACATTATTGATATTGGTGGTGAATCCACTAAGCCAGGAGTTGATCGAGTTAGTGAAGCAGATGAACTAGAAAGAGTTATCCCAGCAGTCACTGAATTGGTAAAAGATGGCGCAGTTATAAGTGTTGACACCATGCGATCTGAAGTAGCAAAACAGGCAATTGCTGCTGGTGCTAGCTATATAAATGATGTTAGTGGTGGGTTAGCTGATGAGAAGATGGCTTCAGTAATTGCCCAAAATCCAAAGGTTCAATACATAGCGATGCATTGGCGCGGACATTCAAAAGAAATGCAGAAGAAAGCCGTATATAAAGATGTGGTCAAAGAAGTAAAAGATGAATTAGATGAGCGGGTTTCAGAGTTATTGAAAGCAGGAATTGATCCAGAACAAATCATCTTGGATCCAGGAATTGGGTTTGCCAAAGAGAGTGAACATAATTGGGAGATACTAAAAAATATTGAAAGATTCCAACTACTTGGTTACCCATTATTAATCGGTGCCTCACGCAAAAGATTTCTAGGTGAATTATTGAACGCAGCTGAGCCAGACAAGCGAGAAGCGGCCACCATTGCACTAACTACTGAACTTGCAAGGCTTAAAGTTTGGGGTGTGCGCACCCATGCCGTAAGGGCCCATCAAGATGCTATTACTGTTATTGAGCGGCTTCGAAAATGAGTGATTTAATAAAAATTGTTGGCGTAAAGGCAAAAGGTTTTCATGGCGTATTAGAAAGTGAACGAGAGCGTGGCCAGAAGTTTATTGTCGATGTTGAGCTAAGGCTGAACTTATCAAAACTAAATGATGATTTGAATAAAACTGTTAATTACGCGCAGGTTGCAATGGTCATAAATGATCAAATAACTGGTAAACCTCAAAAACTCATTGAGACCTTGGCTGAGAATATTGCGGTTAAAATCCTAAAAGATTTTAAGAAGGTAAAATCGGTAAAGGTGACAGTCCATAAACCAAAGGCACCAATTGCATTAAATTTTAAGGATATTCAAGTTGAAATAGAAAGAAGTAGATGAAGGCAGTAATTGCACTGGGCTCAAACCTTGAAAATAGGAAATTAAATTTAGATATTGCCATTACTCATTTAGAGGGATTTTTACAAAATATTAAAGTTTCTCCATATATTGAAACTAAACCTGTTGGTGGACCAATTCAAGATGATTTTATAAATGCTGTTGTGATTGGTGACTGCCAGTTAACACCTGAAAATTTATTAACAGAGTTACTTAAAATTGAGGATCAAATGGGGCGGGTGCGCGAGGTTAAATGGGGCCCAAGAATTATTGATTTAGATTTAATAGTGCATGGTGAACAAGTAGTTGATTCACTCTTTTTAAAGCTGCCCCATCCATTGGCGCAATCAAGGGAGTTTGTTTTAAAACCATGGTTAGCCATAGATCCAGAAGGGGTTATTCCCGGAGTTGGTGCAGTAAAAACTCTGTTGGCATCAATTCAAAGCGCAAGTTAAACTCTTCCTCTAGCCCGGTACCCGGAAAGGACTGGAGCCATGATTGAAGTCATTAAATCTGTCGATGATTTGGCGCGCCAAAAATGGGATGTATTAGTTCCAACTATGGGAGCACTTCATGCTGGACACCAATCTTTAATCAAATTAGGTAAGGATCTTGGTGAAAAAGTTATTGTTAGTATTTTTGTTAATCCCCTTCAATTTGAAAATAAATCAGATTTAGAAAGTTATCCAAAAACTTTTGAACAAGACTTGCAATTCGCTAAAGAAGCTGGGGCAACTGCAGTATTCACACCATCTGAATCAGATATTTATCCGGGGCAAATTGAAAAGATTGAAGCTGGGTCGGTCGGAGATATTTTTGAGGGTAAATCAAGGCCAGGACATT
>ENA-UOYL01000679-UOYL01000679.1-marine-metagenome-genome-assembly--contig:-NODE-679-length-11920-cov-7.675505_pt1 | contig 11920 bp, 13 predicted proteins | sample MGYA00238173_ERZ767189 | MGnify/ENA primary metagenome ERZ767189 (study PRJEB28943, sample SAMN06267163) | marine metagenome | isolation source: Columbia River Estuary | place: USA:Columbia River Estuary... | reverse complement strand
TTTTTTTGCTTAAACTTTATATATCTATAAGCAATCCAAACTTCAAAAGGCAGGTATTTGTTAAGTAAAGACATTTGGTTTATTTTATCAGGGATATACATTCTAATCTGATAAAATCACCTTATGTTTACAGGCATAATTCAATCCATCGGCTTAATAAAAAAAATTGAATCTTTAAAAAAAGATGCCCGCATTACTGTCGCCTATGAGGCCAATAAAATTAAGGCAAGCAACTTGGGAGATAGCATATCTATCAATGGGGTATGCCTTACCGTTCAGAAAAAACAAAAAAATCAATTTATATTTCATGTGTCGGCAGAAACGTTAAGCAGAACTATATCTTTTTCTGAAAAATCTCTAGTAAATTTAGAGAGTGCAGTTTTATACAATGGAAAAGTAGGCGGTCATTTTGTAACAGGTCATATTGATGGCATAGCAAAAATTGCCAGTATCAAAACTACTAGTCAATGTTGGATTCTAGAAATCAAGCCCCCTAAAAAACTAATGAAATTTATTGCTGAAAAGGGATCTGTTGCGATAAATGGCGTAAGTCTTACTGTAAATTCAGTCAAAAGTGATAATTTTAAAGTAAACATCATTCCTTTTACCCTGAAGGAAACTAATTTAGGAAGCCTAACCAAGGGCAGCCAAATTAATATTGAAGTAGACTTGATTGCTAGATACCTTGAAAACATTCTCAAAAGAAAATAAAGAATAGATGATCCGTCCGATAGTTGAAATTATTGAAGATATAAAACAAGGCAAAATGGTTATCCTTGTGGATGAGGAAAATAGAGAAAATGAAGGTGATCTCGTTCTTGCGGCAGAATTTGCTAATTCAGATCATATTAATTTTATGTCTAAATTCGGGCGCGGCCTTATTTGTCTAACGCTGACAGAAGAGAAATGCAAAATACTCGAATTGCCTCTAATGGTTCAAGAAAATGAAACTCGCTTAGGGACTAACTTTACGGTGTCTATTGAAGCTGCTGAAGGCGTCACTACTGGAATTTCAGCAAATGACAGAGCCACAACAATTAAAGCTGCAATTCATAAAAATGCCACTTCAAAAAGTATTGTAAGGCCCGGTCATATATTCCCATTAATATCCAAAAAAGGTGGTGTGCTTGTCAGGGCTGGACATACTGAAGCTGGATGTGATCTTGCGCATCTTGCAGGTCTTGAATCAGCATCAGTGATATGTGAAATTCTTAATGAAGATGGAAATATGGCGCGACTTCCAGATTTAATTAAATTTTCAGAGCAGCATAATATTAAGATTGGAACAATTGCAGATCTTATCGAATACCGAAGAAAAAATGAAAAATTAATTGAAAAATTAATCGAAAAAAATATCTTAACGCCTTATGGCGAAATGAAATTAATTTTGTATAAAGACAAAATCTTAGAAGAAACTCATATTGCCCTTGTAAAAGGTGAAATTCAAAAAGATAAAGAAACTATTGTGAGAGTTCATGAGCCTTTATCGGTGATAGACCTTTTAGATATAGAAGATAAAAAGCATTCATGGAATGCATTGAAGGCAATCAAAAAAATAAGTGAGGATGGCGGTGTATTGATCTTTATAAACCACAATACAAACACCAACGATCTCCTAAATATTTTAAAAACAGAAAACACTCTGCCGCTTAAGAGCAGTAATGATCTGAGAAATTACGGGATTGGCTCTCAAATATTAGTAGATTTAGGAGTTAGAAAAATGAAGCTGCTATCTGCCCCAAGAAAAATGCCGAGCATGATTGGTTTTGGGCTTGAAATTACAGGTTATTTAGAAAATTAATATGTGCCATTATTAAATTATGTTAGAATAATGACATTGAAAAATTATAGAAAAAATAATTTTAAAGCGCACTGTCAAACTGACTTCATGTCAGTTTTTTTTTCGAAAAAAACTTCCCTTATTAGCTTGAATCTAGAATTAAGCTCGATAAAATTGCCATGTTAAATATCGAAAATCATCAAGCACCTGGTAAGCAAAGAGAAGGAAATATCATAGGATTTGATTTTGGACAAAGACGCATAGGGGTTGCAATTGGAAACAATATTTCCAAGACAGCTCAGGCTTTAATAACAATCGAATCTTCAACTAATAACCAAACATTTGAAGCTATTCAAAAAATTATGGATGAATGGAGGCCGGTATCTATAGTTGTTGGAGTTCCATTTAATGTGGATGGTTCTGAACATAAAGTCACTAATTTATCTAAAAAATTCGCCAAGCAACTAGAGCAAAAATATTCGCTCCCCACTCATCTTATTGATGAACGCTATACTTCAATTGAAGCTAATCATGAACTTAAAGATAAAAAAATTGATTTAAAGAAAAAGAAACTATTAATTGACCAAATAGCTGCCAAAATTATTTTACAATCTTATCTTGATCAAATTTAAGTTAAAAAATGAACCTACCTAACGCAGAAAACCTTATAGAAAGCCTAAAAAATAAAATCAATGAGATGATTGATGAGAACACTGTTCTCATTGGCGTCCAGCGAGGTGGAGAACTTATTCTTCAAAAGATTTTGCCTAGCTTGGGAAGTGCTGTTGCAACAGGCTCAATTGATACGTCTTTCTATAGGGATGATTTTTCAAGTCGCGGCTTAAAAATAAAAAACAAGCCTTCAAAAATCGATACGGAAATTAATGGCAAGCATATTATTCTTATTGATGATGTATTTTCTTCAGGAAGAACTGTTAGGGCTGCCATGAATGAAATTTTTGATTATGGAAGACCTGATAAAATTACATTGGCTGTTTTAATTGACAGAAACGAGCAAGAGCTTCCTATTTCGCCGCAGATTTGTATCGAAAAAATTAGCCTTTCTAAAAATCAACATTTAGAGCTTGTATTAGATGAGAATAAAAAATTTACCTTTCATTTGAAAGAATCTCATGTTTAATCCTCAGCTAAACAATAAAGGTAATTTAAATCATCTTTTATCCATTGAAGGCCTGTCCAAAGAAAAAATTATTCAAATATTAGATACAGCAGAATCATTCTTAAAAATAGGCGAGAGAGATGTTAAAAAAGTTCCTATTTTAAGAGGTAAAACAGTATGTAATGTTTTCTTTGAAAATAGCACAAGAACTAGAACTACTTTCGAGATTGCCGCCAAGAGACTTTCTGCCGATGTTATTAATCTAAATGTCGCTACCTCGTCTCAATCTAAAGGTGAAACTGTTTTGGATACAATCAATAATTTGATTGCCATGAATGCAGATATTTTTGTTGTAAGGCATTCGTCATCAGGTGCTGCTCATTTTATTGCCTCTCATGTAAAGCCAAATATTCATATTATCAATGCAGGTGACGGAAATCACTCTCACCCCACTCAAGGCCTTCTAGACGCTTTTACTATAAGAAAATACAAAACAAACTTTAATAATTTAAAAGTGGCTATCGTGGGAGATATTCTAAATTCTAGGGTTGCACGATCTAATATTCATGCATTAAATATACTTGGCGTTCCTGAAATTAGAGTGATTGCTCCCAAAACATTACTTCCTGATGAAATTGAAAAGCTAGGAGTGCATGTTTTCTATGATATCGATAAGGGACTTAAGGATGTAGATGTCATTATGATGCTAAGGATTCAAAATGAAAGAATGGATGGAATCATGCTCCCTTCTCAAGAAGAGTACTTTAAAACTTATGGATTAAATCAAGTGCGATTAGATTTAGCAAAAAAAGATGCAATAGTTATGCACCCCGGACCAATGAATAGAGGAGTAGAAATCGATTCAGCCGTAGCTGACAGCGAACAATCTGTCATTCTCCCTCAGGTGACTTTTGGAATAGCCGTAAGAATGGCCGTGATGGCAATTTTAGCGGGGCAACATTCATGAGCATTTTAATTAAAAATGGTCGAGTGGTTGACCCAAAAAATAATATAGATGCAATATTAGATATATTGGTTGTAGATGGAAAAATTGCAGAACTAAATAAGAATTTAGACTCAAAGAAAGCAAAACAGATAATTGATGCCTCAAACAAAATAGTTATGCCAGGCATTATTGACCTTCAATTGAATTTAAGAGAGCCAGGTAACCAATATAAGTCCACCTTAGAAAGTGAAATGAAAGCAGCAAATGCTGGCGGAGTCACTGGCATGGTGTGCCCTCCAGACACAACACCAATTCTAGATGAGCCAGGCCTTGTGAAAATGTTAAAGAACAAATCAGAGGCGCTTAAGTTAGGCAATGTATATCCCCTTGGAGCGCTCACTCAAAAATTAAGTGGGAAATTATTAACTGAAATAAATGATTTATACGAATCTGGGTGTATTGGATTTTCTCAGGCAGAAAAACCAATTCAAGACACAGAAGTTTTGTACAGGTCTTTTCAATACCTCTCAACATTCAATTTAAAAGCATTTTTAAGAGCAGAGGATGCTTATTTATCAGAAAAAGGCATTATAAATGCGGGTGAAATCTCAACTCGACTAGGATTAAAAGGTATTCAAAGCATAAGTGAAACTACTGCCATCAATAAAATTCTGGAAATTGCTCATTTAACCAAGACAAAGGTTCATTTAAATAAAATATCAACTGCTGATGGATTAAATTTAGTAAAAATAGCTAAAAAAAATGGTGTCAAAGTGACTTGTGATGTTTCTATTCATCAAATTTTTCTTACAGATAATGATATTGGCTTCTTTAACACTAACTGTTTTTTAAAGCCTCCTTTGAGAAGAGAATCTGATCGAATAAAGATTATTGATTCAATTGTTGATGGCACAATTGATGCAATATGTTCAGATCATTCACCAGTAAATGAAGATAATAAATTGAAACCTTTTGCAGAGTCTGAACATGGCGCATCAAGCGTAGAGCTCCTGATGCCGCTCGTATACAAGCTATCTGAGGACTATAAAATAGACTTGGGCTTGCTAATCAATAAAATAACTAATCAGCCTTCAGGTATTTTGGAAATTAATAAGGGTAGTCTCTCGGTAAATTCGGATGCAGATATTTGTATATTTGACCCTGAGCATTCATGGGAAATAAATTCAAAATCTTTAATCAGTGAAGGTAAAAATACACCATTTTTTAATCAAAATCTTACTGGAAAAGTATCGAGCACTATTTTTAATGGCAATATTGTATTTACTGGCTCCTCAGTAATTGTAAAAAATTAAATATAAAGAATAAATTCGTCGTGAAAAGTAATATGAAAATAATTGCAATAAAAACTTGACTAGGTTGAAAAACAAGTCCATATTTACACTTGCATTTGCAGTAAAAAAAATTTTTTTTATTCTTTGGAGTATTAAATGATCAAAAAATTAATTTCAGCAATTTTTGGTTCTTCAAAACCAGTAGAAACTAATAGCACTCTTCCAGCAACAATTTCTAAACCTTCAACATCAGTTAGCGCTAAGAAAAAACCAGCAGCTAAGAAAAAACCAGCAGCTAAGAAAAAACCAGCAGCTAAGAAAAAACCAGCAGCTAAGAAAAAACCAGCAGCTAGAAAACCAGCAGCTAGAAAACCAGCAGCTAAGAGAAAACCAGCAGCTAAGAGAAAACCAGCAGCTAAGAAATAAATATTACGGGACTTTAGGTCCCGTTTTTATTAGCAAGTTCTTTGTTGCTAAACAAACTAAAACCAAGCAAACTTCATTTTTGCTTGGTTTTTTTATTTAAATAATGCCTACAATTTCTTCAAACATTGCTCGAATCAATGAAAGCATTCTAGAGGCTGCTGCTATTAGTAATTTTCCTGAGAAAGTTACTCTGGTTGCCGTAAGCAAGGGTCATTCTTTTGATAAAATTATTGAAGCCTTTAATGCCGGAATCATAAATTTTGGAGAAAACTATCTTCAAGAAGCGCTTAATAAAAAATTACATTTAGAAGAGTTTGCAATTCAGTGGCATTTTTTAGGGCCCATTCAAAGTAATAAATGTAGACTTATCGCAGAAAACTTCGATTGGGTGCATAGCGTAGATAGAATAAAAGTCATGAAACTTCTTAATGATTTTCGACCTTCAAATGCTCCCCCTTTAAATATCTGCATTCAAATTAATTCAAGTGGCGAAGATACTAAGAGCGGCATCGGGATGAATGATGCACAATCACATTTAATGGATCTTGTTAGCGCACTCAAAGAACTTCCTAAACTTAAACTAAGAGGTATTATGTCTATACCTACCAATACAGAAAGTAGCGAACAAGTCATTAATGAATTTAAATCCATGTATATGCTTTATTCCAAATTAAAAAATCAAATTGATACTGTTGATACATTGTCTATGGGAATGTCAAATGACTTCAAACCAGCGATTGAGCATGGTTCAAATCTTGTTAGAGTAGGTACCGCTATTTTTGGGGCGCGAGCAATGAAAACTCAAGGGGACGATAATTGAATATTTGTTTTTTAGGTGGTGGAAACATGGCTGCAGCTATAATTGGCGGCTTATTAAATAAAAATTATAGTCCTGCGCTTATTCGTGTGATTGAATCTGATAGTAAAAAAAGATTAGTCATTGAAAATAAATTCAAAGTTTCTTCAATGGCGGAATTTAAAAAAATTGATAAAGATGAAATTATTGTACTTGCCGTTAAGCCCCAACAAGCTGAATCTCTTCTTAAATCAATTTCCACTGAAATTTCCGAACAACTTATTTTATCTATTGCAGCAGGTATTCAAATCGAATCCATTGGGAAGTGGGCACGCGGTCATAAAAATATTGTGAGGTCTATGCCTAATGTGTGCGCTCAAATTCAGCTTGGTATAACGGCTCTTTTTACCAAAGAAGTTTTGGATACAAAAACCAAATTAGCGGTCGAAGAAATTGTGAGCGCCATTGGAGAGTTTATTTGGTTAGATGATGAATCTAAAATGGATGCTGTTACAGCCATCTCAGGAAGTGGGCCGGCTTATATATTCTATTTTCTCAATGCATTTATTGAATCAGCGATTGAATTAGGCTTATCAAGAAATGAGGCTGAAAAATTATGTGGCAAAACTTTGCTCGGCTCATCTCATTTGGCTTTGGATCAATTAAATGACCTTCAAAATCTCATTTTATCTGTCGCTTCAAAAGGTGGCACAACAGAAGAAGGCTTGAAGCAACTTGAATCATATAAATTAAATGAAATGCTTTTAAAGGCTACTCGCGCTGCTTATGAAAAATCAAAAAAAATTGGCTTAGAGTTTAATTAATTAAATGCAAAAAAGTAAAGTCATTGTAGGTTTATCAGGCGGCGTTGACTCTTCTGTAGCTGCTTTACTCTTAAAAAACCAAGGTTATAAAGTCGTTGGTCTCTTCATGAAAAATTGGGAAGATGACGATGATGATGAGTATTGCTCAAGCAAACAAGATCTTTTGGATGCAGTATCTGTTGCCGATAAAATTGGCATTGATATTGAAGTAGTAAACTTCAGCAAAGAATATAAGGAAAAGGTATTTTCTGAATTTATTAATGAAATTAAAAGTGGCAGAACTCCGAATCCAGATATTTTATGTAATTCTGAAATTAAATTTAATGCTTTTTTAAATCATGCAATTTCAATGGGGGCCGACAAGATTGCGACTGGTCATTACGCACAAATAAAAGAAACAGATGGCCTTTATAGGCTTCTTAAAGCAGACGATTCAACAAAAGATCAAAGTTATTTCTTGTATCGCCTTAATCAACATCAACTCTCAAAGTCTTTATTTCCTTTAGGTAATCTTCTTAAAAAAGATGTAAGGGAGATTGCTAAAAAAGAAGGCTTACATAACAGCGATAAAAAAGACTCGACGGGTATATGTTTTATTGGCGAAAGACCCTTTACAGAATTTTTGAATAAATACATAGAGAATTCTCCAGGCCCCATTAAAGATGAACACGGAAAGACTTTGGGAGAGCATATAGGCCTTATGTTTTATACTCTTGGCCAAAGACAGGGGCTTGGCATCGGCGGCTCCAAAACAAGCAATGGTGAGCCTTGGTTTGTAGTTGAAAAAAATATTAAAGAAAATGTACTTATTGTTGCTCAAGGGCATACCCATCCCCTGTTATTTAAAGATGGATTAGTTGCGAAGAAAGCTCACTGGATAGATGGGGCGTTACCAGAAAAACATTGGGTGTATGGTGCTAAAACAAGATACCGACAACCTGATGCCCCCTGTGAAATTGATATGATAAAAGATGATTCAGTTGAAATATTTTTTGGGCAAAAACAATGGGCCATTACCCCCGGTCAATCTGTGGTAGTTTATGAGAGCAATGTATGTTTAGGCGGAGCTATTATTGAAAGTGCTATAGATAAGGCTCAGGAACCGTTGTCTGAAAAGATGGTCGCTGCATAAGCAATTCGTACAAGTCATATAGATTTAGATATTCATTCTTAAAGTCAATTTCAGGATATCTTAATTGAACGTATCCCAAAGCACTTCCGACTGCTATATCAGCATATGAAAATGTATCCTCTAGGTAATATTGTTTGCCTTCCATCTCTCGATTAAGCCATTTAAGGCTTAACCTAATCTTTTTCATTTGCTTTTCAAAAACATCAGAATTCTGTTGAGAGGCCGGCCTTCTTTTTTCCAACATAATTGCAACTGCTGCATCGCATAATCCATCAGCTATAGCTTCCCATCTTTTTAGTAATATTTTTTTATCAAAATCACTAGGTATTAAATAAAGCGGGCCACTCTTATGGTCCACATATTCAGCTATCACCGGTGAATCAAAAATTGATATATCGTTTACCACTAATGTAGGCACTTTAGCTAAAGGATTGTATTCGTGAATAGTGCAATTTTTATTAGCAAGTACCACCTTCTCTAAAGTCACTGCAACTTTTTTCTCATCAATTAAAATTCTTATTTTTCTAGCGTACGGGCTATTGTTTGAATAAAAAAGCTTCATTTTTCTCTCAATTAAAAAAACTAAATTTATTATAATTTGATAAGCTTCTACATTATGCAAAGATCAAAAATAAATAAGAAAACTTTGATTGAAGCCATTCGAAAAAATATCAAAACGGCGCTCCAGGAAGATATAGCCAATATTGATTTATCGGCCCAACTTATCGAAGCAAAATCGTTTGCAATGGCTTATGTTAAATCTAAAGAGTCAGCCATCATTTCTGGCATTCCTTGGTTTAACTCTACCTTCTTGATGCTAGACCCAAAAATCAAAATAAAGTGGCTTGTTAAAGAAGGTGAAATTGTAAAAAAAAATCAAAGGCTTTGTGAGATTTACGGAAGAGCAAGACCGATTCTCACTGGAGAAAGGGTAGCGCTTAATTTCTTACAAACTCTATCTGCTACATCAACGATTACACAGCAATATGTCAAAGCTATTTCAAACACTGATGCAAAAATCTTTGATACACGCAAAACAATCCCGGGGTTAAGAATTGCACAAAAATATGCTGTCACGATCGGGGGCGGCAATAATCAGCGCATTGGACTTTATGATCAAATACTTATCAAAGAAAACCATATTAAATCCTCTAAAAAAATAGATAATTTACTTCCCCTCGCCCTGAAACATGCCAAAAATAAAGATATTCAAATTGAAGTTGAAAATCTTGATCAATTGAAAAAATTTCTTGAACTAGGCTTTAAAAATATATTGTTAGATAACTTTAATATTAAAAATCTTAATAAAGCTGTACTTATTAATAAAAAAAGAGCGATTCTTGAGGCGTCAGGAAACATTACGCTAAAAAATGATAAAAAAATTGCACTGACGGGCGTAAATAGAATCTCTCTAGGCTCACTCACAAAAAATATCAAAGCAATTGATTTATCTATGAAAATTGAGACTTTTAAAAGTCTCTAAACTTGACCAAATACGCTTAAAGCGTTAAGGTTGAGGGTTTATAGCTATCTCATTAATTACAATCAATAATTCTATGAACTCAAATCACATTTCTGGAGCAGAAATTGTTATTCGATGCCTTCACGAGGAAAAAGTCAAATTCGTCTTTGGTTATCCTGGTGGCGCTGTCCTTAATATTTATGATGCTGTTTTTCAGCAAAATAAATTTAAGCATGTCCTAGTTCGTCATGAACAAGCAGCCGTTCATGCGGCTGATGCATACTCAAGATCTACTGGAAAAGTTGGCGTCGCTCTTGTAACTTCAGGCCCAGGAGCTACCAATGCTGTGACAGGTATTGCTACAGCCTATATGGACTCCATTCCTATGGTGATTATTAGCGGTCAAGTTCCAACTTACGCTATTGGGCAAGACGCCTTTCAGGAATGTGACACGGTAGGTATTACTCGTCCATGTGTAAAACACAATTTCTTAGTTAAAGATATTAAAGACATTGCATCTACAATGAAAAAAGCTTTTTATGTTGCATCGAGCGGAAGGCCTGGTCCTGTTTTGGTTGATATCCCAAAAGACATCACAGCCGAAAAATATGAGTTTAACTACCCTAAATCAGTTCATTTAAGATCTTATAACCCTATTATTAAGGGACATAGCGGCCAAATCAAAAAAGCATTGTCACTTCTTTTAAGTGCAAAAAAACCAATGATCTACTCAGGTGGTGGCGTTGTATTGGGTGATGCCTCTTCACAATTAACTAAATTTGTTCGTACCATTGGAGCTCCTATAACAAGTACGCTTATGGGCTTGGGTGGCTTTCCAGCAAGTGATAAGCAATTTCTAGGTATGTTAGGTATGCATGGCACCTATGAAGCGAATATGGCTATGCAAGAATGTGATGTATTGTTGGCTGTTGGCGCTCGTTTCGACGACAGAGTGATTGGTAATCCGGAGCATTTTTTATCCAAACCAAAAACAATCATTCATATCGATATAGATCCATCATCCATCTCTAAAAGGGTGAAGATTGATATACCTATCGTAGGTGATGTCATTTCAGTTCTTACCGAACTTAATGATCTTTTATCTAAAGAAAAAATAAAACAAAATACATCTCTTAAACATTGGTTTAAAGAAATTGACCAATGGAGATCGTTGAATTGCCTAAGTTTTAAAAATGACAAAAAACTAATTAAACCTCAATTTGTTATTCAAACCCTTCATAAGGTCACAAAAGGCGATGCTTTTATTACTTCTGATGTAGGTCAACATCAAATGTGGGCAGCGCAATATTATCCATTTGATAAGCCTAGAAGATGGATTAATTCTGGTGGACTTGGAACCATGGGGGTTGGATTGCCTTATGCGATGGGCGCTCAATTAGCTCATCCTGATGCCCAGGTTGCATGTGTCACCGGTGAAGCTTCCATACAAATGTGTATTCAAGAGCTATCTACATGCAAACAATTTCATTTACCTATCAAGATTATTAATCTTAATAATCGATACATGGGAATGGTAAGGCAGTGGCAAGAATTTTTTTATGGCAATCGCTACGCAGAATCCTATATGGAAGCATTGCCTGATTTTGTAAAATTAGCCGAAGCTTATGGCCATGTTGGAATGAAAATCGAAAAACCAAGTGATGTTGAGCCAGCTCTCAAAGAAGCTTTTAGCAGCAAACTAAAAGAGCGCTTGGTCTTTATGGACTTTATTACAGATCAAAAAGAAAATGTATTTCCAATGATTCCTAATGGAAAAGGCTTGTCAGAAATGATTACAGCTGAGGATCTATAAATGAGACATATTATTTCTCTTTTAATGGAAAATGAATCTGGTGCTTTATCCAGAGTTTCAGGGTTATTCTCTGCGAGGGGTTACAACATTGAATCTTTGACTGTTGCACCTACTGAAGATGCAACGCTCTCAAGAATGACGATTGTGACTTCTGGTTCAGATGAAATTATTGAACAAATCATTAAACAACTTAATAAATTAATTGATGTTGTAAAAGTCCTAGATTTAAATGATGGCAAATTTATTGAGCGGGAACTAATGATAGTTAAAGTTAAAGCAAATGCTCAGTACCGAGATGAGATGAAAAGAATGTGTGATATTTTCAGAGG
>ENA-UOYL01000677-UOYL01000677.1-marine-metagenome-genome-assembly--contig:-NODE-677-length-11924-cov-3.499705_pt1 | contig 11924 bp, 12 predicted proteins | sample MGYA00238173_ERZ767189 | MGnify/ENA primary metagenome ERZ767189 (study PRJEB28943, sample SAMN06267163) | marine metagenome | isolation source: Columbia River Estuary | place: USA:Columbia River Estuary... | reverse complement strand
ACCTACTAAACTTCGATCGGATAAAGCCAACTAACTATCAGTTAATTAAGCAGCAAGTGCGTATGACGTATTGTCAATTATTGTTCGAGACAAGATATTTAAGAGGTTCATCTCAACCCTCTGCATGCTGACACTTGACTACCGCTATCGCTGTCAAATCCAATGTCGACCCCAAAGAACGTTTTCTTTAATAGGAATCACAAAGATAGATGTTCCTACACAATCTTTTCTGCATAAAAGAAAATTTTATTTTTGTAAAGCAATTACTAATGCCGAAACAAACATTCGCAGCACGTCATTAGAGTTAATTGTTTCAGATATGGTCTTTTCATCCGTATTTTGAGCTAAACCTTTAATTCCATATGTTTCATCGAAGGTTTTAGATCTTAATTTTTCAAAATCTTTTAAAACTACATCTTTCGTTTCAATCAATTCTTTCTCTTTGTTAAATATTTTAATTGATAAACTTAATTTGGGTTTAATTTTAGAATATGAATTATTCGAAAAAGTAATTTTCTCGCCTCCACTTGCAGAAATATAACAGGCTATATCTATAAAAATATTTAATGAATCAAATGTTTTTGCTGCCTTTTTGAAAAAATTTGCTGGTAAATACATAAGATGTTGTGGTAATGCACCCATAAGAATTTTTTCTTCCGGCACCATACTCACAATTTTGGCATCGAGAAAAGCCCCCAACATATTTTCACTAATTAAAACAAGCGTATCCGAAAGCTCTTTTGGCATATCCTCAATAGTTGAAAGATTAAGAATTTTGTAATCCTTATTTTGAACTTTCATTTGTGTAATAAGTTCGTCATCTATTCTGAAAGAAAAATTGTAAATTACTCCTGTCTGAGCATTTACTAAAGAAAAAGATAATGTTAGAAGAAGTAGTAAAAGTGAATTTTTCATAAGTTTTGAATTTTGAGTGATAAATATACAAAATTAGTTTCAGGATTATAAAATCAAATATTTTTTATTCGCAAGGCTCTTACTAGTCTAAATAAAACATAATAGCAGCAAAAAGAGTAATTATAGTCCAAAAAAATAGATCGTCTTGTTTCATAAGAAACTATTCTCAATCTGAGTTTCCTATCAGAGAGTCTATTTTTGAGCTAATTTTCCTATTTCCTTTGGGATTCTTACTGAAAAAGCTATCTTTGCAAATTCAATTTTCTAATAAAGTAAAATGATTCAAATTACCTTGCCAGATGGCAGTGTGAGGGATTACAATAAAGGTGCTTCTGCAATGGATGTTGCCTTGAGCATATCTGAAGGTTTAGCACGAAATGTATTAGCTGCAAAAGTTGATGGCTTTGTTCAAGATGCAAATTTACCGATTAATCAAAATTCACATCTTCAGCTACTTACATGGTCTGACTTAGAAGGGAAATCTACTATGTGGCATTCTTCTGCGCACATCATGGCTGAAGCTTTAGAATTTTATTATCCAGGTATTAAGTTGGCTATCGGCCCACCAATTACAAATGGTTTTTACTACGATATTGACCTTATGGATTATTCTATTAAGGAAGAAGATTTAGCAAGAATTGAAGAAAAAATGAAAGCATTGGCGAAAGAAAGAAACCCTTTTATTCGCAAAGAAATATCAAAAACTGAAGCGCTTGCTTATTTTGAGAAAAAACAAGATCCTTATAAATTAGAACTGCTGTCGGAATTGGAAGATGGGGCAATTACTTTCTACACTCAAGGAAATTTTACCGATTTATGCCGTGGTCCACATATTCCTGATACTGGTTTTATAAAAGCAGTAAAATTAACCGCTATTGCAGGCGCATATTGGCGAGGAGATGAAAAAAACAAGCAGCTAACTCGTATTTACGGAATTACTTTTCCCAAGCAAGCTGAGTTAACGGAGCATCTTGAAAAATTAGAAGAAGCAAAAAGAAGGGATCACCGAAAATTGGGGAAAGAATTGGATTTATTTACCTTTTCTCAAAAAGTTGGTCAAGGTCTTCCTCTCTGGCTTCCAAAAGGCGCAGCTTTGCGAGAGCGCTTAGAAAATTTCTTGAAAAAAGCACAGCGAAAAGCGGGATATCAGCAGGTAATTACGCCACACATTGGAAATAAAGAATTGTATGTCACTTCCGGTCACTACGAGAAATATGGAGCGGATTCTTTTCAGCCAATTAAAACTCCAGATCCAAATGAGGAGTTTTATTTGAAGCCAATGAATTGCCCACATCATTGTGAGATATTTAAGTCTCGACCTCGTTCATACAAGGATTTACCTGCACGCTTTGCAGAATTTGGGACAGTTTACCGTTACGAGCAGTCAGGAGAATTACACGGACTTACAAGAGTTCGCTCGTTTACCCAAGATGATGCGCATATTTTCTGTACGCAAGAACAAGTAAAAGACGAGTTTAAAAAAGTAATCGATATTGTTCTTTATGTTTTAAAAACATTGGATTTCCAAAATTTTACAGCGCAAATTTCTTTGAGAGATCAAAAAGATCGTTCGAAATATATTGGTTCTGAAGAAAATTGGGAGAAAGCTGAAAATGCCATTATAGAAGCAGCTGCAGAAAAAAATCTTACTACAGTTGTAGCATACGGAGAAGCTGCATTTTATGGTCCGAAACTAGATTTCATGGTGCAAGATGCACTCGGAAGAGAATGGCAATTGGGAACAATTCAGGTTGATTACAATTTACCGGAGCGTTTTGAATTGGAATTTACAGGCGCTGACAATCAAAAACACCGACCTGTTATGATTCACCGAGCTCCATTTGGTTCGATGGAACGTTTTGTTGCAGTATTGTTAGAACATTGTGCTGGAGATTTCCCACTTTGGCTGACTTCAGATCAATTTATTATCCTTCCAATTTCAGAAAAATTCAACGACTACGCAGAAAAAGTTTCAGATTTCCTAAATAATTCCGATATTCGCGGACTTGTTGATGACCGAAATGAAAAAATAGGCAAGAAAATACGAGATGCGGAGCTTGCGAAAATTCCATTTATGCTCATTGTTGGAGAAAATGAATTTGCGAATAATCAAGTATCAGTAAGACAAAGAGGAGGAGGAGACATGGGTGTTGTTTCTTTTGAAGAATTTGGAAAAATCGTACAGGAAGCTATTAATAAGGAATTGACAGTAGAACTTTAAATATATTAATGAGAAGAAATTCAAAACCGTTTGTAAAAAGAGAAGAGGAAGCGCAACACCGCATAAATGATAAAATTAGCGCACAAGAAATCCGCTTGGTAAATGAAGGTGAAGAACCGAAAGTGTTGACGCTAGCAGCGGCACTTGAAATGGCAGAAGCACAAGATATGGATTTGGTAGAGATTTCACCAAATGCTAAACCACCGGTTTGTAAGATTATGGATTACAAGAAATTCTTGTACAACCAAAAAAGAAAACAAAAGGAATTAAAAGCAAAACAGAGTAAAATAGTTGTAAAAGAAATACGTTTCGGACCTAACACAGACGATCACGATTTTAACTTTAAATTGACACATGCAAGGAAATTCCTTGAAGAAGGAAGCAAAGTAAAAGCTTTTGTGTTTTTTAGAGGTCGCTCAATTGTTTTTAAAGATAGAGGAGAAATATTATTATTGAAATTCATGCAAGAATTAGCTGATGTTGGAATAGTAGAGCAGTTGCCAAAATTAGAAGGAAAGAAAATGATCGTAATGATCAACTCAAAAAAGAAATAAAGAAGCTGATATAGTTGTTTAACTCAAAAAAAGAAGAAAAAATGCCTAAAATGAAAACTAAATCCAGTGCGAAGAAGCGATTCACAATCACTGGGAGTGGAAAGATAAAGCGTAAGCACGCTTTTAAAAGCCACATCTTAACTAAAAAGGCTAAGAAACGCAAACGTAATTTGACGCACGCAGGACTTGTACACAATGCAGATCTTTCGAATATCAAATTACAATTATGTATGAAATAGTCCTTTAGAGGTTTATCTATTGTTTAACCAAATAACGAGTATACAAGTCTTCTGAAACAATGTTGCACTCCTTATTAAAAAACTTAAAATTATGCCAAGATCAGTAAATCACGTCGCATCAAGAGCTAGAAGAAAGAACTTGATGAAATTAGCCAAAGGATACTTTGGTAGAAGAAAAAATGTCTGGACAGTTGCAAAAAATGCAGTTGAAAAAGGACTAGTTTATGCCTACTCAGGTCGTAAGCAAAAGAAAAGAAATTTCCGTTCTCTTTGGATTACCCGTATAAATGCAGGTGTTCGTCAATACGGAATGAGTTATTCTCAATTTATGGGTGCTGTGCACAAAAGTGGTGTTGAGTTAAATCGTAAGGTTCTTGCAGATTTAGCGATGAATCACCCTGAGGCTTTTAAAGCTGTTGTGGACTCCGTAAATAAATAAGTGTAAAAAGTATCAGCAAAAGCCATTAGTCCTTGATTAATGGCTTTTTTTTGTTGAAAAGTAATCAGTTCCTATTTATTTCTTCCTTTATTTGAATGTAATTTTGAAAAAAAAGTCATGTTGAAAATCGGTCTTATTGGTGCAGGGCATTTAGGAAAAATTCACCTTAAACTTATCTTGGAATTATCTGATTACTTCGACTTAGTAGGTTTTTATGATGAGGATAAAGAAAATTCTGCTAAGGTTTCTGCTCAATTTAATGTGAAATCTTTCGGCAGTATTAATGAATTACTTCAGCAGGTAGATTGTGTAGATATAGTTACTCCAACGCTAGTTCATTATAAAACAGCTGCCGAAGCTTTGCGAATGAGAAAACATGTTTTTATAGAAAAACCCTTGTCAGAAACAATCGCTGAAGCCCAAAAATTGGTCTCGCTAACAACAGAAGCAGATGTTAAAGTTCAAGTTGGACATGTGGAACGTTTTAATCCAGCATTCCAAGCAGCTCTTCCTTATTTTGATAATCCCATGTTCATAGAAACTCATCGCTTGGCGCAATTTAACCCACGTGGGACAGATGTGCCAGTGGTTTTAGATTTGATGATTCACGACATCGACATTGTGCTTAGTGTTGTTAAATCTCGTGTGAAAAAAGTTTCAGCATCTGGTGTGGCAGTAATTAGTGATACGCATGATATTACAAATGCGCGCTTAGAATTTGAAAATGGAGCAGTAGCAAATCTTACAGCTTCTAGGATTTCGTTGAAGAACATGCGGAAATCACGGTTCTTTCAAAAAGATGCATACATCAGTGTCGATTTCTTGACAAAAGAATTAGAGGTTGTAAGAATGCAAGATGTTGTTGGTGAAGCTGACCCTTTTGATATCGTTCTGGATTTAGGGCCAAACAAAGCGCCAAAAAAGATATTTATAGACAAGCCAGAATTGCAAGAAATAAATGCTATAAAAGAAGAATTAAAATCTTTTTATGATGCCATCACTCAAAATGTAAGTCCTAAAGTTACTGTGGAAGATGGTTGTGCTGCAATGGAAGTTGCAATTGAAATAATTGAAAAATTAAAGCAAAATCAAATTCATTTTTAGGCAATAATTTCTCTTTTACGTCGTTTTTTTTTCAATGAGTCGTTTATCCTTTTTCTTACTCCTTCTTCTCGGTTTTACAGCTTGTGTTAAAAATAATCCAGATCCATCTTGGTTGGAAGTAACAGCATGGACGCTTCAAAGTAATATTGATCTTTCAGGTGATGAAGGAGAATTAAGCCATAACATTACTGAGGCTTGGGTTTTAGTAGATGATAAATTAATTGGTGTGTTTCAAGTCCCGTTTAAAATACCAATTTTAAAAGATGGAATGTGCAACATTAAGATTTATCCTGCAATAAAAAACAATGGTATTTCAGCAACAAAAAAAATCTATCCTTTCCTAGAAGTTTATGAAGTAAATCAAACATTGACTAAAAACCAAACATTGACTCTAAATCCTGTTACGAAGTATAAGTCAGTAACTCAATTTTGGATTGAAGATTTTGAGGGAGCTAACATTTCATTAACGGATGATCCAAATACATCCTTATCAAATTATGAAATAGTAAACGAAAATTTACAACCTTTTAATGGAAATTTATATGCAAAAATATGTTTAAATTCCGCAGATTCTTTATGGGTTGCGAATACAGAAACACAACTATCAATTTCTAAGGGAAGAGAAGCATATCTAGAAATTGATTACCATAATACAAATTCCTTAACGACCGGCTTAATTTATGTCTCTCCTGCTGGTGTTACTAATAATATAAATATTCGCTTAAATGCTCAAAACCCTGAAACAGTTGTCTGGAAAAAAATATATATTGAACTCAGAGAATTAATAGGAGCCTCTCCAAATTCTAGTAATTTTCTGCAATCATTCTCCTGTTATTTAGACCCCGGGCAAATCTCGACAGAGATTTTAATTGACAATATTAAAGTTGTATATTTTAATTAGTATGAAGGATAGATTTTGGGTTGTAGTATTTCTATTTTTTGATTTTTTAACGGCTTTAATTGCTTGGTCCTCTTTTTTCTACTTACGTCAAACAGTATTAGAAAAATCTGAATTTAAACTAGACTCGAATTTTATTTATGGTGTTCTTTTAATTCCATTAGTTTGGGTCTTGTTTTATTATGTTCAGGGCACTTATATTTCAATTCGGCAGATGTTTCGTTTAAAAATGCTAAATCTGACCTTAATTGCATCATTTTTTGGGGTAATTCTGATATTTTTTATCTTACTTCTAGATGATGAAGTTAAGTCCTATGAGATTTATTATCAGTCTGTCATCTTACTTTTCTCTTTGCATTTCATGCTAACGATAATTCCTCGCCTAATTATAAATTCCATTATGATTTGGTCTATTCGTAAACCTGGTAATGGTTTTAAAACAATTATTCTTGGTGGAAATGAAAAAGCCCTAGAAATTTATAACGAAATGATTTCTCATCCACTAAATGTTAATTCATTTATTGGGTATGTCAATCTAAATGGAAAAGATTATCTCTTAAGTGAACATATAAATTATTTAGGTCATGAAACTGATCTAGAGCGCATTCTAAGTGAGCATAAAGTTGAGGAAGTGATTATTGCTATTGAAAGCTCAGATCACAATCGCTTAAAAGATCTTTTGCTCCGAATAGACGACGGACATATTAGAATTAAATTATTGCCGGATGCTTATGTAATATTATCTGGAAGTGTTAAAATGACGAATATATATGGAGCACTGTTACTTGAATTAAAATCTGATATTATGCCATTTTGGCAACAAGCGATAAAACGCGTAATGGATTTTTTAATTTCATTCATTGCTGTAATTCTTCTCACTCCCTTTTTTATTTTCTCTGCGATTGCTGTGAAATTTTCTTCTCCTGGTCCTATTTTATATTTGCAAGAAAGAGTGGGACTTAAGGGTGCTATTTTTAAAATCATAAAATTCAGAACCATGTACGTAGATTCTGAAAATCTGGGACCTCAACTTTCTTCAGAAAATGATCCACGTATCACTAAGATTGGTCGTTTTATGCGCAAAACAAGGCTAGATGAATTTCCACAATTTATAAATGTTCTTTTTGGACAAATGTCGCTTGTTGGACCAAGACCTGAACGACAATTTTATATCGATCAAATTGTAAAACTTGAAGCGCAATATTTGCATCTAAATCGTGTGCGACCAGGAATTACATCTTGGGGACAAGTGAAATTTGGCTATGCAGAAAACGTAGAACAAATGCTGCAACGAATGAAGTTTGATCTGATTTACCTGAAAAATAGAAGTTTAGCACTAGACATTAAAATAATGTTTTATACTGTAATTATCGTTTTAAAAGCAAAAGGAAAATAATATCCTGATAGAATTTGATAATTCAAATAGTATTTCTATCTTTGCACCCCGAATAAATTATTTATAAACCAAGGTTTCGGACCTTAAATTGTAAAAGAAAATGGCAACAAGAATCAGATTGCAAAGACACGGTAAAAAAGGAAAACCGTTTTTTCACTTAGTAGCAGCAGATAGTCGTGCGAAAAGAGATGGTAAATTCATTGAAAAATTAGGAACATACAATCCAACTGCTAATCCAGCTGTGATTGATATTAATTTTGAAAGAACATTGAGTTGGGTTCAAACCGGAGCAGAAATGTCCGATACAGCTCGCGCAATTCTTTCTTATAAAGGTGTGCTTTATAAAAGTCACCTAATCAATGGTGTTAAAAAAGGTGCTTTAACAATGGAACAAGTTGAAGAACGTTTTACACTTTGGGTAAATGAAAAAGAATCTAAAATAATAAATAAAATTGATGGCTTAGCTGCAAAAGCAATTGCAAGTAAAAATGCAAAAATGAAGTCAGAAGCTGATGCAAATATTGCTAAAGCAGCTCAAATTGAACTTAAAAATACAGTTGTTGAAGAAGTTGCTGCTGAGGAAACTCCAACTGAAGAAACAGTAACTGAAGAGCTTGCTTCTGAGGAAACTCCAGCAGAAGAAACAGTAACTGAAGAAGTTGTAGCAGATGAAACTCCAGTAGAGGAAACAGTAACTGAAGAAGTTGTTGCAGAGGAAACTCCAGCAGAGGAAACAGTAACTGAAGAAGTTGTTGCAGAGGAAACTCCAGCAGAGGAAACAGTAACTGAAGAAGTTGTTGAAGAGGAAACACCAGCAGAAGAAACAGTAACTGAAGAAGTTGTTGCAGAGGAAACTCCAGTAGAGGAAACACCAGCTGAAGAAAAATCAGCAGATACAGCTGAATAAGCTTATATGACTATAAAAGATTGTTTTTACTTAGGTAAAATAGCGAAACTTCACGGATTTAAAGGTGAAGTTTCCTTGTTTTTGGACGTTACTAATCCGAGTGATTACAAAGATTTAGAATCAGTTTATATTGATGTTGACGGTGTACTAACTCCATTTTTTATTGAGTCTGTAAAACTCAAAAACAAAAATTTTATCGCTGTAAAATTTCAAGGAGTGAATGATGAAAGCTCAGCGCAACGCTTACTTAAAAAATCACTCTACTTGCCAGAAGAAATTCTCCCCAATCTTAAAGGAACTCAGTTTTATGATCACGAAATTATTGGGTTCAAAGTGTTAGATGATGTGCATGGTGATATCGGAGAAGTAGAAAATGTAATTGATCTTGCTGCAAATCCATTATTACAAACTATTTGTAAAGGAAAGGAAGTGCTAGTTCCTATTTTTGATGGCTTGGTGCAAAAAATAGACCGTAAAAACAAGACACTTTACATCAAAGCACCTGAAGGCCTTATCGATTTGTACTTATCTGATAGTATTTAAAAGTCCCAAGGAAAGCTTCATTCGAATAATACGCTTTGCAGCTGCATCTACTTTCGCTCTAAACACTTTATCTGTTTTATAGCTCGCAAGTAATTCTGAGTGAGTTTTCTTTGCATCTAAAGGCATTAAAACAATGTCACAGCCTGCTGAAATTGCTTTTGTCGCTGCATTTGGTACATTTACAACTCCTCCCATGTTCATTGCGTCTGTTACAATTAAACCTTTAAAACCAAGGCTATCACGCAACAAACCTTTTACAATTGTTTCAGAACAAGTAGAAGGCAAACCTTTTGTATCAAATTGACTGTTGTTTTTAACTGCAATATGTGCAATCATAATTGATAAAACACCATTTTTTATAAGAAGGGGGTAATTTTGCAACTCTTTTAGTGGTCCATCAATTACTTGAAGTGCTTTATGTGTATCACCAGAAACTAAACCATGTCCTGGAAAATGCTTTGCTGTTGCAAGGATATTATTTCGCTGAGTTTCTTGAATAAAAGCATTTGACCATGGAATAATATTTTCGGGCTTAGCGCCAAAACTTCTAAATCCAACAGTCTGATTTGCCGACATATCAACTACTGGAGAAAAATTGTAGTTAATTCCAATAGCATTTAAGTCTTTGGAAATAGTTGCGGCTACACTGTTTACTTCTTCTATAGAAATTAATTCATTTGCTTTTTTAACAGGCGCAGAACCAATTATTTTACGGTTTACCAAACTTGGCTCAGCATCTGCACTATATAAAAAAGGTAAATTACCTCTTTTCTTATTACTAGTCTCAAATGCCTTAATCCACGATGTGAATTCTTCTTTGGTTCCATTTAACATCAGAACTCCACCAATTACTCTATCTTTTATGTGCTGATCAATTGTTTCTTTTTTTTGTCCCAAACGACCAACTGCAGGCATTATTAATTGTGCCACAATAGCTGTATCATCCATACTTTCAAAAATTCGATTGACCTCTTTATCTAAAAAACTATTTTCGGCTAAGTAATCACTTAATTTAAATTTAATGGCTTGTGTTTCTGTATCTGAAAGTTCTTGAGGTTTTAGTGGTTCTTGTGCACAACCACAAAAAATAATATTGCAGACAACAGTAAAAATTATAATTGATTTCATTTTATATTCTATTTAAGACAAATCTAATTTATTTTCTTTTTTTGGCTTATTATTTTTTATATAATTACAAACAAAAAAATATCAATAACTATGCCTAATCTACAGAATTAAATGCTTTTATAATTTTTAGACTTTAAAATTACATTTTAACAAAAGGCAAGGTAACACTTCTATTTTTTTTAACTGAACATAATAAATTCCTTTAAATAATTAAACATGAATTTGCATGCCCATTCTTTTTAACAATTTAAGATGAGAGTAAATACCGCTGAAATAACTTGTTACACTTGGCTCTATCCCATTTTTTTTTAGTGTGTTGAATAAAATGACATTAAGTTTTGGGTAATGATAATGACTTATATTCGGAAAAAGATGGTGTGCAATATGATTATTGACGCCACCGAAAATAAAGTTTCCAAGATGACTGAATGGGTAGAAATTATTTGAACTTTTAATTTGATTCATAACCCAGGAAGTATTAATTAAACCATTTTCATCTGCCTTTGGATAATTAGACCCTTCAACATGGTGAGTGATAAAAAACGTTAATAAAGTATAGAGAGATTGTACTATATGCATGGCAATTCCAGCTATTACTAATGTTCCAATTGACTGATGCCCAAAATAAAACGGTAAAACAAAAAGATAAGTTATGTAAAAGCCTTTAAGGAAAAAGAATGTAAAATAATACCTCAATCTTTCTTTGTTATCTACGTGATTAGATTTACTAAGCACGATAAAATCTTTGATGAAAACCCAATAAAAAGAATAAGTGGCATAAGCGAAAGGTGCATATATATGTTGAAATTTATGGTACCATTTTAACTTACTTGTAGGTAATACTCTTATCAATCCTGTAATTGCAAGGTCTGTGTCAAAATGCTCCACATTGGGTGCATAATGGTGAGAATTTAAGTGCCTTTCTTTCCATGCTTCAGGATGAGCGCCAACAAGGGTATAGATAAACTCAAATCCAATATTGTCCCAAAATGGCTTTTTGAAAATAGCATGATGGGAGAAATCATGTGCAAAATTAAAACAAAGCAAAACAGCAATAAAACCAAATGCAACAAAATCAATTATGAAAAGAACAGGATTCTCTATAATATACAGTAAGCAATATGTACTTATTGTCAAAAAACCATAAAACAAGGACTTGAAAATAAAATAATTATCAGCATCTTTTTTTTCTATTATAAGATTATCGTTTATTTCCTTTTGGATTTCAACAAATAATGCCAGATCTTTTTCTACATAAAGATGTTTAGCTTTCATATACTAATGTTTTAGGGTTTTGCTGATGCCCCATTTTATAAAGGAAACGATAATAAGACTTATATGCTTCAGAGTAAGGCATGTTCATATAGTTAATATTATGTTTTTTTGCAGTTTCTTTAAATATCGGTAAAATATTCAGATAATGTACATGACTTATATTTGGCAAAAGATGATGCAAGGAATGCGCATTAAATCCACCAAGTGTCCAATTTAAAAAAACGCTCTCTGCGTTATAGTCAACAGAAGTAACCATTTGTAATTTTGGCCAACTCATCTTTAGTTTATTGTTTTCATCAGGAACT